>JAEEGJ010019575.1_pt1 | contig 14879 bp, 15 predicted proteins | sample 8958761 | NCBI WGS metagenome assembly JAEEGJ01 (sample SAMN16246546, study PRJNA631951) | gut metagenome | biome: gut microbiome; feature: rumen; material: RS-attached | host: Bos | place: Iran: Karaj | collected 2018-10 | reverse complement strand
GGACTTGATTTGGATAGCGAAGACGGGTATAAGGAATGGTATGGCGAAAACAGCGCATATCACTGCATGGATGTGACGTACGCGAGAATCCATCTTGCCCCTTGGAGAAAGGAAGATTCCGAGCCTTACCGGTTCCATCTTTACTTCGGGGTCTATGGCTATTACGATGACGTTGCTGAAATCGCTATCGCCTTGCACGAACAGGGTATAACTCTTGTTGTCGACGAGATCGATTCCATCCTAAAGATCCTTCGGCAAGAAGACATGGTAGGATTCCGGCCTTGGCCTGACAAATATATGGACAGGGATGGTGTTACCAGTCAGACGTGGCTCCCACACATTGGCGAAGTATCACGGGAAGTCTATTGGAGGATTATAAAGAATACCACGTGGCACAAACAAAAAGAGGCGTGGCCCAATGAGTAACAAGATGCTTACATTTAACTACACAGATGCAAAATGCATCGTTATTTGCGGAGACATCCACGGCGACTTCGAAGAGGTGGTGTTCAAGCTGTGCGTTCGGTACGGAATGACGGACACTCTGCTCATCGTTGCCGGAGACTGTGGTTTCGGTTTTGAGAAGCCTGGATACTATGAGCAGATCTTCTCTATGGTCTCGCGTCGACTGACCAAGGCTAATAATTGGATTGCGATGATTCGCGGCAACCATGATGATCCGGCGTATTTCCAGGAGCAACGCATCAACCACGAACGCTTCCGTTGTGTCCCGGACTACAGCATCGTGACGGCTTGCGGTCATACGATTCTCTGCATTAGCGGAGCCATCAGCATTGACCGTACCTATCGCCTTGCTGCTGATTCGCGGCCTCATTCCGCCCAGAAGGCTTGCTACTGGGCGGATGAGATGCCACGCTTTGATGAGGAGACCTTGGCTGAGATCAACGCAAATTACAAGGTCGATACTGTTGTGACCCACACGTCCCCTTCCTTCTGTGAGTTGATTACGAAGGATGGGCTCATGGGCTGGGCCACGAGGGACGCCGCCTTACTGGAGGATTGTGAGCGGGAGCGGGCAACCCTGGACCGGATCTTTGATTCATTGTTAGAGGCTGGTCACCCCATCACGCACTGGTATTACGGACATTTCCACCAGAGTTGGAATTCCACCATCAACGGTGTCCTTTTCTCTATGCTGGATATTATGGAGTTCAAAGAATCACGATAATCTTCCGGGCCAACGATTCCTGCATTAGAGAAACAATTTCGGCACAAATCTCGAGTTTGTGCCGATTTTGTTCCTCTTTTATTCTCACTTGTGGGGTTTATTGCTAAGTCGTTGTAAAAGAATCAAATAACGACAGAGCTATCACGAATCCTAAGTTTTTCAACTGAGAGGATATACACCTTTTCGCGTTTTTTCCTCATGCTAGGTTTCTCACATTCAAGACAGTCGATGAACTGGGCCCATACTTGAGTTCTATAAACGTTGGCTAGCAAACAACACTCACCTAATCCCGTCATTCTTAGTATAAAAATGCTCTGCTTATGATTATTTCTCTTTTATAAGGATGGATGTAATCAATTTCCATCCTTTGGCGTCCAATCTGGAGTCTTTGGGTTTATAGCGTTCCCACTCCGTGTCTGAGAGAGAAGCGACGTGTTCCTGTATGTCATGTAATGACATGTTGGATAAATCTTCTGGAAGAGATTCCGATAGAGAACCTGCCAGTGATCTTGGTACGCCAGCCATCCGTAAAGCTAATGCCTTCGGTTTATCTACACCATAATAAACATATGAAGGGATATAGCTGTCCAGGATTTCATCCGCGTTTCCTCGGACAATACCTTCCAGGGCTCCGAGTCCCCATGAGGATTTGAAGGTGATTCCAGTAAGATGCTTCACGAAGTCTGAGATACGTTTATCGGCATCGTCTAGGCTGCTGAAGGCTGGATGAAGAGAAGAAATTGCATTAATCTTCTCCCCTTTGACCCAGGCAATAAGGATCTTAGCTACAACTTGAGGATTGAATGGTTTCTTACCATCTTCTACTCCAAGTCCTGTTTCTTTAAGCTCTCCAATCACACGGATCTTCTCGGTCAGATTTTGATCATTGGTAAAATCAAACATTCTCTCTGCGCTCCATCCATCGATATCGGCAATGATGTCGCTCTGAGACTTCTGATACATGATTTTCAAGACGGATGGGACCGAGAATCCTGTTTTGTCAGCAAATTTCAGAACACCTGTATTACTAGAGTATTTTGCCTCTATTGATTGGTAAATAGCTTTACAAAGCGAGATGAATGCAGCCCTATCCACAGCAGAAAGGGAAGTATATTCGTATGTGTCTTTGAACAACTCCTCAATATCCGGGACATATTCATTGTTCGACACGTTGAGTAGATGAATGAAATATTGGAACAGAGGGCCAAAGGAATCTGGGTATTGGGCTGAAATTTCATTTTCCCAATTATCATTTTGGAGAATTCTTAAGATATTATCTCGTTCAACAAACATACGGGAGAGTACGCTCGCTAACTCCTCTGCACTCCTACTTAAGAGAGTCTTCCCAGCTAACTCGTTTTCTGCGGTATTGAAGGGAAGGATAATTCTTCCGAACTCGTCAACCATGGTGCGGCCAGCCCTTCCGGCGATATTCCAGAAGTCGTTTGCAGACATAGTGTTGCCCCTCCCTCTATTGTAAGTGTCAAAGTAAACAGAAGAAACAGGGAAGTTGACCCCTTCAGCCACAGTTGATGTGGCGCATACAATGCGAATGTGGCGTTCCCTAATCAAGTGCTCAATGAGCAATCGAATATCATCTGGTATGCCGGCATGGTGGATGGCAATTCCTCTCGAGAGCGCTTGAGAGTAAATCGTCTCGCACCCTATTTCATCTTCTATATATTGTTGGACAATACGGACTTCTTCCGGTAGAGATTGAGGTTGTTCAATCCATCCCATAATTTTCTTGGCCGTATTATTAGCAAATCCTTTTCCGTTGCAAAGGATTAGCATGGCTCTCCCTGTCTCTGAGTAATACTTACAACAAAAATCCAATATCTTGGCTTTGTCGCCAGAGGCGGCATGCGAATAACCTAATGGAATAGATATCGTCTCTTCTGGGATGCTTGCCGCTGTATACGGGCTGCGCAATGTTTTGACGGAAGCAGTATCCTTTTTGCAATTGATACCAATAACTATTTTTTCGGAAGGCTTCCAGTCTACCTCTATTGCATTCCCGCCTCCCAACCATTCAACAAGAGAATCCCTGTCGCCAGGCAGAAATGGAGAAAGAAGCATATATTTCGCATTGGGCCGTTCTCTTCTAAGCATGGCAATGAGTAACTCAAGACGGGCACCTCGCTCCCCAGAGTTGATCATGTGAGCTTCGTCTATAATAAAAAGAGAAACATCGGCTACAGCAGAGTGATTCCTTCTTATCAACAAATCAATTTTCTCGGGTGTAGACACGATAACATCTATCCCGTCAAAAGATATAAAAGCATTTTCTGTCGGGTCTATCTCGTTGACAGACGATGTCTTCGCAATGGAAATCCCTAGATCGTTCAAGTCTGACGATAAATCATGATAGACTTGATTCACCAAGGCTCTGGATGGAACAATATAAATGACTTTGGATCCGGAAAGAAGAGATCTGTTGACGATGATATTGAACTCGGCAAGCAAGGTCTTGCCAGCACTCGTTGGCATCTGCAAAATGATAGCATTTGCGGCCACGTCAAAGAGCCGCTTGTCAAAAGCGTCTATCTGAGAAGGTAGAAGTTCAAGCATCCCGCTCTCAGCTTTTCTTCTGCAGAGTTGTTTGATCTTATCCTGGAATCCGGTCCTTGACCAGATTGAATTTGAGACAAGAGTCTTTAAATCATCGCTGATGATACTAATAAGACCATATAGATATTCGTCTCTACTTAACAATGATTGAGCAATGTCGATGTGCTGCCGTCTTGTAGCATCGATGCGCCTATTGCCTTTGGCGTACTCGTAACCATTGATAAGATAAGATGCGGTTTCAACAAGAGCTTTTGATGTATGGTATAATGCGACTAACTCAAGGGCTCTTTTCGTTTGCTCATGCGTAGAGTAAGCATCGAGATATTTTCCCTCAAAAACACTTTGTTCCTGTTTCAGGGCGTCAATAAGGCTGATTGCCCGACGTAAATCTGAATATCCATCTTTCTTGCGGATGAGGAAAAGAAGGGACTGCAGGATAGCAAATAATACTCGCTCAAACCATTCATCCTCTTGGTTTGATGATTCTTGGTAGGAGTTGAGTATAAGACGAGCCGAGATGGTCTGCTTTGTCTTTAGGGCTAGACTTGAAAGAATAAAAAAATATCCAATGTAGGAGTCCTTCAGAGAAAAACCAAGGAGATTATTGAATAAAAACCGGGCTTTTTCATCACTAATGGGAAACCCTCTTAGAATTCGGTAGTATCTGCTGGCTTCCTCGGCCTGAACGGAATTGCTTAATGCGTATGAGGATAATACATAGGTGACCCTCGCTAATGAATCAACATCATCGACCCCCTCCTCTCCTTTGTAGATAGCCTTGCGCCAATAGCGACCCTCAGCCTGTTCAAGCAGGCCGCTGATGCTCTCGTCGACAAGAAGAGAAGATATGAGAGGATTATGACTCATTCTTTAGCTCTTGAACCTTGTTGTAGAAATCCGTTATGGTCTCCTCTATAGTCTTGTTCATGAAAGAGAAAATGGCAAAACGAATATCTCCGGGTTTGAAATCTTCCTTCCTTTTCTGCATTTTTCCATAATCTTCTGGCTCTTTCACGCAAGTGTAATCACGCACCAGGCCACAACCGTATGTTATGGTGTATTTGTCTTTATTCTTATTGTCGATGCTTATTATAGCACACATGATGGCAACCGCATCGTCGGAACTAGGGTTGAGTCTCCGGAGGTAGTCAGTCAGCCTTTGTGCGATAATAGCCTGATCGTCATGATATTTTTTCTGAGTTCTGTAGATGGAATCATCAGCAGAATCAACGACAGCAGGAGGGTTATTCTTTTCCTGCGAAACCTTTGCTTCTCCAATCAAAATGTTGACATGTCCGTCTTCTGATATACGATAGCCAATAACATCCATACCTCTTCCCGGCATATCGTATCTTTCACGTGATGATATGTTCTTTAATGGGATGATGAAACGCTCAGTCGAATCTGTCTTTTCCTCGAAATAATAGGTGGTTAGCAATTCTCCCAAGTCGCTTCGGAAGATGTCTTTGAATACAGCGGGCTGCTTAAGTTGCTCTCTTAATGAATCGGTGAAGACAGAATTCTTGGTGATAATGGTTTTGATCTGTGACAGGTCGAACCCCGTACCAATGCTTTCGGCTGCTTTAAAAAGTTCATCTAACGAGCCCTGTAGAAAGGACGTGCGCAGTTCAACATATTTCTTTGCGAACTTCTCGATAAAGGCATCAAAGACCCGTATGTCGAACTCTTTAAAAGTGTCCATATTCAATGCAATGGATAATACTCCATGTTAATGCAAAGATATGAAACTTTAGACTGGAAATGAAGAATTGCTTAATTTAATTAAGGTCAAGGTCAGCAGTACCGGCTCCCGCTGGTCGCCAGGTCAGATTACCTTAGTTCCAGCCCAGGACGCCTCAGAGACTCTCTAGAGAACACGCACGCCCCGCGCCCGGAAAAAGAAGAACTATCGGCTCAGCCGTCGGAAACATCTTCCTTCTCCTCCGCCACCGCACTGTAAGCATTTCGCGGATCTTTTTTGCAAAAGTAGCCAGGATCTCTCCTGGCCACAAGATGCACTTACTCGGATGCTTACAGTAATCCTAAGGAGTATAAACAAGTAAACTAGGGACCTTCCACTGACAAAGTAGAACTAATCAGTCAGCCTTTGCTTGATGAAAAACTGTTTTATGATAAAAGCCATTCAATTGCCGAGATAACATGTATGGTCTTGCCCTCCATTTTAACATCCCGGGTATTTGAGAATGCAATTAAGGTCAGGTTATCGCAATGGAGCGGTCCAGAGGCCTGGAGTAAGGCTGTTGTCTCCCGGCTCCATGATTTTGGAGTATCGATTTCATAGGCAACCTGGATTAGTTCTTGAGCCTGGTCTTTGTCACAGATGACGAAGTCTACTTCCTTTGCCCGAGGATTAGCTTTGTAGTAATAAACATCTCGGAAATCATACGCGCATCGCCGGAGAAGTTCAGTGTATACCACGTTTTCCAAGCGCCAGCCTATGTTTTCTCCAGCCATTGAATACTCACGGTTATTCTGGAATCCGGGATCTACAATATAAGATTTAGGGTTCCTGATCCTATTCTTGCTCTTAAATGAATGCTTCGTCAGCATTTGGATAAGAAAAGCCTGCCGGAGATAGTCCGTGTATTTCTTGCAAGTCTTATCGCTGATACCAAGGATTCCCGACATATCGTCGTAGTTGATTTCCTGACAGGTATTGTTAATGAGATGATTTGCAATCTTCCTGAGAGCATCAATGTTGCGGATATTGAAGCGGCGCTTGATGTCTTTCTCCACGATGGCCCCGATGAGACTCTCAATATATCCCCGTTTGTTCCTGATGTTCTGGAGCTCTGGGAATCCTCCGGTGACAATGTAGTCCATGAAGGCGCTCTTGCGGGACGCATCGGCTTTTGTGGTAATACCAGTGATATCGACCTGATGAAAGGTGCAATACTCGGCGAATGAGAACGGAAATAGGCGAATCTCGTTGTAGCGTCCAGTCAAGTGTGTAGCCAGTTCGCTGCTCAGGAGTTTGGCATTGCTTCCCGTTACGAATATCCTCATCTTACTCCTGAGAAGCCGGTTTACGAACAGGTGCCAACCGTTTACATCCTGTATCTCATCCAGGAACAGATAAGGGATATCCGTCCCATAAAGTTGATATACGCACGAAAGAACGGTATTCAAATCACCCGCTTCCATCCCAAGGAGCCGATCATCGTCAAGATTGACGTAACCATACCGGACGCCATGTTCCAGCAGCACTTTGTGGCACAGAGTGGACTTTCCACTGCGACGTACGCCGATGACAACCTGAGCCATCGTGCTGTCAAATTCGAATAACGATTCTTCCTTTCGAGACACCCACTTTGAAGGATTATATCCTTTTATTTCATCTCTTTGTTCTGCAAGGACTTGCAGGATTATTCTCTCTTCAATCATGATTGTAGTCTATGTCGTTGATACAAAGATAATAAAAATATATGAATTCCGATAAAATGCAGAATTATGCCACTTAAATTCCGATAAAATGCGGAATCAAATCGCTTGAAATCCGATAAAATGTTACCGTATCTGCATTTCCCTTTTCAGCGAGTCCATAATAAATCACATTTTCGGGAAGCGATCATACGCCTTTTCATACTAAAGTAACCCATCAAACTTCGTCATCGAACTCGCCTTGATGGAATCCACGATGTCGATGTAGGGCTTCATGGCCTTGTAGTCGGAGTGGCCGGTCCATTTCATCACGATGTTCGGGGTGATACCCAGGGAGAGGGCGTTGACGATGAAGGTGCGGCGGCCGGTGTGGGTGCCGACCAGTTCCCACTTCGGCTGGATCTTGTCGGTGCGGACGTTGCCCTTGTAGGTGGTAACACGGATCTCTTCATTGATGCCGGCGAGATTGCACAACTCCTTGATGTCGCGGTTCATCGCCTGGTTGGTGTAGTTCGGCAGGGCCTTGTTGTCCTTGAAGGGGGTGTCCTTGTATTTCTCCAGAATATCCCTGGTAACCTTGTTCAACTCAATGGAGATGCTGTCCGCCGTCTTGACGGTCGTTACCTCGATGTGGTCGCCCTTGATGCCGATAAGACAATGGACGTCTTCCACAATTTTGTGGTCCACAATTTTGTGGAATCACAAATTAAATGCTATATTTGCGAAAACGAAAGATGTATGAGCAAGCCCTTTGTATATGGAACAGCGGTTTTTGGTGAGAACTTTACCGACAGAAAAGCCGAGACCAAACGCTTGAGAATGAACTTTGAAGCAGGGGTGAACACGATCCTGATCTCCCCTAGAAGAACGGGGAAAACCTCTCTGGTCTACCGGGCCGTTGAGCAAATCACCGATCCGTCCATCAAGATTGTGATGATGGATATCTATGACTGCCGCGACGAATTTGAGTTCTATGAGCGTTTTGCGTCGGCAGTTCTCAAAGGACTGGCATCCAAGGCAGAGCAGGCGATGACACTTGCCAAGAGTTTTTTGTCCCGTCTATCTCCGAAAATTTCCATTTCGCCCGATCCGATGCAGGAGTTTTCCGTCTCTTTGGGAATCGGCCCCAAGACGGAAAATCCGGAGGAGATCCTGGACCTTCCGGAAAAAATAGCACAAAAGAGAAAACTGAACATCGTCGTCTGCATCGATGAGTTCCAGCAGGTGGGCGAGTTCCCCGACTCGCCGGGTTTTCAAAAAAAAGTAAGGGGCGTATGGCAATTGCAGAAAAACGTATCTTACTGCCTGTTCGGGAGCAAGAAGCATATGATGGATAAACTCTTCCAGGATAAATCCATGCCTTTCTATCATTTCGGAGACATGCTTTTCTTGGAAGCCATTCCCAAGGAAGAGTGGATCGGCTATATCGTCCAGCGCTTCAGTACAAGAAATATGATCATTTCTGAAGAAATGGCCGGCCGTTTGTGTGAGAAGGTTCAATTATACTCATCCTATGTTCAGCAATTGGCCTGGAATGTCATGATAGAGACAGAAAAAGAGGTTACAGAACAGAATCTTGAAAGTGGCTATGAACTCCTGATAAGGCAGACATCGGCGCTATTTGTGCGTCAGTTGGCGAACTTGACAGCATACCAGATGAACTACTTGAAGGCCTTGGACGCCGGTCTCCACGCAGGCTTTTCATCCTCGAGTACACTTGAGAAGTATCGTCTGGGCAGCAAGTCAAACATTGCAAGAATAGAGAATGTTATGTTGGAGAAGGAACTTATTGACAAAAGAGCCGATGGTGTTTATTTCGCCGATCCTGTCTTTGCCTTCTGGTTCCATCGGGAGTATTGCGTGTAAAAAGAATGGTGCGATAAACGGTCATTTTCATCGCACCAATACGAAACGAACGATTCGTTTTGATAAGAATCGCAATCTGCGGTGAAATATGGGCATTTACTCTTGTCCTCTCCGCACGAAAGTGGCTCTCAGGTATCTGGGAGCCCTTTTTTGTGCAGTTTTGTCGCACCGTTGTCGCACCAGATCCTTTGGAGATGCGGAGAAATGTGTCTATCTTCACGCCGAAAATTGATATGGAACCGATCGATACCTCAAATCTGTGCTCCCATCTTCAGAGGAAACTCTTTGAAAAAGAGGGAGTCTATCATCCTCTATGGACAGCCGTCCTGGATGATCCGGCTTTGACCGCCGTTGTCCGCTCGCGACAACTTCACATCTACCGGGATGGGAAGAAAGTGCTGGTACTGGCCGGGAAAGCAGCGCCCAAGGTCATCAGAGAGGATACGATTTGCGCGTTTCTGCCAAAGGTCTAAACAAGGAAGGGTGCCCATGGTCATCAACGAATACTGCAAAGGAGAAACTCGAATAAATACCCCGCAACGGCTTCCGCCGATGAGATTGCGGAGTATCGGCGAGGGGTCAGGAACATCATCGCCCAATGTGATGGGCTCAGTACCCCACAGATTTCGGAAAAGATGATTGCCTTGCGCCGTGAACTCTTCGGACCGGCCAAGGACTTCACAACTATCAAACAGCATTTCAACCGTCTCATGCTGGATCGGTGGATGGTGCGGGAAGTCGACCAGCGCTTGAACAGGTCGGCATCGCTTACGTACAACTGGAAACGGACCCACGGAGAAGCCCGGGAGCGTGAAATGCGACCTCGCCCTCGACGGCTCACCCGTCAGCATCCCCTGCCGCCCCTGCGGCGGCTTCCTGATGGTGATTCAATAAGTCGCTTTCCGGCCTTCCTCCCGGGCCTTTTCCAGGGCCTGGTCCCGCTGAATCCTTTCTTCCACGGCCCTCATGGCCATCTCGACCTGCGTTTCTCCCAACTGCTCCTGCAGTTTCTCCTTCAGTTTCTCCCGCTGGCGGCTGAACACATCCAGGTCGTCCTCGCTGACCTTCATCATCAGTTTGCTCTCCTCAAAATGACGCCGCATGAGTTGATAGCATGTCTCGCCAATGAAGGTGAGTGACGAGGCGTCGAACGCAGACAATCTCTCGTAATCCACTGAAAACCAATCCATTTTCCGAAAGAACTCGTCAGCCACCTCTGTTTTGAACTTGTTCCGGGTAACGTAGAATGAGGAGACCGTCTCGACAAAGAGGATGTTCCCGATGGTGTTCATCGTTTCGATATTGGACTTGAAGATATTCTCTGTCGTCGTGGTGTAAGTCAGCGACGGGATGTGCGTCACCAGCAGCGAAAAACCGTCCGATAACTTGTCCGGATGGGCGACCAGGTCCGCCTGCAGGTCACAGAATTCCTTCAGGCCTTCCTCGCTTTGGCCGACCTCCGCCAGCGATTCCCGCATGTCATACATGATCATCATCACCAGATCCCGCTTCTCGACTTTCTTTTTCCGACGGTCGATGATGGCGGTGGTACCGAATGTGAGCACGATGGATATGGTCGTCGCCAGCAGCGTCGTGAGGAACTTCTTCACGGCGGACATTTTTATGAATCCCTTCTTCATGGCAAGCAATAGTAATCAATTGTGAGAAGCAAACATAGCAATTCTTCGGCACATCGGCAAATGAAACCGGAACGAGGCCGGTCCGGCGGGTACTTTTTTGCAAGAGAGAAAGCCGTCATAGAAAAACTTCATGAAGATGCTCCTGTCCCTGCTCCTTTTGCTCCTTTCACTCCTGACCGGCGGTGGAAAGTCGCTGACGTCCCGTACCGTCAGGATCGCGACCGGAGCCGGGACGATGAAAGCCCTGGTCCTGCAGCCGAAGAAGGCCGATGCGCCCGTACCCGGCGTCCTGTGGAAACACGGAAACATCGGCGGACAACCACGGACGCGTCTGGAACACGCGCCGCAACCACTGGGGCTGGGAACATTACCTCGGGGACCTGTACGGATCGGCCTCCGTGAGCAAATACGCCTCCCCCGCCCGGGAAACCGACTATTCCAACCTTCCTCCCTGCTACACCTTCGTCGCTGACGGCGAACCCTTCTACGCGGAAACCCTCACCTACGTGAAGAACCTCCAATCCGCCGGAGTCGATGCGAAAGTGGACGTCTATCCCGGCAACACCCACGCTTTCGACATGCTCCTCCCCCGCCGGCCCGAAAGCAAAGCCGCCCGGCAACGGCTCCTGGAGGAATTCGAGCGTGTCCTCAACGCCCCTGCCCTTTCTTCCCCGGCTTCAGAATCATAAAGACGACGGCGGCGACGCAGATGGCGATGCCGACAGCCATTTTCCCCGTCAACGGCTCTCCAAACAGGAGCGTGCCGATCAGGATGGCCGTGAGCGGCTCGAAGACTCCCAGGACCGCTGTCTTGGTCGGGCCGATATAACGCGTCGACATGGCCAGCGTGAGCATGGAGATCATCGTGGGTACGATGGCGAGGCCGATGAGATTACCCCAATCGGCAGCGGTGTCAACGCCTTCCAGCATCGACCCGCCCTGAAAAGCCCGGATGACGGCGAACAGGATTGTTCCGGTGACCAGCGAATAAAGCGTAAGCGTATGCTCAGAGATGTTCCGGATGCGTTTGCTCCGGTTCACGATCACCAGATAGAAAGAATAGCAAAGCGCCGCCCCGATGGCCAGCAATACGCCGGGAACCCGGATCTGAACCCCGTCGGAGGGGGCAGAAAGCAGAAGGATTCCACCGAAGGTGGCCAGGATCGACAGCCAGGTCTGCCAACTGGGATAGAATCGGAGGAAAACCATGATCAGGGCCACAAACACCGGATACAGGTAAACCAGGGTCGTCGCCAATCCGGACGGGATATAATTGTAGGAACAGAAGAGCGTAATGCTGCTGCCCGCGAACAAAAGGCCCAACAGGACGAGAAGGCCGATTCCGCGCCTGCCCGCCCGGAAGGATTCCTTCCTCGCCAGCATCCACAACGCCAGGATGGCGGCCGCAATCCCATAGCGGAAGAAGAGCATGACCATGATGGGCACCCCGCTCTCGATCAATGCCTTCCCGAAAAGCGGATTGGCCCCGTATGACGCACCAGCCAGGATGCCCGCGATGTAGCCAATCAAGCGCCTTTTCTGGAGATGAAGGTTCGTTCTCATAGTATCTGTCAGATTCGGGGCGCAAAGATACGGTTTTTTTCGGATGTAGGGAGCATCCGGATCCATCTCGTCTGCGTCGCGGCTGTATCCGTGCGGGTGACATCCGCGCCGAGCGTTTTTCCCTAATCAAGATTTCTTCGTAACTTTGTTTCTGCACGTCGGAAACCATCAACGGATTATGGAAAAGCACATTACAAGGGAGGCGGCGCTGGCGCTGCTGAAAAAATACAACAAGGACCCGTTCCACCTGCGTCATGCGTTGACAGTGGAAGGGGTGATGCGCTGGTACGCAAGGCAATTGGGCTTTGCCGAAGAAGAGGATTTCTGGGGGATCGTGGGACTGCTGCACGACATCGACTTTGAGATGTATCCGGAGGAGCATTGCATCAAGGCGCCCGAACTGCTGCGCGAAGGCGGCGTGGGCGAAGAAATGATCCATGCCATCTGCAGCCACGCCTATGGTATGCATGTGGACGTGAAACCTGAGCATTTGATGGAGAAAGTGCTCTTTGCCACCGATGAACTGACAGGGTTGATCTGGGCTACCGCCCTGATGCGCCCGTCGAAAAGCGTCCAGGACATGGAACTGAAGTCAGTCAAGAAGAAATATAAGGTCAAGACGTTTGCCGCCGGCTGCTCACGCGAGGTAATCGAGCAAGGTGCCGAAATGCTGGGCTGGCCCCTTGACGAGGTGCTTCAGAAGACCCTCGATGCCATGAAGGATTGCGAAACGAAGGTGGCGGAGGGGAGCCGTTAAAGTCAGAACCGGAAGGCGATACCCCCGTTGAGCGTGAAGAACCAGCGCAGCGGCGTCGTGCGGTCCACAACTTCACCTTTTTCGCCGGAGGACAGGTGATAGATGTAGTTGTTTGTGAGGTTGTAGTGGATGGCTGGTGTCAATTTGAGGTCGAAGCGCCAGATGCTGTAATTGAGCGTCGCTCCGGCATCGAGCGACAGCGAGAAAGCGTGCTTTTTCTCCACCCAGGTATCGCTCCAGCGCGAAGCCCCCACCGCTTTTGAAGGCGTTTCTGAGGGGCCGATGATGTATCCGGGCGTCACGCCGGCAAAGAACTCCGCTTCGCTGAACAGGTTCAGCAGGAATCCGCCGAGAAAACTCGCCGCCTTCTCGCTGCTGCCGTAGGGGTGACGGTAAACCATGGCATCTCTTGCACCGATGGCTCCTGCCTGGAACCGTTCATCGGCCGACCGGGAACGGGTTCTGTAAGCAAACGCGAGGGGTACGCCGATGACGTCATTGATGCTGGCCATGCTGGCGGCATACTGGACCCCCGTCCGGAAGCCGAGACCATTGTAATAGAACTGTCCATAACTGACGCCAAGCATCATGTCGCTCCCGATCCGGACCGTCTGTGACACGGGAACATTGATTCCGACTTGAAGACCAATATCTCTGGATTGGGCGAAAGCCCTGCCACACAGGGCCGTCAGCACACACGCAATAATCAGTTTCTTTTTCATAAGCGCCTACTGCAAAGCAATAAACATGCCTCTGGTGCAACATCGACAATTACAGCCTTGCAAAAAGCGGAGAATCCGACTAAATAACCCCGTTGGCGACATCTTGATAAATCATTCCCGAGACTTCCAGCAACTCCGGGATGCTTGTCTTAACGGTATTGAAGATTCCCTCGGTATCCACATCGCCATATTCATGGGAAAGGAAGTTGCGCATTCCGAAAACGGAATCCCAGGGAATTGTCTTATAGGGATTGAAAAACGATCTTCCGCATAGATTCCTGATCTTCACGAAACTTTCGGTAATATACTGCAAACTCATGCCACAAGCACGGAAAATCACCATTCCGGACAGGTCGGAGATGAAATCATCGGGGTTCCGGATATCCCGGGTCATCTCCAGCAGGAGATGCATCTCGTCCATGCCGGCTTTTAACAAGGCCAGCACACGCTCCTTTTTACTCAACATAGATGACCTCTTTCTCGATATGGTTTTTGAAGGACTCCGGCAGGTGCGATTTCGAAGAAATCAGGTCGATGTGCCTCCCGAAAACGGTCTCCAGTTGGCGGGAGATCGTGGAATACAGCAACAAATCCGGTTTCGCAAGCGTGATGAGGATGTCGATATCGCTGTCGGGACCAGCCTCGCCCCGGGCAAAACTGCCGAATAATCCGATTTTCTCGATACCCAATGCGGCTTTGTTGTTGGAATAGTAAACTTTCAACATGGAAAGAATGGACTCTTTTCCCAAGGCACTATCCCCCCGGGTGTCTTCGAACAGAATCACCGCCTTATAGCCCAAAGCGCGAAGAACCCTCTCGTAGGTGGCTGGACTCCCGAGTTTTCCATTCTCCATCCTGGATATCTGCGACTTACTCATTCCGGCCAGGATTCCCACTTGCTCCTGGGTCATCCCCCGGGTCTTCCGCATGCTTTCTATGTCTGCAATCTGGTACATGTTTCCTTTTTGGCAAAGGTAAGAAATGTTTTATAAATCTGCAACTTTCATTCTCTCAACCCGGGTTCCTGCCCGATAAACCCCGTCCGGGACAAAAGCCCGTTCCCCAAAATTCCGTATCTTTGCCCCATGACCTACAAAGTTGTACTCTTCGACCTGGACGGGACGCTGCTGGATACGCTGGAGGATCTGAGCGAGGCCGTCAACCATGCG
>JAEEGJ010019574.1_pt1 | contig 14880 bp, 15 predicted proteins | sample 8958761 | NCBI WGS metagenome assembly JAEEGJ01 (sample SAMN16246546, study PRJNA631951) | gut metagenome | biome: gut microbiome; feature: rumen; material: RS-attached | host: Bos | place: Iran: Karaj | collected 2018-10 | reverse complement strand
AGGCCTGGGGACGGCACTCCCGCGGAAAGACAGATTATTACATCAGTTCCGGACTGGGTATATGGGGGCCGAAGATCCGTGTCGGGACCCGCTCGGAATACCTTATCCTGCACATCGAAAGCCAGCCGCAGAAGTAGGTTCGGACATCAAAGACCGAATACCCTCTTGAAGAACTCGACGGTTTCACGGACGATCTCGTCCCGCCGGCGCGTAATCATATGATTCTCGCCCTCAACCATTGAGAATTCCGCCCTGTCGCCATAAGTCTCCTTATAGCGCTCGCTGCACCATACAGGAACGATCCGGTCCCGGGTGCCATGAAGGATGCGCACCTTACCCCCATAAGCCGCCGCAGTCCCGTAGATATCCAGTTCCTGGGTGCTCAGGAGATACTCGCGTCCCAATTTCTTGACACCCCAGCAGCGGATGAACTCCGGAGGATCCGCAGGGTCGAAGCGGGCGTTGAAAAACTTCCCGCCCTGGCAGGCATCCTTGATGACGGAGCCCGGTGCGATGAGGACCAATCCGGCGGGGCCGTCTTTTCCCAGCCCAGCCAGACGTCCGGCCGTCATGGAAGCGACGACTCCCCCTTGCGAGTGACCGAGGAATCCAATCTCAGTGACATAAGGTAAGTCCTTGACGTAAGCCCAGATAGCTATCGCATCGGCAATCTCATTCTCAATCGTCATATCCTGCATCCTGCCTTCGCTTTTCCCATGTCCGTCGAAATCAAAACGGATGGATGCGATGCCGGCGCCGGCGAGCCCCTTCGCCAAAGAAGGCATGGGATTGTAATCCTTGCTGGAGAAGATGCCGTGCATCAAGACCACCATCGGACAGCGGTCGCTCTCCGGTTTGAATCCCTCCGGGAGACAGAGTTTGAAAGAAATGTCCCCTTGCGGCCCCTGGACGGCGTAATCTCGCGCCCCCATGGAGAGAAAGGCCGCGAAGGACCAAAGAAGACAGAGGATCGTCCGTTTCATATGCTATGATTTAAATGTTTCCCAGATACACGTTCCGGATCCCCTCGGAAAGAGCCAGATCCCGTGCCTTGAACAGGGTTTTCCGCGGGGTCGGCCCGGGTTCAGTCATCTTGTAATGGGGGAAATAGCGGCTGAAATGCAACGGAACCTCCTGCAGACCGTTATCCACCATCCATCGGCATAGCGTGCCGACCTGGACTTCCGAGTCATTCAGACCCGGGATGAGAAGGTTGGTGATCTCGACATGGACACCTGCTTTTACCATCGCCAGGATGTTCTCAAGGACGGGTGCAAGGGTCGCGCCGCAGTATCTGCGATAGAAACCGTCATCCATAGCCTTGATATCGATATTGGCCGCATCAAGGTAGGGCAGCAGATCCCGCAGAGGCTCCTTTTCCACATAGCCGGCCGAAACCAGGATGTTTTTCAGTCCCCTCTCATGGGCAAGGACGGCAATGTCATATATATACTCCCACCAGGTGAGAGGCTCGGTATAGGTGAAGGCGATGGACGGCAGACCGCGTTTCAAGCAAAGCTCAACCACCTTTTCCGGCATCAAAAGGACTCCGTCCACATCCTCCGGAGCCGCCTGGGAGATGTCGCTGTTCTGGCACCAACGGCACGACAGGTTACAACCCGTGCAACTGAGAGAAAGGCAGAACGTCCCCGGCATAAACCGGTTCAAGGGCTTTTTCTCAACCGGATCGACGGCAAGCGCACAGGGCCGGCCATATGTGAGCGCATACAAAGTGCCGTCGCGGCACTCCCGGCTGCGGCAGATGCCCCGTCCCCCTTCTTTGATCAGGCAATGATGCGGACAGAGCCTACAGCGGACGCCCTCTCCGGATACAGTATAGAAACTCGCCTCCTTCATCATTTACAATTCCGATTCATTTATCACAACAGTCTGATACGTATAGAGTTCCGCATCCCGCCACCCGTCATAGCCGATGCCGGCCTTGTCCTGGGCGCAATGTCCCAGGAATTCCTCCATACTCCAGCCGGTCTCGCTGGCGACCTGGGGCAGGAAGGTCCCGTGGCGGGATCCCTTGATCATATAAATCCCATCCCGGCCGAGCTTGAATTCCTCAATGGAAGCAATCCTTTTAAGTGGGGAAAGAACGGAGACCTCGATCTCCACCCACAGGGCTTCCTTCCGTGACAAAGAAGGGAAACGAGGGTCGGAAAAGGCCGCGCTGCGGGCCATCTCCCGGATTGTGTCATGGAGGCTGGATGAGGATTCGAACCGCCCGATACAGCCCCTTAAGCGACCGTAAAGGTGAAGCGTCACGAAGACGCCGTAGCCTTTCTCCGTGAGGACCCCTACCGGAGAATCATCACCGCCGAAATCCAGTCCGAGCGTAGAATAGATGGCCGAGCGGGCCGTGGCGATCATGGCCCGTTTCTCTTCCCCGGTAAAATGGAAGAGCGGGGCGTCCGCCGCCTTCTTACCGTTCCGGGTGAAGACAATCGAATTGTATCCCACGACCCTGTCTTTCTCGCCATAGGGTGAATCGCCCGAATTGCGGTACATCACATGCTCCGCATCAAACTGATCCCGCCCCTGGGCGTCCATCATCGAGAGGAGGACTGAGATGGCGCAGGCTCCGCAGGCGGCGGTATCTTCTCCGGGATAATCCTTCCTGTCTATGGCAGACAGGGCGTTCAGGAATTCCTCCAGTCCTCCGGTAGTGATCGTATCCGCCAGGAAGAGGTCGGAAGCTTTCGCATCCTCATAAGAGGGATAGTGGGAGAAGTCGGAACTGATGACAAACAGGTTCTCCTCATTGAAATAAGGCTTCAAGACAGCGGCGATCTGCTGAAGGACGGCGAGCCGCTGGGTTCCGATTATGATGGGGACAAGCGGCGGCATATCCTCATTAACCATTTGGAGGAAAGGCAGTTGGACTTCCAGGCAATGCTCTCCGTTGTGGGCGTCAGCCCTGCAGGAGAACACCCCGTTCCCGTTCCGGATCAGTTCCCGGCCCAAACCGGCGTCGACCGGCACCGCGCCCAGGGGGGTCTCTGCCTGGGAATACAGCGTATCCACACTCGCTCCGGAAAAACCGACCCGGTGACTCGGCCCGAGAAGGAAGATTCTTTTGTAGGAATGTCCACGTGGGATACGGCTGTAAGCCGAAGCCGCCACCTCGCCGCTGAATACGTATCCGGCGTGCGGGACGATGAGCGCCTGGGGGGCAGGACCGTCAACGGCCTGGCGAAGCCATCCCCCCAGCATGGATCGGATTTCTTTAGAGGAAGAAGGATAAAAGGAGCCGGCAACGGCAGGCTTTCTCACATTTTGGATTTCAGGGTAACGCGACATAGGAGTGCCATTTCGTCAGGATTCCTTTCAAAGATAGATAATCCACGGGAAATATGTATCTTCGTATCAGCGATGAGCCGTATTATTTTCCATATCGATGTCAATTCCGCGTTCCTTTCCTGGTCCGCGGTGAAACTCGTCCGGGAAGGCGGCCAGGACCTCCGGCTCATCCCCTCCGTCGTTTCCGGAGACCCCAATGACCGCCGGAGCATCGTCACGGCGGCCTCCATTCCCGCGAAAAAACTCGGCGTCAAGGTCGCGACCCCGGTGTCGATGGCGCTCCGCACCTGCCCCGGCCTCGTCCTCGTCCAGGGAGACTGGGAGTGGTATAAGCGCTGCTCGGAAGGTTTTATCGCCATTTGCCGTGAATACTCCCCTATCCTGCAGCAATTCTCCATCGACGAGTGTTTCATCGACATGAGCCTCCGCTGCGGGGATCAAGATCCCGTGGAAATCGCCACCCGTCTCAAGGACGAGATCAAGACCCGGCTCGGCTTCACGGTCAATGTCGGCATCGGGTCGAACAAACTCCTCGCAAAAATGGCCTCTGACTTCGAGAAACCGGACAAGGTCCATACCCTGTGGGATTCGGAAGTACAGCAGAAGATGTGGCCCCTCGGCGTCCGGGACCTGATCTGGGTCGGGAAAAAGACGGAAGAGCGGCTCCTGGCCTATGGCATCAATACGATCGGAGACCTGGCCCGACTCAGCCTCCCCCGGCTCACCCGCGTGGTAGGCCAGAAGTTCGCCGTCCAACTCCACGAAAGCGCCAACGGACGGAACGACTCTCCCGTGGAAACGGAAATACCGGAAGCCAAGAGCTACAGTGCAGAGCGCACCTTCCCCAAGGATCTCGTCGATCCGAAAGACATCGACCGCGCTCTCTTCCATGTCGCCTGTATCGTCGCCCACCGCATCCGCCGCGACCATTTCCGGGCTTCGACCGTCTCCATGTTCATCAAATACAAGGACTTTTCCGTAGCCCAGAAGCAGTGCCAGGTCCCGCAACCCACAGACATCACCGCCGTCATCCTCAACGAGGCCCGGAGGATGCTCACGGAGGTCTGGGACGGGATCACTCCCCTGCGCCAGGTGGGATTGGGAGTCTCGAAACTCACTCACGAGAGTTTCGAGCAGATGTCGCTTTTCGAAGACCCGAAGATGGAATACTACCGGGAATGGGACCGGCAGTATGATGCCGGGCACAGCAAGGACAGATCAAAGAAGGACTGAGCTGTTTTCCAGATATCGTGTGAAGGCCGGACGGTACATTTCCCCAACCGGAAGCGTCTTGCCATTGGTTAGCCGCACACTGGAATGGGAGGCTTCCGCAATATGCTCCAGCGAGATGATATAAGAACGATGGATCCGCATGAAACGCTGAGCCGGAAGCTGGTCGATGAGCCGCTTCAGGCTATATAAAACCACTACAGGCGTATCGTCATCCGAGAGGAAAAACTTCACGTATTCACTCATGCTCTCCACATAGATAATCCTGCGGACATCGATACGGACGGTGTGGTATGCCGCCTTGAAGTAAAGGACCGGATCCTCCCTTTCTGCTAGTGCCGCCTTCATTTCAAGATGGTCGCGCAGTTTTTCGCAGGAAGCCAGGAATTCATTGAAGCTGAACGGCTTCAGCAGGTAATCTACCGCATTGACGCGAAATCCCTCAACGGCATATTCCGAATAAGCCGTGGTGAAAACCACCGCCGGAGGGTGTGGCAGCGACTTAATGAAATCCATCCCGCTGAGGTCTGGCATATTGATATCCAGAAAGACGGTATCAGCCTGCTCAAGGAATGGCCTTGCTGCCGCCGCACTGCTGCATGCGGCTGACAGCGCCAGGAACGGTACCCTCTTGATGTACATCTCCAACTGGCGCAAGGCCAGCGGTTCATCATCTATGGCAATGACCCGTATCATGAAACCGGAAGTTCAGGTTGATAAGGAAAGGATAGCAGGACGTCATAATTTCCCGCGCCAGGATCGATGAGAAGCGTGTAAGATTCCCCATAAAGCAGCGTCAGCCGTTTCCGGATATTATCCAGACCGATGCCATGCCGATCATCCGTCTCGGACGGATGCGACGAATTGACGCAACGGAACACCACTCTCCCGCCCTGCAGTTCCACTTTGACGCGGATGAATGATTCTTCAGCATAACTGACCCCATGCTTGAACGCATTCTCCACGAAAGAAGCCATAACCAGCGGAGGGACGACCGCACCGCTGCAATCTTCCGGAAAGAGCGTTTCTATCCGAAGGGCATCTTCGGTGTAACGGAGACGCATCAGGGAAATGAAATGCGCGATGAAATCCAGTTCCTTGGCCAGCGGAATGACTGGCGAATCGCCCTCGTATAGAAGGATGCGCATCATTTTCGAAAACTCTTCGATACTCTCCTTCGCCTTCTCCGGATCGATATCCACCAGCGCATGGATATTATTGAGCGTATTCATCAGGAAATGCGGATTGATCTGGTACCGTAAGGATTCCAGTCGTTGTTTTGTATTCTCCGTCTCCAGTTCTTTCATCCTCCTTGCCCTGCGCCGGGATTCTTCATAATAGTACGCCCCCAGGTCCACCCCTACAAGCAAGATTCCTACGATCAGCTTCATCATTTCCGGCCGCAGAGGCCGGGGATGCCTTTCCGGCTCAGGTCCTCTCCCGCCATGTTCCGGAGACAGCGGAGGTGGAGGCGGAGGAGCCATTTCAGACTGCATTTCCGGGAGAGGAGGCCTGCCCGCCCGACCATCCGACAGTAGGCACCAGGCGCCGAAACCGGAGAGCAAGGCCAGTGTAAGCCCGATATAAAGCGGTAGCTTCTTCCTGATCAAGGGCGCCAGGAGGAAGTGATGGATCAAGACGAGGATAAGGAATGGAAGCAGTGACTTCATTCGCAATTCTTTTTACAAAATTACTTTCTTTTTTTCAGATAATGCAGCCGTTCGCTGAAGAAATGGCGGCGTTCACTGAATACCGTCCTTGGCTGGGACATTTTGGTTTAATTGTTGGTTATCTTGCTGTTGCGTATACTAAAACCTTTCGTATTATGAATAATCATATTGTTTTTCTCCTAACCATAGTGCTTGCAGCGACAGGCTGCGGGCAGGACGATTTCCCATTCTGGCCGGACATGCCGGGTGACATGCCGGGCGGCCAGCAAGCCGTCACCAACCTGAAGGACCCCGGTCTGAATTGGAGTGCCGATTCTTTCGAGGCCGTTATCGGCGCCCAGAACAGTTTTCCCACGCTGACAAACACGTACGGCGTAGGTGTCACCTATTCCTCTTCACAGCCGGAAGTGGCCACCATCAGCGCTAGCGGAGTCATCACGCCGGTCTCCGGCGGATCGACCCTTATATCGGCCGTCTCCGCGGCAAATGAGACCTATTCCGCGTCCAGCGCATCTTTCATCCTGACCGTCTTGAATGCCTCCGGAAGCGAGACCGGTGATGACGGACTCAGTTTCGCATCTACAGGCGATCCTGAGTCTGACGATGACATTTCCACCAGCACATTCAAAGGGAAGATAAGCATAAGCTTCTCCGAGACAGGCGACGCCTCCGTCAAAGGAGACAGTTATGGCTACGTGACCGTAGACGGCAACAAGGTTACCGTGAACAATACCGGCGGCGAAGTGCTCATCTATGAGCTCTCGGGAACCACCTCGAACGGCTTCTTCAAGGTTTATGGAGCCAAGAAACAGGCCATCGTCCTGAACGGGGCCGACATCACCAACCCGGACGGCGCGGCGCTCAACAACCAGAACAAAAAGCGCACGTTCATCGTGGTAAAGGGCACCAACACCCTATCGGATGGCACGGCTGCTGCCTACGCAGCGGAAGGCGAGGAAGATATGAAGGCGGTTCTCTTCAGCGAGAGCCAGCTGGTCTTCAGCGGAAACGGTTTGCTCACGGTCAATGCCAGGAACGCAATAGGCAAGGCAGGCATCTCCTCCGACGACTATATCCGTCTGATGAACAACCCGACCATCAAGGTGAATGCGGGCAGCAAGGCCGGAAACGGTTTCAAGGGCAAGGACTATGTCCAGCTCTCGAACGGCACCCTGGTCGTCTCCATCGCGGCCGCCATGGCGAAAGGCATCTCCACCGACGATTACGTCCTCGTGGAAGGCGGGACGCACATGGTCACTTCGACCGGCGGCGTGGCCTATGACGACGAAGATGCCGAATATACCGGGACCTCCTGCGTCAAGGCCGACAACTATTTCGCGATGACGGGAGGCTCCCTCACCCTCAAGAACACCGGTGACGGAGGAAAGGGCATCCGGGCAGGCAGTTACGATTTCGATGAGACCAACCATACACTCACCGACAGCCATATCTCCGGAGGCACCCTCACTGTGACGACGACCGGGCGCGAAGTCAATGATGTCTCGGCCAAGGGCATCAAGATAGGCTGGGTGACCAAGACTGGCAGCGGAGACCACGCCACGGTAACCGGGAATGCCGGCAACCTGACCATCGACGGCGGAGTCATCTCGGTGAGCAGCACTTCCGGCGAAGGCTTGGAAGTCAAGGGCGACCTCACGTTCAACGGGGGCGAGACCCACGTCTCCTCTACAAGTGAAGACGCCATCAATTGCCAGGGAGACCTGGTCGTAAACAATGGATTCGTTTACGCCTTCTCTTCCGGGAACGATGCCATGGACTCCAACGGCGACACGAAACTCAATGGAGGCTATGTAATGGCGATCTGCACAAAGGGTTCCCCTGAAGTGGCCATCGATGCCAACACGGAGGGTGGCAAAAAGTTATATATCAACAGCGGAGCGACGCTTGTGGCTTACGGTGGCTTGGAAAACGGCTATTCAGCTTCCCAGAGCGTGTATGGCATGAGCGGGACTGCCGGTGCCTGGAATGCTCTCTATGACGGTAAATCGTTTATTGCGGCTTTTAAGGCTCCGTCCAACAATTCAAGCTACATCGTGTCCGCCCAGTCGCTGTCCGGCGGTTATAAGGGAGTCAGCGTTAGCGGGGAAGGGAAATGTGAAGGGGTCTGGGCTGTCGACGGTATCTCAGGAGGATCCGCAGTTTCCCTCTCCAACTACACCGGTGGCAATGGAGGCCCCGGGGGTGGAGGTCCCGGGGGAGGCAGACCCGGATGGTAGGTAATGACGAAGGGATTTCGTCGGCCTACGGCCTCCGACATCCCTTCGACTCCGAGAGCAATCCATGGCAGGATGCGTGGCAGAGCCACGCGATTGTCGCGTTCCGCGCCTCCTCCTTCTTCTCCACGGGATTTCGTCGGCCTACGGCCTCCGACATCCCTTCCCCGCCTGCGGCGGGGCTTGCCAAAGCAAAAGGAAAAACGCACTCGAGCGAACTCGGTGCGTTTTTCCTTTTGCTTTGGCGGAGAAGAAGGGATTCGAACCCCTGAAACAGGTTTATGCCCGTTTGGCGCATTTCGAGTGCGCTGCCTTCGTCCACTCGGCCACTTCTCCGGGGGCAAAATTACAAAAAATTCCCAGACCAAAAAAATCCGGAGGAATTATTTGTTCTTTTTCTCAAGGATGCGCTTGCGAAGGCCTTGGGAGAGGCTGACGACCTGGGTCTTGTCAGAGAGGTCAAGCCACTCGAGGGCAAGGTCGTACTGCCGCATCATGTAGCAAGCCAGGGCGGTGTTGTACTGGGCGCAGGAGGCTTGCAAGACGTCCTTGTGCTGGGCAAGCTCCATCCAGATTTCCCGGGCTTCTTCCCAGCGCATTTCGGAAGCGAGCCAGAGGGCGTGTTCCCATTTATCATTCAAGCCGTCGAAATAGATGACGGAGTGAGATTCGGGAGCCCAGGTATTAAGGAAAGGTTTGGCGGTGCCGAGGCCGAGGACTTGGGCGTCGGAGCCGAGCATGGAGCCTTCCTCGTCGCTGGCGGTGACGGCACGGGCCATCGTTGCACGCTTGACTTCATCCTTGGGATTCATGGAGTCGTAGACATAGACCGCGGTCTTACAGTCGACTTTCTCCCCTTCGCCGTCGGCGAACTGGGGCTGGTCGACCAGGAAGATGACATCCTTGTTGAGGCGCAGGACGAGGCTCTGGAGGGAATCTTTGGAGCTATAATCTTCTCCTTCTGCCTGGTAGGCGCTGTAGATGTCGACGGAGCGTTTGCCTTCGAAATATTCTTTCTCAAGTCCCTGGGCGAGACCGTCCGCAAAGCAGTTGTTGAAGAGGGAGTCGCGGTAAGTGCCGTTGTCGAGATAGACGACGGCCATCGACTTGTTGTCAAGGTCGAGACCGGAAGAGGAAGGGTTTCTCATCTCGAGCCGCATCACATAGGCCTGGGGCGAACAGGCGACGAGTGCCACCACGACGGATGCAAAAGTCAGGATCCTTTTCATAATTATTTAACTTTTAACAATTTCTGCAATCAGGTCATACTCATCCGCCCCGATGATGCGCACGTCGATGAAACGGCCGCACAGGTCGGACGGAGTCAAAGAGCCGAATGCCTCGCTCTCATATCTTACAAGAATCTCGCCATCCACATCGGGACTTTCATACCGGCTGCGGCAAACGAGGGTCTCGCCGTCATAAGCATCGACCAAAACACGTTCGAGCGTGCCTACGCGCGATTGGTTGAAAGCCAGGGAAATCTCCCGCTGAGTCTCCATCAGGGCTGCAAGACGCTCTTCCTTCACTTCCTCGGGGACATCGTCAGCATAATGCTCCGCGCCGTAAGTCCCCTCCTCCTCGGAATATTTGAAGGCGCCGAGGCGTTCGAACCGCGCCTCCCGCACAAAGTCCAGCAACTCTTCGAATTCCTTCTCCCCTTCCCCGGGATGACCGACAATCATCGTAGTCCGCAGCACGACGCCCGGAACCTTCTCCCGCAGGTCACGCACCAAGGCGCGCGTTTCCGCGCCCGTGCAATGCCGTTGCATCATCGAAAGCACCGGGTCGGAAATGTGCTGAAGGGGAATGTCCAGGTAGGGACAGACCTTGGGGTTGGAGGCCATCTGCTCCAGCACGTCGCGGGGAAAACCCGTAGGATAGGAATAGTGGATGCGCAGCCATTCAATCCCTTCGACCTCGGAGAGGCGTTGCAGCAGTTCAGCCAAGGCGCGGCGGCGGTAAAGGTCCAAACCGTAATAGGTCGTGTCCTGTGCGATGATGACCAGCTCCTTCACACCCCCTGCGGCCAGGAAACGGGCTTCGGAAACCAGGTCTTCCATCGGGACGGAGCGGTGCGCGCCCCGGATGCCGGGAATCGCGCAATAAGCGCAACTGCGGTCGCAGCCTTCGGAAATCTTCAGGAAGGCGGTGCCGGGCCGGCCTTCGGTCCGGACACGGCCGAAACGGCGTGCCGCTGAAGGAGTCGCGCCGATCGCCTTCAAGACAGGAGCCAGGTCGCGGGCGCCGTACCAGGCATCCACCTCCGGAATCAGCCCGGGGAGCTCGTCCGGGTAGCGCTGGGACAGGCAGCCGAAGACAATCAGCTTGCCCGCTCCCCCGCTTGCCTTCCGCTGCCCTGCCTCCAGGATGGCCTGGATGGATTCCTCCTTGGCGTCTCCGATGAAACCGCAGGTATTGATGAGCAGATAGTCCACATAGTCCGGACTGGCCTCGGCCGGTATCACGTCGAACCCGTCTCCCGCTTGGAACAGGAGATGCTCGGTATCGACCGTATTCTTCGAGCAGCCGAGCGTCAGGACCTGGAGGGACGGTCTAGGCATTCGCGGAATCTTCTTCGGCGGCCTCCTCTTCCTCGACGAAATCGAGGGATGCGAACTGCACGAGCTGTCCGTACCAGTCGACGACCTTCTTCATATGGGAGACATAGAAACGGTCCCCGTCATAATCGGGCACGGCCTTTGCGAAGAGGGCCTTCAGTTCCTCGGGAGAGGACTTGGAAGTCGGAGCGGGTTTGTCGCCCAGCGCCTCTTTCAAGGCCAGGAACACTTCCTTGAGCTTCATCTCGCCCTCGGAAGTATAGATGGAAATGTCGGCCAGGGTATTGACGCGGCTGTGCGCATCCAGGGCCGTACGCTTGCGGGTCTCAAGGGACTCGGCGATGATGCCGTTGCGGGCCTGGGCCACATACTCGAACAGACCGTGCTGGCCTGCTACGCTGAGGATTTTTGAAAGATCGGTTTTCATATTCTTTTCGTTTTTATCATTGTTCCAAATAGTTTCTAATATAGCATCTACCTTTGCGGCAAGAGCGTCCGGAGTGCCGTCATTGATGAGGACGGCATCCGCCTCCGTCGGATCCACCCGCTGGGCATCCATACGCCGGCGGATCTGTTCCGGCGGCAGCGCGTCACGTCCGGAGACTCGCTCCAGTCGCAGTTCCTGCGGGGCGTCGACCAGCAGGATCCGGTCCGCCAGCGGGCGGAAGAGCGGCTTCTGAAGGAAGATGGCCGACTCCATCACGACGAAGGGCGCCGATGCCGGCTGGGCGTCGCGCCAGCGGACGAAATCGTCATATACGCGCGGATGCACGACCGCCTCAAGTGCGGACAGCCGGGCCGGATCGCCAAATATCCCGGCGGCGAGCGCCTTACGGTCCAACTTGCCTCCTGCGTCGCGCAGGGACAGTCCCAACGTCTCTTCGAGGGCTGTCACTAAGGCAGGATCCGTATCGTACAAGGCTTTTGTCCGGGCGTCCGAGTCGTAGACCGGAATCCCTTTCGAAGCCAGAAGCGCGCACACGGCGGACTTCCCGCTCCCGATACCGCCCGTAACGACCAGCGTCTTCATCTTCCCACCTCCACGCATTCGAAAACCTCCGGCTGCATGCTCCAGTTGATCACGCCCTGCGGAAGCGCGTCCGTACGCGCAACGCACTTGCCGGACACCGAGCCTGCAAAGTCCTCATAATCAACATAGAACTGCATCTCGGACGTACGGTCGGAGGACAAAGGGAACACGCAGCGGAACAAGACCTCGGCCGTGGAAGGATAGATTGACAGGTTCCTGCCGGACGGCACATTCCGGGCGGTGACGGACACCGTCTTGCGCAACTCCACATAACGGGTCACATCCAGGAAGTAGTTGACCTCGGTATCGGACAGACGGACATGCCTGGGATTCTCCAGCGAAACCCGGCCCGTCTGGGGCGAACTGACGTTGGAGAGAGAAATGCGACGCGTATAGATACGCTCGATATTCTCCAGGTAGGCAGCGTCTCCGTATACGATCACGGAATCAGGCTCCAGCCGGAGCCGGTCCTTCTGCATGTACTGCGAGCGGAAAGAAAGGTAGCTGACCGGAATCACCGGGACGGTCTTGTGGTTCTCCTGCGGGAATCGGAAGACGTAGGACGGCGAGATGAAGGACTCCAGCCGCACCTCGCTCCCGAACAGTTCCCCGATATGCGCGCCCAGGGTATTGGACGAAAGCAGGAAGTCACCGTCAGGGTTTTGCGTCAGCAGCTCAGGCTCGACCGGAACCGTAACCGTATGGCCACGCATCCGCCTGCGGCAGCGGATCACGTCATAACCGGTCGCACGGCAGCGCGCCTCGACGATGACAGGCTCGGATGACTGCGGGAAATAACCGGGCAGGTTACTCTTTAACAGGACCCTGGCCTGCAAGGTCGCCGAATAGCTCTGGTTCATGTTGTACAGCAGCCAGACGCCGAATGCCAACAAGAGAGAGAGGAGAAAAACCGTCAGGTCTCTCCTGTTGACGCCCAGCTTCTCCACCAGGGGATCCAGCCACCGTCCAGACATGGCAAGCGGTGATTAGGCCTGCTGGCCCTGGTTCGGGTCCTTTACGATCGAACTCTTGTCGATACGGAGTTTGGTCTCACCGTCCACCTTGAGGACGACATAACGGTCCTTCACCTCATCGACGGTGCCATAGATGCCACCGGCCGTGATGACCTTGTCGCCTTTCTGGAGTGAATTGCGGAACTGCTCGAGCTCCTTCTGCTGCTTGCGCTGGGGACGGATCATGAAGAGCCACATGATGGCGAACATCGCGATGATCATAATCCAGAACGCGCCCTGGCCGCCGGCGGCAGGAGCGTTCGCAGGGGCTGCGGGAGCCGTCTGGAGCAAAATAGTAATCAAATTCATCATATTCTGGATGGTTTGGTATTACAGAGATAAGGAAAGTTTGTTCTTGATCAGGTTGTCCAGCAAGCCGTTGACGAAAGAACGGCTCTTGGGCGTGCTGTAGTATTTCGAAATCTCGACGTATTCGTTGACGGATATCTTGTTGGGGATCTCGGGGAAATGCTCGACCTCGGCGAGTCCCGTGATGACCAGGACGGCGTCGATGACGAAGAGACGGTCCTTGTCCCATTTCGGCACGGATTCCGCAATCATCTGGTAATAACGGTCATAGCCCGTGAAGGCCCCGCGCAAGAGCCGGACGGCGAACTCCCGGTCGCTGTCCACCTGGACACCGGTCTTGGCCATGATCTCGCTCTGATAGAGCGGCGGGAACTCCCAACGATGGCCGGCCCCGAGCGACTCGATGGAACGGCAGCACCAGGTCAGCGCATAGGCAAGGTCATCGATCCAATAGATGGACATCTCTTCAAGGATCGCCTCCAGGTCGGGATTATCGACCAGTTCCTCTTCAAAGATCTTGACGAAAAGGGCGGCATCCTCACGGAGGGAGGATTTGCCAGAATTCAAGTAGGCCTGGAAATACTCCTTGTCGCGGATACTCTCATAGAGTTTCCGGAGGAAGGCGTCATTCTGGTCCCAGGAGAACTTTTTCTTGCCGGTCAGCTTTTTGAAATCAGGATCCGCTTCCAGGATCGGAGCGATGCGGTTCTCCACGAATTTCAAGTTCGGATGCCTCTCCTCTTCGGTCGGATTGAATTTGGCGCGGGCCGCCTTGATGCGTGCGGAAGCCTCGGCGGTCAGCGGCGGGATCAGGGACAACATATAGAGATACAAGTCCCTCACTGCCTGACAGGAAATCTCGAGCTCCGCCTCCGCCTCCTTGAGAGACATCGACGGGTTCTCTGCATAGCTGTAGAGCACTTTGAAGACCTTGATTCTGAGGATCCTTCTGTTCAGCATAATTTCAACGAAAATTTTATGCAAAGATAATACAGAATCGATAAAAAATTCTATTTTTGTCTTGAAAAGAATCACACGAATATGTACAGAGATGATTATGAAAGGGCGAATGCCCAGGAACGCGGGGCCGACGATGTGTTCTCCAAACCGGTCCGTGCCGGAAAAAGGACCTATTTCTTCGACGTCAAATCGACGCGGGGCAATAAGGATTTCTATCTGACGATCACCGAAAGCAAGCGCCGCACCGAGCGGGACGGCAGTTTCACATACGACAAGCACAAGATCTTCCTCTACAAGGAGGATTTCGAGAAGTTCCGTGAGGGCCTCGACGAAGTGATCGAGTATATCAAGAACAACTGCTTCGACGGTGAGATCCCCCAGCGGGAATACTCCGACGTCGAGTTTGAAGAACTATGATGACAACGGGTCCCCAAGGCCCGTTTTTTTATACCTGAATCTATGGACGACAGAATGAAAACCATCCGCGCGGCGGCCGGATACATCCTGCAGCGGGTGGGACAGGACAAGCCCCTGGCCGGCATCGTGCTTGGCAGCGGCCTGGGC
>JAEEGJ010019573.1_pt1 | contig 14881 bp, 10 predicted proteins | sample 8958761 | NCBI WGS metagenome assembly JAEEGJ01 (sample SAMN16246546, study PRJNA631951) | gut metagenome | biome: gut microbiome; feature: rumen; material: RS-attached | host: Bos | place: Iran: Karaj | collected 2018-10 | reverse complement strand
ATTCTGCCGCTGGTGCCTGGCCGAGTTCAACTACGAAGGAGAGACGGTGATGATGGCGCCTGCTGCTGGCTTCTACACCACTCCCGGTGCCGGCATCAATCAGGTACGTATCGCCTACGTCCTCAAGAAAGCAGACCTCGAACGCGCCCTCTTCGTTCTCCGCAAAGCCCTCGAGGCCTATCCTGGCAGAGTTGATGAATGAATCTACCACTTTTTATAGCAAAACGGATTTATAGTGACCAGGGTGACAAACGTAAGGTGAGTCGCCCCGCCATCCGTATTGCTATCGTAGGCGTCGCCATCGGACTGATGGTGATGATTGTCACCGTCTGCGTGGTGCTGGGCTTCAAGCACACCATCCGCGACAAGGTGGCCGGATTCGGCGGACATATCCAGGTGAGCAACCTGATGAAGTACAACGATATCGATCCCTATACCATCTGTGCCGACGACAGTATGATGCAGGTGTTCCGCTCGCAGCCGGGCGTCCGTCACGTACAGCGCTATACCATCACCCAGGGCCTGCTCAAGACCGACGACGACTTCCTCGGCGTGATGTTCAAGGGCGTGGGACCAGAGTTCGACAACGCCTTCCTCCAGCAGAACATCGTGGCGGGCGAGATACCCGTCTTCAGCGACTCCACCAGCCGTTACCAGCTCCTGATGTCGAAGATGATTGCCGACAAGCTCCACCTGAACGTGGGCGACAAGGTGTTTGCCTACTTCATCGGCGACGAAAACGTGAAGACGCGCAAATACACCGTGGCCGGCATCTACCAGACCAATATGACGCGCTTCGACGAGAACCTCTGCTTCACCGACCTCTATGCCGCCAACCGTCTGAACGGCTGGGACGGAGACCGCTGCACAGGCGTGGAAGCCACCGTCGAGAACCTCGATAGACTCTCTGTTACCGCCGACGCCTTCATCGACAACGTCAACCGTACCGACGACGGCCACGGCAACCAGATGATCAGCCAGACCATCTACGAGATCTATCCCACCATCTTCACCTGGCTCGAACTGCTCGACATCAACGTATGGATCATCCTCGTGCTGATGGTCTGCGTCGCAGGCTTCACGATGATCAGCGGACTGCTCATCATCATCCTCGAGCGCACCCAGATGATCGGTATCCTCAAAGCCCTCGGCACACGCAACAAGACCATCCGCCATACCTTCCTCTGGTTCTCCGTCTTCATCATCGGACAGGGTATGCTCTGGGGTAACATCCTGGGCATCGGCATCGTACTACTGCAACAGCACACGGGCTTCGTGTCGCTCGACCCGCAGGTGTACTATGTCAGTGAGGCTCCCATGGAACTGAACCTCCCCCTGATTGCCCTCCTTGACCTCGCCACGCTCCTCGTCTGCGTCTTCGTTCTGATAGCCCCCAGTTACCTCGTTTCACACATCCATCCTGCCAAATCCATGAGATATGAATAAAATTTGTTAATTGTTGCACATTTTTTTTGCTGATGTGCAATAATAGCACTACCTTTGCACAAAATTAAAAAAAATGTGCAATTTTCATGGAGCAATTTAGCAGTTTCAATGCTTACATCCAAAAGGCCATCACCGAAAACTGGGATCAGGATGCGCTGACCGACTATCAGGGTATCACCCTCCAGTTTCACGATGTCGCACGTAAGATAGAGAAACTCCACATACTTTTAGAAAACAGTGGTATCAAGAAGGGCGACAAGATTGCCATCTGCGGCCGTAACTCCGCCCACTGGGCCGTCAGTTTCCTAGGGACCCTCACCTATGGGGCGGTAGCTGTACCTATCCTGCATGAGTTCAACGGCGAGCAGATCCAGAACATCGTCAACCACTCTGGCGCCAAGATTCTCTTCATCGGCGACTATGCCGTCAAGACCATCGACCCGGAGGCGATGCCCGATCTCGAAGCCATCATCAACATCCCTGACTTCTCGTTGATGATCAGCCGTTCAGAGTCCGTCACCTACGCACGCGAACATTTAAATATGATGTTCGGCAGCAAGTATCCCAAAGTCTTCCGCAAGGAGCATGTCCACTACCACGAGGACACCGCCGAAGAACTGGCACTCATCAACTACACCAGCGGTACGACGGGCTTTTCCAAGGGCGTCATGCTGCCCTATCGTGCCCTTTGGGGTAACGTTAAGTTCATCATCGACCGTCTGGGGCGTAAGGTACGTCCCGGCGACAACCTGCTGAGCATCCTGCCGATGGCCCACATGTACGGTATGGCTGTCGAGTTTCTCTTCGGCTTCTGCCACGGCTGTCATCTGTTCTTCCTTACCCGCCTTCCGTCGCCCGCCATCATCGCGCAGGCCTTCGCAGAAGTGAAGCCGACGCTCATCGTCACCGTCCCCCTGATCATCGAGAAGATTATTCGCAAGAAGGTGTTCCCGAAGATCCAGAACAACCGCATGCGTCTGCTGCTACAAATGCCCGTGGTGTCGAAGAAGGTGAAGGAGCGAATCTGTCAGGAGGTGTACAAAGCCTTTGGCGGACGGGCCTATCAGGTTATCGTCGGAGGTGCTGCCCTATCGAAGGAAGTGGAAGAGTTCCTGCTCTCCATCAACTTCCCAATCACCGTGGGCTACGGCACCACGGAGTGCGCCCCGCTCATCTCCTACTGCGACTATAAGGAATTCCTGGCCGGCTGCTGCGGCAAGCCCGTCGACCGCATGGAGGTGAAGATCCTCTCTGCCAATCCCCAGCAAATCCCTGGCGAGATCGTCACCCGAGGCACAAACGTCATGCTTGGTTATTATCTGAACGACGAGGCCACCAGTCAGGTCATCGACGAGGAGGGCTGGTACCACACCGGCGACCTCGGCACGATGGCTTCTACAGGCCATATCTTCATTCGCGGACGCATCAAGAACATGCTTCTCGGCTCCAACGGACAGAATATTTATCCCGAGGAGATTGAAGACAAGCTCAACTCAATGGCGATGGTCGCAGAGAGCGTCGTCGTACAGCGTGGCGACAAGCTCGTCGCACTCGTTCACCCCGACAAAGACGAGATCGTGAACTTCAGCCAGTCGGAACTGGAAGAAATCATGGAACAGAACCGTAAGGAACTCAACAACCAGCTGCCCGTCTACAGCCGCATCGCTGCCATCCAGCTGCATGAGGAAGAGTTCGCCAAGACGCCCAAAAAGAGTATCAAACGCTACTTATATCAGAATATCTAATCGCTTATGGAACAGATACCTAGTTTTAACTCATTGATCCAGAAAAGCATCGTCGACAACTGGGACCGCGACGCACTGACTGACTATAAGGGCCAGACGCTGCAGTATCACGATGTGGCACGTAAAATCGAGAAAATCCATATTCTCTTTGAGAACAGCGGCATTCAGAAAGGTGACAAGATAGCCCTCGCCGGACGCAACTCCAGCCAGTGGGCCGTCGCCTTCCTCGCCACCCTCACCTACGGCGCCATCGCCGTACCCATCTTGCATGAGTTCAATGCGGAGCAGATCCACAATATCGTCAACCACTCCGAAGCACGCCTGCTCTTCGTGGGCGACCATGTGGCCACGATCATCGACCCCATGCAGATGCCACGTCTCGAAGGCATCATCAACAATCCCGACTACTCGCTGATGGTCTCGCGCACCGACAAACTCACTTATGCCCGCGAGCACCTGAACGAACTCTACGGCAAGAAATTCCCCAAATATTTCCGCAAGGAGCACGTCAGCTATTATCAGGAGCAGTCACCCGACGAACTGGCGCTCATCAACTACACCAGCGGCACCACGGGCTTCTCCAAGGGCGTGATGTTACCCTACCGTGCCTTGTGGTCTAACGCCGACTTCGCCCAACATGTGCTCGGCAAGGTTATCAAACCTGGCGACAAGGTCATCTCCATGCTCCCCATGGCCCACATGTACGGCATGGCCTTCGAGTTCCTCTACGAGTTCCTGCGCGGCTGTCACGTCTATTATCTCAACCGCGTGCCTTCCCCCGCCATCATCGCGCAGGCCCTGGCCGAGGTCAAGCCCGTCATCGTCATCGCCGTGCCGCTCATCATCGAGAAGATCATCCGCAAGAAGGTGTTCCCGAAGATCCAGAACAACCGCATGCGCCTGCTCCTTCAGATGCCCGTCATCTCGAAGAAGGTGCGCGAGATGATCTGCAAGGAAGTGCTCAAGGCCTTCGGCGGAGAGATGTACCAAGTCATCATCGGCGGCGCCGCCCTCAATCAGGAAGTCGAGCAGTTCCTCAAGCGCATCGAGTTCCCCTACACCGTCGGCTACGGCGCCACGGAGTGCGCACCCATCATCGGCTATGAAGACTGGCACTACTTCGTCCCCGGCTCCTGCGGCAAGGCAGCCTACCACATGGAGGTGAAGATCGACTCCCCCGACCCGCAGAACGTGCCCGGCGAGATCCTCGCCCGTGGACTGAACGTCATGCTCGGCTACTACAAGAACGACGAGGCCACTCGTGAGACTATCGACCGCGACGGCTGGTACCACACCGGCGACCTCGGCACGATGGACTATGCAGGCAACATCTTCATCAACGGCCGCATCAAGAACATGCTCCTCGGCCCCAACGGACAGAACATCTATCCGGAGGAGATCGAAGACAAGCTGAATTCTATGACGATGGTCGTGGAGAGCGTCGTCGTACAGCGCGACAACAAGCTCGTCGCCCTGGTCTATCCCGACTACGACGAGGCAAAGAATATGAAGTTCACCGATGCCGACATCCGCAATGTCATGGACCAGAACCTCAACGGACTCAACGCGCTGATTCCCGCCTACGAGAAAGTCTCCGAGATCGAGATCCGCACCGAGGAATTCGAAAAGACGCCCAAGCGCTCCATCAAGCGCTATCTCTACACATAAGCAAAAGCCTCTGGATTTTGCGAGAGGATTTTTATTAGGGATTCATGATTATGGATGACAGTTTCACATGATCTGCCACATCCACCTTTCCGTCGCCATTCAGGTCACCCAATCTGCCTTTAGCCGTAAACTCTGCCGTGACTGGCTCAGAGTTCGCATAGCCTGACTTAACGGCATAGACCGTCACAATCAGATTGTCCGTCAGAACAGCCTTGTTACCGAGGCTGGAGCCTGAACTGGAGAAGTTGTAAAGATAATCTACGCCCTCCGTCTCACAGTTGAATACCAGTTCTCCGTCCTCGGTGTAAGTGATGGTAGGCGTAGCGCACTTCTTGATCACAAGGTCTTCGTCCGTCAGGGCCACCTTCGTCGTAAACTTACTTCAGGGCTCTGTATTGCCATAGGTTGTGAGAGCCGAAGCAGGCACCTTCAGCACGAGGTCATAATTATTGAATGCTCCCTCAGGCATCGTTGGCGGTGTAGTGCTCAAGACTCTCAATTCCTTCAGATTGTCACAATCTGTGAAGGCACTTTCTTCGATGCTCTGTACGCTGGCAGGAACATTGATGGTTTTCAGTGATCTGCAATGATGAAAAGATTTTGTCTCGATATTAGTCAATTGATCTGACAAAATTACAGATGACAGATTTACGCAATTGTAAAAGGCGTTAGAACTCAAACTTGTCACGCTGTTGGGAATCATAACGGTCTTAATGGCCCAACAACTTGAGAAAGCACTCTTTCCAATACTTGTCACACTGTTGGGGATTGTGATCAGTGTCAGATGCTGACACGAACTAAAAGCGTAATCCCCAATACTCAACACACCATTAGGAATGGCAACCTCTTCCAGGCCATCGCAGCTGTAGAAGGCATGTGCGGAGATAGCTTTCAATTTTGTTGGGATATTAACCTTAGTGAGACTTTCACAATAGGCGAAAGCATATTCTCCAATGCTCGTCACGTCATTGGGTATGGAAGCTTCAATCAGATTTGTACAACTTCTAAAAGCAAATTCACCTATACTTGTCAAACTCTGAGGCATTTTGACTGAGACAAGTCCGTTACAGTAATCGAAGGCATTCTCTCCTATATTCGTCACACCATCAGGTATTTCCACCGCTACCAATTCACTACATTGTTCAAAAGCATGGTTACCGATGCTCGTCAAGCCACTGTTCATCACGACGTGGTAAACGTTGCTGGCGTATTCATACCATGGTGCATGTTTTGTGTAGGTGTAGTTCTTCATCTTTCCCGTGCCGCTGATGGTCAGCGTCTTGGTGGCCTCCACATAGGTATAGGTCAAGTTCTCACCACACTGCCCGCTCTCGTCAGCATGGGCCACTGACGGCAAGGCAAACATCAAAATAGAAAATAATACTTGTTTCATAACTTTATGTTTGTATTATAGTTAATTCTCTGTCTGCAAAGATACAAAAAATTCTTGAGACGTACAAGTTTTTATGAATAATATCTCACAAAAACTTGCGTAATTCAAGATTATTTCGTAATTTTGCACCATTAAGTAAAAATAGCTAAATACGTAAGATTATGAAATTAACCAGTCAAAAAGCATTCAGAAAGAGCCTCTGGCTCGTTGTGTTGTTAATGGGAACCTGGATGGTGCCCACAGTTTGTAACGCTCAGTTCGGTTCATTGAAAGGCCTTGCCAAAAAGGCCAAGGAGAAAGCCCAGGAGACAGTCGGGAATACTGGTGAAAACCTTAGTGGTGTAACCAGCGGCGTATCATCGGCCACACGCGGTACGGCCCCGTGGCCCATGCAGAGCAGTAATCCTGTGTATAACGGGAAGAGCACAAAGGAGTTCTTGCTGAACATCACCGAGGAGAGCGATGAATCTCTCATTGCGCTGCGCGATCAGATGTACGCCCGTTTCAAGACCAATGCCAAACTTGCCCAAGCCGGTGATATGGACGCCATGAACGAAAATAATAATTTCGGTGGGTTCTATCATGCCATCTCCAGCATCATCAACTGGGCCGTGTCCAACGTCAGTTACATCGGCGGCCAGATTGATGCCAGCGATGCCCATTACCTCATCATTGCAAAAGAGGGTGGCGGCATCGGATATTACGCAATGAACAAGGGCGGCAAGTTCCGGTTCACTACGCCGAAGGGCGACGGTGCCTTCCTCAACAGCGAAGATCTCGCCACCGCCCAGCAGGCGGCATCCCGTATGCGCAAGTTTCAGATCCTGAGTCAGGGACTGGCCGAAACATACCAGAGTGCGGGTGAAGAATGCGACAATATTGTCTTGATGACAAGCGAAAGAAGCCGTCTCTATGCCGAAGCTGTAGAGGAGGCCTGTGCCGCCAACACACCGGAGAACATCGAGCGCAAGGCCCGTCCCGCAGTCGGAAAGATGCATGCCTCGCTGAAGGCTCAGGCCCTGCAGGTGGCCAAGGCGGAAGACCCCGATGTCGTCGACGTGATCATCACCAGTGCTCAGTGGGATGTGAAGATGAAGGGGCTAGTGCCTCTTCTGCGCAATGTCTATGGCTACTATGTCGTGAAGGATGCTCAGGGCTTGATGTGTTACTCGCGTGCCTGGACGGAGGACTATCTTGGCGACGGCAAATACGGCAAGATGCGCGCGGGTGGTGTCGGCGTCGGCAGCCCGTTCTATATCAAATAACTAAAATATCACAATTATGAAAAAATTATTCATATTCTTTCTTGCAGCACTGTGCTGCACGACAGCTAAGTCTTGGTCAGGAAATGAGATAGACAAGGTGGATGTGAATCTCACCGAACAGCATATCCTCGGCAAGAAGCCCGCCAATTTCTTTGAGTCTGCTGCCGATATGAACGGCGACAAGAAAATCAACGCAGCCGACATCGTATTAATGATCAAAGAGATCAAGTAACACTCAAGTAATGAATAGATAAATAAGTGTATGACAACAAAGGAAATACCCCAAACGGTCAGACACCTTATGAGCATGATTATTGTAGCCATCCTTACGTTCGGCTTACAAGGAATATCTGCCAAAGGAATCGCTGACAAGGAAATACTGTCGAAAATCAGCCAGTATGATGGCTATACTCGAGAGGTGCGCAGGCATCTGCATCTTTATCCAGAGGTTGGAGGCCAAGAGATGGAAACTGCCAAGTATCTGAAAGCAGAGCTTGCCAAGATCGGCAGCTTTGAGATTCACGATGTACCAGGCAGTACGGGGTTCTATGCCATCCTCGACACGAAACGGGCTGGCAAGACGATCGGCCTGAGGACTGATATCGACGGTCTGCCCGTCAAGGAGAGTACGTTGAACGGAGAAGGTAAGCCAAAGCCTTTCCAGTCTAAGAACACCGGGGTGACACAGGGCTGCGGGCACGACGGTCACATGGCCGTTTTGCTGACGAGCATCCGCATCATCCACGACCTGCGCGACCGTCTGACAGGTAAGTTCGTCTTCATTTTCGAGGAGGGTGAGGAGACCAACACAGGCATCCGTCCGATGGTGGCAGCACTGAAAGACATTCACTTCGACGTCATCTACGGCAACCATCTGGTTTCCCACGTGCCGAGCGGCCAGATATATATCAACGAAGGCTCTATCATGACAGGCATGGCCATGCTGTCGTGGCAGGTGTTCGGCAAGGGAGGTCATGCCTCGCGACCCGACCTGGCGGTAAATCCTATTTTTGCGGCGGCCAATATCTTGACTTCCGTTTCCATTGCCTGGAATAATCAGCGCGACATTACGAAACTCGTGACACTCGGCGTGACACAGTTTCACGGAGGCGAGACATGGAATGTCATTCCAGACTCTGTTTATATCGGTGGGACGCTCCGTTTCTTCGACTGGGACGAAGGCGTGCACTCGCTCGAACTGATCAAGAAGGTGGCTGCCGACGTGGCTCATGCCCACGGTTGCAATGTCCGTTTTGGTGAGAAGATGACGGCACAGGTGCCGCCAGTTGTAAACGACCCGCAAGTAGTAGCTTTCGCACGTCGCGCAGTAGGCGATCTGTATCCTGGGCGGGTAACCGACGACCCTGTCTGCAACTGGTATGCCTCCGAGACCTTCGCTTTATATAATCAACTGTGTCCCACCCTCTTCACGCTAGTAGGTGTGCGGAATCCGGAACTTGGTACGACAGCAGGTCACCACACCGCAGAATTCGACATTGACGAGGATGCCTTGCAATACGCCATCGGCGCCATGGTAAAGTTCGCCGTCAGTTACTAGTTACAACACAGGAAGGATGTTGTCCCAGACGAGATTGAGCTCGCCCTGGAGATCTGCCACATTGGAGGTAATGGCGATGACGGCACTCTTGTCGGGAACAACGATGATATATTGTCCTCTGGCTCCATCAGCACGGAAGCAGCCGGGACGACAACGCCACATCTGATAGCCGTAGCCCTGCATCCAGTCGCTGGTCTCTGTGGTCATGCCCTTCGCGGCTGCATCCTCAAGACGTGTGCCGGGATTGACACTATCCACCTGCTTCTTCGACATCTCTGCCACCCAATCGGCGGGGATGATCTGACGGCCATTCCATTCACCCTTCTGTAACAACAGTTGTCCCATCTTAGCCAAATCCTCAGTCTTCAGATAGAGTCCCCAGCCACCAGTGTTGATGCCCTGCGGACTCTCTTCCCAACGTGGCTTGTCAATATGAAGCGGCTCAAAGAGTCGCGTGTTCAGATAATCGACAACCTTCTCGCCCGTCACCTTCTGGACGATGGCCGAGAGCATATAAGTGCCAAGACTGTTGTAGAGGTAGAACGTGCCAGGCTCATGTACGACAGGATGAGCCAAAAAGGCCTCAACCCAGTCAACGTTTCCACCTTCACGACGGGTAGCAGGTTCCTCATCATGGCCACACGTCATCGTGAGCAGGTCACGAACGGTCATGGCCTTCAGATTGTCACTGACCTCGGCGGGAAGCTTGTCGGGGAAGAAGTCGATCACCTTGTCCGTCAGTGCCATCTTGCCGTCAGCAATGGCAAGTCCGACAGCTGTAGCTGTAAAGGTCTTGCTGACGGAATGGAGCACATGCGGCACCGTGTCCACGCCCTCACTCTGCCAACGGCTGAAGATGACCTGACCGTCCTTCACAATCATCACACTGTGGATGTCAAAAGAGTCTGCAGCGGCTTTCTGGAAGAAGCCTTCCATCGCCTGGTCTACACTGTCGGGAGTCTCTGCACGGGGCAGGTCAATGATCTCAGCCACTTGTGTCTGGCTGTTCTTACACGCCATCAATGCCATCAGCATCACGGCCATCACGATTGTCTGTTTCATTTTCATATCGGTTTTAAGTTTAGTGAATAAATTTGTCTGCAAAAGTACTCATTATTTGTGAGATTAGGCACACATTATTCCTTAAATAATATAAAAGGGTTGGCGGAATCCAAAATATTTTGTAACTTTGTAGCCAAAACGATTAAACCCTACAAACAATATGAAAAGACTATTACTTACCGCGACTATCGCACTGGCCTTTGCCACAGGGGCAACGGCCGCAGAAAATGTGAAGGCAACGGTTCACGCCGATCAGGCTGGAGCCAAGATCAACCGTGAGATTTACGGACAGTTCTCAGAGCACCTCGGCTCGTGTATCTACGGCGGTCTCTGGGTGGGTGAAGATTCCAAAATCCCCAACATCCAGGGCTATCGTAAGGATGTGTTCGAGGCGCTGAAGGCGCTCAAGATTCCCGTGATGCGCTGGCCTGGCGGCTGCTTTGCCGACGACTACCACTGGATGGACGGTATCGGCCCGAAGAAAGACCGTCCGTCGCTGCGCAACAACAACTGGGGCGGCACCATCGAGGACAACTCTTTCGGCACCCATGAGTTCCTGAACCTCTGCGAGATGCTCGGCTGTGAGCCGTATATCAGCGGTAACGTAGGATCAGGTACAGTGAAGGAGATGGCCCAATGGGTGGAGTATATGACGAGTGACGGAGACACACCGATGGCCCGTCTGCGTCGTGCCAACGGTCGCGACAAGGCCTGGAAGGTGAAGTACTTCGGCATTGGCAACGAGGCCTGGGGCTGTGGTGGAAATATGACGCCAGAGTACTACTCAAACGAGTTCCGTAAGTTCAATACCTATCTGCGCGACCAGCCCGGCAACAAGCTCTACCGCATCGCCTCTGGTGCCTCTGACTATGACTACGACTGGACCACAGTGCTGATGAAGAACATCGGCCGTCAGATGCAAGGTGTCTCCTTACATTATTATACTTGTTCGGGCTGGGAAGGCTCAAAGGGTTCTGCCACCAAGTTCAACACCGACCAGTATTACTGGGCTCTGGGCAAGTGTACGGAGATCGAGGAGGTCATCCAGAAGCACAAGGCCATTATGGACAAGGAAGATCCTGAAAGCAAGATCGGCCTGCTCGTTGATGAGTGGGGCACATGGTGGGACGAGGAACCTGGCACCATCGCTGGACACCTCTACCAGCAGAACGCCCTGAGGGATGCCTTCGTGGCTGCGCTGAGTCTGAACATCTTCCATAAGTACACCGATCGTGTGAAGATGGCAAACATCGCCCAGGTAGTGAACGTGCTGCAGTCAATGATCCTCACCGACCAGGAAGGCACAGGCCACATGGTGCTCACGCCGACCTACCACGTGTTTGAGATGTACACCCCGTTCCAAGAGGCCACCTATCTCCCACTCGACCTCGAATCGGAAGTGATGGCCGTGAGCAAGGCCTACTTCAAGGAGAAGGCTGACGCCAAAGATGCTGGCTATCGTCCCTGCCCCATGCTCTCTGCCTCCGCTGCAAAGACACAGGACGGCTCGATCATACTCGCCGTCACCAACGTCAGCCTCGACAAGGATCAGACCATAGACTTCAATATCGAGGGCTACAACGCCAAGCAGGTCTCCGGCCGCATCCTCACCTCGAAGAACGTAGCCGACTACAACGATTTCAACAACCCGAACGTCATTGCCCCAAAGGCTTTCAACGACGCCAAGCTGAACAAGGGCGTGCTGACGGTGAAGGTTCCCGCAAAGTCGATTGTGGTACTGGATATTAAATGATTAACGGATTAAACGGATTATGATAGGCGATAAAAACAGACACAAAATTGCTTTCGCTTTTCTCTTGGTAATGGTTTTGACGGGATGTCAAACGGGAGGAGAGAGAGAAGATATGGTGTGGATGGTGCAGTCGTCGGACAAGGTGAGTGTGGGCGGTGAGGTGCTGTCTACACCTGCAGCCCAGACTGAGGGGTGGATAAAGGCGAAAGTGCCTTCAACTATTATGGGAGTGCTGACAGAGAATGGTATTGAGAAAGAAGCACTTACGGCTGATGACTACGCCAAGATCGACAAGACGCGGTTTGAGAAGAGTTGGTGGTATCGGACGATGTTTGAGATGCCGGAATTGAAAGAAGGTGAACATGTATTGCTCGACTTCGACGGAATCTGTTATCGGGCAAATGTATGGCTCAACGGCCAGCAGATTGCCAACAGTCAGGAGATGGCTGGTTCGTTCAGACAGTTTGAATATGATGTGACCAAAGAAGTTGACAAGGAGAACGTACTCGCTGTCGAGGTGTTCAGAGCCCAGTCCGGAGAACCCAATATCGGCTTTGTCGATTGGAATCCAAGGCCTGCTGATGAGAGTATGGGCATCTATCGCGAGGTGAGGGTGAAGACCTGTGGCAACGTGGCTGTATCCCATTCTGCAGTCAGATCAAAGGTGAATACGGAAACGCTTGATGAAGCCTGGCTCACAGTAGTCACCGAACTGAAGAACCTCTCGGACCAGTCTGTGGAAGGCGTTGTCAAAGGCACAGCCGACGGACAAGCGTTCAGTTGTCCCGTGACGCTTGCTGCTGGCGAGAAGCGTCGCTTCACCCTCCCCACAGAGATTCATATCGACCATCCTCGCCTGTGGTGGTGCCACAATATGGGCAAGCCTGAACTCTGCGACCTCCATCTGGAGTTTGTAGAGAACGACAAAGTCTCTGACAGTGAGGACGTGAAATTCGGCATCCGCGAGGTGAAGAGTTATTTGACTGACGAGGGTTATCGCGGCTTCATGCTGAACGGCAAGAAGGTGCTCTTAAGAGGTGCAGGTTGGACGGACGACATCTATCTGCGTGACACGCCTGAGAGCAATCGCCTACAATTAGAATATGTACGCGATATGAATATGAACACCGTCCGACTGGAAGGTTTCTGGGGAACCTCACAGAGTCTCTATGACCTCTGCGATGAACTGGGACTGCTGATCCTCGTGGGCTGGAGTTGTCATTGGGAGTGGGAAAGTTATCTTGGTTCTCCCACTGAGGAGCCCTACGGCGGCATCATCAGTCCGGAGAATATCGCCCTCGTTGCCCAGTCGTTCGAGGACCAGGTGATGTGGTTACGCTATCATCCGTCAATCATCGGCTGGTTCGTGGGCAGCGACAGGATTCCCAAGCCCGAGCTGGAAAAGCAATATCAGCAGTTCCTCAGTCAGGAGGACGACCGCGACTATATCATTTCTGCCAAGAACCTGGAGAGTGAGATCTCGGGATGGTCTGGCACGAAGATGGCTGGGCCCTACGAGTATGTAGGACCGTCGTACTGGTATCTGCCAGAGGCTCCCGGCGGAGCATTCGGTTTCAACACCGAGACAGGCATCGGTGCACAACTGCCCGTGAAGGAGTCGTTGCAGAAGATGCTGGGTCAGCAACTATTCCCCATCGACAGCCGCTGGAATATCCTTTGTACCGCCTCAAGTTCGGAGATGAACACGTTAGGGAAACTGAACGAGGTGATACAACAGCGTTTTAGTGAGGCGAAAGATATTGACGAGTATTTATATCGTGCCGATATGCTGAACTACGAGAGCACCAAGGCGATGTTCGAGAGTTTCCGTGTTCGCTGGCCTCATACCACCGGCATCGTTCAGTGGATGCTCAACAGTGCACGTCCAAGCATCTACTGGCAACTCTACGACTACTACCTGCAGCCCAATGCTGCCTACTATGGCGTGAAGAAGGCCAACGCCCCAGTGCAGTTGATCTACGACTATCACACCAAGGCAGTCTATGCTGTCAATGAGACACTGGAGTCAGCGAATGTCAAGGCTTCGATGAAACTTCTGAAAGGCGAACAGGCCAATGACAAGTCTATGATCAGACCCCCTGTAGCTCCCCCTACTCAGGGGGAGAAAGAGTTACTCCAGATGATTCCAGGGGCTGTGGTCAAGGTCTTCGACATCGACACTAAGGATGCGGCTGCCGCTTTTTTGCTCCTTAAGCTGACGGATGAGAAGGGGGCTGAGATAGCCGGAAATGAGTATTTCATAGTGGCAGAGAAAGACACCTACGACTGGGCAAAGACCAACTGGGTGCATACACCTATTATAAAATATGGCTCGTATGCGATGCTCGACAACCTCTGTACCAAGTCCTGTGAGTTGTCGGTCAAGCCAATGTCAGAAGGGCTTTACGAGGCAACGGTCAGCAATCCTTCAGACAAGGTGGCCTTTATGGTTCGTCTGAAGGCCAAGGATCAGAACGGTGAACTCATCTGCCCTGCCTACTGGTCTGACAACTACCTGACGCTGGCACCTGGCGAGTCGCGTACAGTGACCTGTCGGATGCCGTCATTGGCTGCCGAGACAACGGTTAATATTCAGTTATCTGAGTAATTTAACTTTGTTTAGAAATAAATATTCCGAAACTTGCGACAGTTTCGGAATATTTTTGTATCTTTGCACGCAAATTATCCTTTATACAATTAATTATTCATTATGAACGACAACAAAGTTATGAACATGGCAGCGGATAACATCCGTATCCTCGCTGCTTCGATGGTTGAAAAGGCAAAGTCGGGTCACCCCGGCGGTGCCATGGGTGGTGCAGACTTCATTAACACCCTTTACAGTGAGTTCTTAGTGTATGACCCCGAGAATCCCGCATGGGAGGGTCGCGACCGTTTCTTCCTTGATCCCGGTCACATGGCTCCGATGCTCTACAGCCAGCTCTGCCTTATCGGTAAGTACACGCTGGAGGATCTGAAGAACCTGCGTCA
>JAEEGJ010019572.1_pt1 | contig 14881 bp, 14 predicted proteins | sample 8958761 | NCBI WGS metagenome assembly JAEEGJ01 (sample SAMN16246546, study PRJNA631951) | gut metagenome | biome: gut microbiome; feature: rumen; material: RS-attached | host: Bos | place: Iran: Karaj | collected 2018-10 | reverse complement strand
GAGACCGATTACCTTGTCGATAGTCTCGCCCTTGGCTGTTATCATTATGATCGGAACGTTTGATATCTTTCTGATCTCACGGCATACCTGCCAGCCGTCCTTACCCGGCAGCATTATGTCAAGAAGCACCATGTCAGGGCTGAGAGCCTTGAATTTTACGACAGCGTCGTCGCCGTCATGGCAGAGAAGAACGCTGTAGCCGTCCTTTTCGAGATAAAGTCTGAGAAGGTCGCAGATATTCTTGTCATCGTCAACTATCAGGACCTTTGGATTTTTTTCGTTAGCCATTTGTTAATACCTTCCTTCCGTATAAAACATATACTTCCCCTTATTTTTGCGCTTTGCAAAGAAAGTATTTTTGCCCCTAAATCAAGTCATTATGCAGACAAACAGGAAAGCCGCCCGCATATAAGATATTAAAATTATTATAACTCAGTTTTACGAAAATGTCAATCAAAAATAACCGATTTTTGAATATGTGAGATAATTTTTGACAAATTCACAAATGCGGAGCTGTTTATTTGTAGGGTTGACGAAAAAATGCGTCGCAAACGGCACAAATGAGCTCCGTATTTGTGGGCTTTTGGGATATCTGATAGTCTGTCAGACGGGAGAGCGTACCGTTTTCACCTGCCGCTTCACCGAGAAGCCGCAGGGAGCGCTCTACAGAAGATGAGGTACCTGAGAAGCATTCCGCAGTCTCCGCATAAATGCCGCTCATGCCGCCCCACAGCCTTTCGGGAGCTCTTATGCACAGCTCGCAGGCTTTGGCAAGACAGCAGAAGCCGCCGAGCCTGCGCGGAAAGCCTGTTTCTTCGAGGAATATCTCGATACGTGGCAGGAGCTCCGCGGGATAGTCGAGCCTAAGCATTACTCTGTTGCAGAGAGTATTTACAGAGCAGGGCATGGTGACGCACTGAACGGCGCCTGCCTGCAGAAAGGCTCTGCGGATACTGCCGAGAGAGGTGTAGAGCCCTGCAAATACGGATATGCCGCGGCTTTTGGCGGAGGCTATGAAGCTAAGCAGCTTCTCGTCGGGACGGAATGCAAACAGCACGATGCCATTGTATCCGCCGCTTTGGAGGCTTTTTTCCATGACGGAAAGGCTGTCGCGGCAGCAGTCCGACGGTATGCCCATATTCATGAATTTCCGCGCGATAACCCTGCCGAGAGCGGCTGTGTTGTCACAGATAAGAAGTTTCGTAGCCATATTTTCACCGATATATTCAGGGCTCCCGTTTTTCGGGAGCCCTATGTGGTTTATTTTGTCTTTTGTGAAAGTGCGGTTATATTATCGATAGCCCAGTCGAATGTATCTGTGGTCATTATAGAGCCCCAGTACGGACACTCGGCGGTCTGGTTGATATTTACCTGTGCGCCGCAGTGAGGACAGGTCTGGGTGGTGACTCCCGTTGAGGTCTTTGTTTTCACACCTGTTGTCCTTGTGAGCGTCCATTCGTAGGTGAGGAACTTCTCGCTGACATCACTGCCGCTGACGATAGCTCCCGTAACGTCGTCCTTGATGTAGTTGACGAAGTGTGTCTTGAGCTGTGCGATGATGATATCCTTGCCGCCGTCCTGACGCCAGCCTAAAAGTGTAGTGCCGAGGACCGCAGGTCTGCGGACGATATTGGTCTGACCGTCCTTGCGGAGCTGGTCAAGCTGGCACTTCATCTGAGCGTAGAATGCGTCCGTCATATACGGGCGGAGCTCCGAGATATCCTTGCTCTGCCAGTCCTCCTGCATACGGATATAGAGGTTGGAGAGCTTTTCCTTGAAGTCCGCAGGCGAGTATGGCAAGAAGCCAGAACTTCATCTCGCTTTTTGATTTGCACATGGTACAGCCGTCACAGCTGAAGCAGCCGTCGCCGCTGCTGTCACTGCCGTCTGCTGTATACTGGGGAGCAGTGGTGTTCTGCTCCACCTGCCAGTTGCTGTCGTAGCTGAAATCCTCTTCACCAGCGTAGTTGCCGAAGTCAAGACCTTTGGCGTTCATCGGCATGACCAGCAGACAAATCGCCGTCAATATCAGCGGTATTATGCGTTTTAGTTTTTTCATATCATATCCCCGAAGACGTTATCTTGTCTGTTGAGAGAGCGCCTTGATGTTTGTTACTACCCAGTCGAAAGTATCTGTTGTCAGTACAGACTGGCAGTATTCGCATACAGTTGAGTGGTTGATATCTACGTGAGCGCCGCAGTACGGGCAGGTCTGTGAAGTAGTGCCTGTCGAGCGTGATGTAACGACGCCTGTTGTACGAGCCATTGTCCACTCATAGGTCATGAACTTCTCCTTGGTCTTGCTGCCGCGGATAACCTTGCCTGTGCGGTCATCAACAACGTAGTCAACGATCCTTGTATTGAGCTTTGCTATCATGATATCAAAGCCGTTTTCCTGCTTCCAGCCGAGGAGCTCTACTCCGAGGACTGATATGCGGTCAATGCAGTTTGTCTCAAAGCGCTGACGGTGAGCGTCAAGCTGTCTGTCCATCTGTGCGAACATTGCGTCGGACATATACGGGCGGAGCTCGCTGATATTCTTAGCCTGCCAGTCGTTCTGGAAACGCACATAGAGATTTGCAAGCTTCTCCTTGAACTCGGTAGGCGAGAATGTAGGATCGACTCCCGAATATGAAGCCACGCTCTTGAGCGAAGCCGTTGAGGTAGGCTGTATGTAAGGAGTATTCACAGGTCTGTTGGACTTTTTGCCCGATTTCAGCAGTGAAGGACCAATTATAAGTATAAGGAATATGAGAATGAATATCCAGTCGCCGTCGGAGCTTGAACTGCCGCTGTGATGTCCGCTGTAGGAGTAGTCATCATCATCCCAGCTGCTTCCCCAGTCGCTGCCGCTGTCCCAACCGCTGTCACCGCTGTCCCAGCCGCCTCCAAAGTCGGAATCTCCCGAGAAGTCGCCAAAGTCCAGTCCTTTTGCTCGGACAGGCACTATGACCAGTCCGAGTATAAGAACTATCATTGGTATCAATTTGAGTATTTTTTTCATAATATTTTCCCCACCCTATATCATGAATCATGTCTTTAGTCAGGTCATTTCTTTTCGGAAACAGCCTTGTTCATTTTATGATATCCGAAGTGTCGCTGGTTTTTCTTTGTTAAAAGCATTCCTATGGTTATCCAGAAATACGGAAGTATATTTACAACGTTGCAGTCGAAAAATGCTTGCGCCGCATAACCAAAAAACATTCCCAAAAGTATCCAGTTGATGAAGCGTTCTTCGTTGTCTTCGTTGTGTATAACATTCCTTACAGCTGTTTTGGCAGTATATACCAACAGTGAAATATATGTTATGAACTGGAATATACCCTGAGTTACAAGATATTGTATGTATTCATTGTTTGCTTTGCCTGATGTATCCATTTCAGTACCATGAAAATCGGGATCAAGGAAATAAGCATCTCTGTAGTTATCAAGACCGATTCCGAATGCCCAGTATTTAGGGTACATTTTTAAGCCCTGTCTCCAGATGGCGCCTCTTCCGGAGCCGAAGCCGTCGAATCCGGAATTAAGTTCATTGGAGGTCTTGTTTAATCTGCTGATTATCCTTCCGAAGAAGACTATACAGATTATAATGACAACTGTCATGCCTGCTAAAAGTATCCAGAATCGCTTTTGTATGTTTTCCATTTTTTCTTTGTTATAGCCTTTTTGTTTCATTACATTTATTGAAACTATTAAAAATACAATATATACGAATGTACCTATCCATGCAAGCCTTGCCTCTGATGAGATAAGAGTGTAAAAGCAGAACATGGATAAGGTGTACAAGATATTCCGTATCAGTTTATTTGAGGTAAAAAGGTATATGCCGGAAGTGCAGGCAAATAAAAATACGCTTAATCCGCCATAGAAGTTGGTGTTTTGTGTCAGACCGTATGCAAGGCGATTTGAGTAAGTGTTTTCGTCAAACCAATAGCATGATATTACGGGAATGCCAAAGGTTTGAAGTGTTGCTACTGTAACTTGAATAACCGTAACAGCTACAAAAGCTTTAAGTATATTTTTTCTAAGCTGTTTATCATGTATCATTGTTCCCGCGAACATAAGACCGAAATAGCCCACAAAATGCGAGAGCCATTCATCAAAATAAAATCCAAATGCTGTAGCACTGTAATTTTGAGTAAAAAAAGCTGATAACAATGCAAAAACAAAGAGCAGTACGCAGAAAAGGTCTGAAGGATAATATTTTATGTGTCTATGTTTTATGAAGTGCACTATGAAAAGAAATGCTCCTAAAAATCCTGCCATTTCAACGATTATAGGCTGGCTTGAAAAATCATGTGAATGACGGCTGTCGAATATTTCGGTAACAGGCAGTGATATCATTACAAAGACTATGTAATAATAGAAAAACGTTTCTGATGTTAATTTTTCCAGAATATCTGAGATTTTAGCTTTGATCTCCTGCATATCGGGTTTATGTTCCTTTCTGATCATCTGATATTACGGCAAACGGCAATTATATCCGGCGCCGGCTATAATAATATATAAGATTTATATACATCTGTTATATTATAACATACTTTGTCAATTTTGTCACATAAAATCGAATGTCATTTTATACAAAAAAACGCTTCTCTTTTTGTGATGTGAACGTTATGGTCAAAAAATCAAGGACTGTTTTTTTGCACTTTTTCACCAAAAAATATTGACAAATCTATAAATTCAAGTTAAAATAGTAGTCGGGGATCATTTTTTCTGAAGGGAGCGGCTTTCCATGATATCTATAAAAAATGAGGACTTCAGCAATAATTATGAGCTTTTCGTGAAGCTATGCTCTATGACGGGCGAGCCTCTCAGACTTGTAAAGGATAATTGCTCCGACATGATAGTTATGACAGCCGATACTTTTGAAAAACGCAAAAAACTGCTTGATCTCCGCGAAAAACTCCTCGGCACAGACACCGATACATATCTGAGCTCTGAAAACGATGATTTCAGAAAGCTGGGACAGTATATCGGCGAACTGGAAAAAAACGGGGAATAATTGGGTAATAATGCGTTCACAGATACTGCTGATAAATGAAAATCAGATGAAATCAATACCCTTTTTATTGACAAGTAAATTATAATACAATATAATGAACTTGTGACGCAGGGGGTGTGTCATGAAGCATTCTTACATGAAACAGGAGGATCATTATTATGGGAATTTTTGCAAGATTAAGCGACCTTCTCAAGTCAAACGTAAACGACCTTATCGACAGAGCTGAAGATCCTGAGAAGATGGTCAAGCAGGTCATCATCGATATGCAGACCGAGCTCACAAAGGCTACTCAGAATTACGGCAAGGCTAAGGCAAGTGAGAGACTTGCTGAAAAGAAGTACCTTGAGGCTGAAAAGATATCTGCCGATTGGGAGGCTAAGGCTAAGCAGGCTCTCGCAAAGGGCGATCAGGAGCTGGCTAAGCAGGCTCTCGCAAGAAAGGTCAAGGCTGACGAGGACGTTTCTAACTATAAAGAGATGTATGAGTCTATCTCTGACCAGACCGAGGCTATCGGCGATCAGGTAGAGGTGCTCAAGTCAAAGCTTGAAGAGGCTAAGAGCCGTCAGGCAATGCTCATCGCACGTTCACAGATGGCTGACACAAAGAAGAATTTAGCAAAGGCTTCGGGAAGCTTCGACGGCAACTCGTCTTTTGAGAAGTTCCAGAGAATGGAAGAAAAGATAGAGCGCAAGGAAGCAGAGGCTGACGCTTTTTCTGAGATAGCAGGCGACGCTCTTTCGGGCGGAAGCGGCGACGACCTCAAGGACTCATTTGCAAAGCTCGAATCAGACGCAAAGGTAGACGCAGAGCTCCAGAGACTCATGGCTGAGATGAACGGCGGTGCTCCGCAGGACGCAGAATAAAACTAACGAAAAGGAAAAAACATTATGAGCCGCAAGAAAAAGGACGACTATTCCGCAAAGAAAATGTTCAGGGATTCGCTGCCTGTTACAGGCGCGATATGCCTTGTTATCGTATCAGTATCATACATACTTTTCCGCAGCTGGAGCAACAAGCTCTACTATGAGAAATGGAAGGAATACGAGGATTGCGGTATCTGATAAAAAGCGCCTGCTTTATGCAGGCGCTTTTTTTAAAGAATAGAGAATAAATAATAAATAAGAATCAAGGTATCCGTTTCACGGATATATTATTATTTTAGAGGGCGTGATAAATTTCTTTATCACGCCCTCGCTGCTTTAGTGTTATCTTATTTTGATTCGGGGGTGAGGCTTGTTCTCTTATTGAGGAGGAACTCCTGAATGAAGAGCGCATCGTTTGCTGTAACGCCTGCTACTGCCTTATCAACGTCTGCGTTTGCAGAGCCCTTTTCTGTAAGGTGGTTCTTGTCAGTACCGTTTATGCCGTACTTGTTCGGGTTAGCAAGTGACTGCATGATAAGAACGACATCTGACATATCGACCTTTGTATCGCAGTTAGCGTCGCCGTACTTGATATCATCTAAGTTCTTGTCGCCGCCCTGATTCGGGTTGCTGTCTGTTGTAGTTGTTCCTTCAGTAGGAGCCGGAGTTGTAGTAACAGTTGTCGAAACTGTAGTACTCCCACTTGTTGTAGTTGTTGCAGAGGAAGTAGTTGTAGTAGTAGTCTTGTTTGGCTGCGGAGCAGTAGTTGTTGTGGTCTTGGGAGTATCACTGCCTGTGCCGCCGAGACCGTCAGCCTTTGTGCCGTCGGGCTCCTCGCCGTAGTAGAGCTTGCCGTTTACGTATACAGGAACATAAGGAGTGATAACGCCTACAGCAGAGCCGTCAGCGCCCTTTGCTGTCTTACCCAGGTCCTTAGCTGACCAGTCGTTTGATGAATCCCAGCCGCTGCCGTAATCAGGCATTACAAGTGCAAGGAGTATCTCGCACTGCTGCTGTCCCTCGGAAATAGGAAGAACAACTCGTCCGTCGGGGAGATTTACCTCGATGTAGTAGATATCGCCGCTGTACTGGATAGGCTTGGATATCTCGGCTGTCTTGTAGCCCTTGCCCGAATACATAGCGGACTGGTCACGGTCACAGCGGATAACGAGGTCCTCGGGGTTCTTGCCCATAGCCTTTACCTCGCTGAGGTCCATGTAGTATCTGAATGAGATGTTGTCCTGTACTCTTGCAGGCCATGCGGAGTGGTTAGTTACCTTGAAGCTGATAGTCTGTCCGCTTGAATCGCCTACCTTTGAGAGTACCTCAACGTAGAACTCAGGTCCGTCGTGAACTTCCTTCTGTGGGAAGCTTGGGTCCTTTGTTCCGCCGTACTTGTCTACCATTTTGCAGAGCATAGCTGTGAAGCCTGCGTTATAGTCTGTAGCTACCTCGTTGTTGATGAAGTCCTGACGGTCGTCGTTGTATGAGCCGTCCTGATTAGGGCCTCCTACGAGAGCGCCGTAGAGGATATGTCTTGTCTTATCAGGTATCTTCAGGTCGTTCTTCCATGAGCCGTGAGCTGTACGGTGGTGCGGGTTCTGAGGATACTTGTCGCCGAAGCCTACAACGTAGCTCTGCTTCAGCGGATTGTCACCGAGAGCGTAGTTTACCTGAGTCTCAGCGAATTCTGTGTACTTGTCAGCCTCTGACTTGAGGATAGTATCGCTTGCAACAGTAGAGATGAAAGCGGCTGTGTTAGCGTATCTGAGACAGCCCCAGTTGCTGAGCCAGCGGAGTCCGCCGTCTATCTTCTTAGCCTCGTCGCCGTTTACCCAGCGGTCACAGTGCTTCTTAACGTGAGCGATAGCGCTGGAGTCGTTGGTGTTTATAGCGTAGAGCAGCATAGCGCCCTGCATATTGTCGTCCCAGCAGTGTGACCAGCCGTAAGCGAGAGTATCGCCTTCGCCCAGCATTTTGCCGAGGTTGGGGATATAGCCCTTTGCGTCAGCAAGGTAGCTATCGTCCTTTGTAGCGATGTAGAGCCAGTTTGCAGCGTAGAAGAGCTCGTCATAGAAGTGGCTTGACTGATAGAAGCCCTGTGCGTCGCTCTTATTGTAAACAGAGTCGCTTGGAGATGTCTTTGCTATCTTGTATATATTCTCGGCGTGCTTGATGTAGTCAGCCTTCTTTGAAGCGTCTATATCGCCGTCGAGAGCTGCCGCACCTGCTGCGAGGGCAGCTGCCATTTCACCGAATACAGCGGAGCAGCCCTCTGAGGACTTCAGTGCTGCACGGGATTCTGCGATAGAATGTGAGTTGTCCTCCATGCCGTATTCAAGGAGCTCAACAGGTCCCCACCATGTATGGTCGTCCTTACCGATACCTACCTGATAGATGACCTCAGTGCCCTTGTCGCACTCTGCAAGGTAATCCAGAGCGAACATGAGGTTGTTCTCATAGGTCTTCTTGAGACCTGTCTTTTCAAGACCGTCGGGGTACTGATAAAGTCCCCATGCCAGCATTGAAGCTGAATAGGACATTGGCAGGTTGAACTTTACGTGGTCGCCTGCGTCGTACCAGCCGCCCAGTACGGGATCGTGCATAGCTGAGTCAGCCTTCCACTCAACTCTGTTCCACTCGGGGAGCGGACCTGCCTGCTGTGCCTCATAGAAGAACAGCGACTTATCCAGAGCGTCAGCGTAGTTGAACTTGCTGTCAGCTGCGTTTACAGTAGTCATAACACCTGCGGGCAGAGCCGAAACTGTTGTTGATGCCAGCAGGACAGCGGAAAGGATACCGCCTGTCATTTTCTTTAGCATTGTAAAACTCTCCTCTCATAATATATTGCTCCGCTCTGCGCGGAGCTTCCTCACGAGTATACATAGCTATACAATGTTATTATGCCACAAAATACCGTTTATGTCAAGGCTTGCGGGTTCATTTTATGAAGATATCCCTTTGCTCGCAGATATTGCCCTCCAGCCTGTAGGCGGCGCGGAGAGTGAGAGCATCGCCGTTTGTTTCTGTGGTGATATCACGGCTTAATATCTTTGTTCCGTTTCCGAGGAAATTGTTCTCGTAGAGATAGACGCGCTCCATGAGCTTTTCTGTGAGCTCCTCCTCGGTGTAATCTTTTTCGGTGACGGCAGTCTCGGATACAGTCCGTGTTTTTATGCCGAGGGGCAGCTCATGCCCGAAGATAACGGCGTTTTTCTCCTTTGTCTCCGACGGTGAGCTGTAATTGCTTTTCCCGAAGTACAGCGGTATATCGAGACTGAAAAGCCGCAGGGTGCGCTGAGTATCGGTCCTGCCTGTGGGAAGGGCTTCTTCTGCGTGAAAAGGGGCGGAGAAGCTGACATTCTCCTCATATATGCCGCGGATATCTCCCATAGCGTGATGAACGAAGGTGCGTCCGTTGTCGGTCTCGTCAACGCCGCTGATGAGGATAGTTCCCTTGGGGACGTAGTCTCCCACGATATGCTTCAGCTGACCGCTTCGGACGAGGACGGAGCTTATCTCGGCGTTTCGGCTGGCGACGATATTGCAGGGAACGCGGTCAAGGAGCATTTCGGGTACGTGCTCCACCTCGGTGACCTGCACCACTAAGCGGCTGCCTGTGTGGCGGATACCTGCCCACGCCACGTCGTCTATCATAAGTCGGAGCTTGTTCTCGCAGTAGGGGATATTTATTTTGCAGACAGGGGTTCCCGCCTTAATGTCCAGTTCTTCGAGGGCGGAGAGTATGACTTCGTCGCTGACAACGGAGTTGCCCTCGATCTCGATAGTGACAACCACCTGCGAGAAGTACAGAGCTGCCGTAAATGCCAGCAATATGCCGATGAGAAGTCCCAAACGCCTGCGGTAACGGAAAAGCCGCGCGGAAAGGCTGTCGTATTCGGCGGTTTTCAGCTCTATGCCGCAGTTTTTCGCTATATCCTGCAATTCTTTAAGGTCGCGGCGGTAGATATCGCAGTGAAAGACCTCGCCGCGGCAGAACTGTTCCCGACAGTCTATCCTGTGCTGATGTATGGCGTTGATGAACCTATTCAGCTGCTTCCCTTTGGCATTTATCCTTATGCTTCTCTTCATTTTCATGACGTCTGCTCCTTTCAGTAAATTCGATACTTTCTATGCAGCCGCGGATAACAAGTCCTCCTGTGCGGAAATCGTATGCCCGTAAATCACTGCCGCGGATATTTATGTAGAGACCTCCCGACAGAAGCCGCATGAAGACCTCATTGTATTCCTCTATTCTATGGCAGTTGTCGATGATAAGCTCGTTATTTCCCGAAATATGTATGCTCGTATTAAGATAAAGAGTCTCCCGTGTGAGCTCCGCAAGCCATTCAAACATAAGCTTCACTCCTGTATATTTTTTCATTTCCAATAATATGATTTATGGGGTGATGATTATGAAAAAATACGCCGAAAAAGCCATAAAAGCCGCAAAAATAGCGGCGATATCGGCTGCTTTTCTGTACTTTCTCGGCGATACGGGAGCAGCTGCCGAGGCGGTAGGGGAGAGCATTCAGCGCTGCATAGATATCGTTATACCGTCCCTGTTTGCCATGATGATAGTATCCTCCATGATAACAGCAAGCGGTATGACAGCACTTATGCCGCGCTGTCTCGGACGGCTCAGCAGGCTTGTTTTCGGCATCGAGGGCAGGGAACTGCCTGTATTCACCTTTGGCATGATAGCAGGCTATCCCGTGGGGGTGAAAATGCTATGCGAGGAGTGCTCCTGCGGCAGGCTTGACAAAAAACGGGCGGAGCTCCTTTCTGGGCTCTGCTTCGGAGCAGGTCCTGCCTTTATTTTCGGCTGTATCTCGCGGCAGCTCTACTCGTCACGCAGCGCAGGGCTTGTTATACTGATATCAACAGTTTTCGCGAATATTATCCTTGCTCTGCTTCTGTCGGTGCCGCTGCGCAGAACTGCGCGGGCACAAAGTGCTCCGCGCAGTGTGAGCATATCGGCTGATATGCTCACTGACTGCGTCCTGCGCAGCGGCAGGGCTATGGCAGACATATGCATTATGATAGCGGCGTTTGCAGCCGCAAACGCCGCCCTTGCCCGAACGGGCGTGACGGCAGCAGCAGGGGAGCTTCTGGGGAAGCTCCCCGACCTCGACCGCATACGCGGCGAGGTATTAGTCGCCGCATTTTTAGATGTTACGAATATCAGCAAGCTGCCCTGCGGCGACTGGCTGCTGCTGCCGTATATCAGCGCCCTGACGGCGTTTGGCGGAGTCTGTGTTCTGCTTCAGCTAAGGGCGCTGACCGCAGGAAAGCTTTCACTGAAATGCTTTATAATAATGAGAAGCGCAGCGGCGGTGCTGAGCTTCTTCATATGCAGGCTCATAATGCCTTTTTTTATGACGGGAGAAGTCACGGAGGTCCTGTCGCCGCGGATAAGCAGCGCAGGGAACAGCTCCCCTGTGCCGTCGGCAATGCTTATCATAATGACAGTGATGTTAATGGTGGAATTTGGCGGCAAAAGCAGCTTACAGCACACAAAAAGCTTCTGAAAGTTGAATTATTTGTGTACAGTGCCAAAAATTGTGAAAGCTTGCAGAAAAGGCTTGATTTATTGTAAAAAGGTGGTAAAATATAATTAGCACTCAAAGATAAAGAGTGCTAAACTTGAATTGCTTATTAATTTTTCAGGAGGTATATATCATGACTATCAAACCTTTACAGGACAGAGTAGTAGTTAAAATGGTCGAGGCTGAGGAGACCACAAAGAGCGGTATCATTCTTTCGGGCTCTGCAAAAGAAAAGCCTGAGGTAGCCGAGGTCGTTGAAGTAGGTCCCGGTACTTCTGATGTTAAAATGGAAGTTAAAAAGGGCGACAAGGTGCTCATTTCCAAGTATTCGGGCACTAATGTAAAGCTCGAGGGCGAAGAGTTCATCATCGTTAAAATGGAAGACATTCTCGCAACAGTTAAGTAATGCATAATGAGTTGAGAGTGGAGAGTTGAAAGTTGAAAGTTAATGTATCGGCTTACGCCGATCAATTAAAAAGACTTTTAGATTTGTCCCCATAAGGGGACACCGCAACTCTCAACTCTTAACTCTCAATTCTAAACTATATTATAAAGGAGTTTTTTACAATGGCTAAGGATATAAAGTACGGCGAAGACGCAAGAAAGGCTCTTCAGGCAGGTATCGACAAGCTTGCTGATACTGTAAGAATAACAATGGGACCTAAGGGCAGAAACGTAGTTCTCGATAAGAAGTTCGGCGCTCCCCTTATCACAAACGACGGCGTTACTATCGCTAAGGACATCGAGCTCGAGGACGCTTTCGAGAACATGGGCGCTCAGCTCGTTAAGGAAGTTGCTACAAAGACCAACGACGCAGCAGGCGACGGTACTACAACAGCTACTCTCCTCGCTCAGACTATCGTTCGTGAGGGTATGAAGAACATCGCAGCAGGCGCTAACCCAATGGTTCTCAAGAAGGGTATCGCTAAGGCTGTTGACGTGGCTGTAAAGGCTATCGTTGAGAACTCAAAGGCTGTACAGGGTACAGAGGATATCGCTAAGGTCGGTACAGTTTCTTCTGCTGACGAGAACGTTGGTAAGCTCATCGCTGAGGCTATGGAAAAGGTTACAGCTGACGGCGTTATCACTATCGAGGAAGGCAAGACTGCTGAGACCTACAGCGAGGTAGTTGAGGGTATGCAGTTCGACAGAGGCTACATCTCACCTTACATGGTTACAGATACAGACAAGATGGAAGCTGTTTACGACGACGCTTTCATTCTTATCACAGACAAGAAGATATCTTCTATCCAGGAGATACTCCCACTTCTCGAGCAGATAGTAAAAATGGGCAAGAAGCTCGTTATCGTTGCTGAGGACGTTGAGGGCGAGGCTCTTACAACAATTATCCTCAACAACCTCAGAGGCACATTCAAGGTTGCAGCTGTTAAGGCTCCCGGCTTTGGCGACAGACGCAAGGAAATGCTCAAGGATATCGCAGTTCTTACAGGCGGCGAGGTGATCTCCTCTGAGCTCGGGCTCGAACTCAACGAGACAACTATCCAGCAGCTCGGTCAGGCTAAGCAGGTAGTTATCCAGAAGGAGAACACTATCATCGTTGACGGCGCTGGCGACAAGAAGGCTATCGAGTCAAGAGTTCACCAGATCCGTGCAGCTATCGAGACTACAACATCTGATTTTGACCGTGAGAAGCTTCAGGAAAGACTTGCTAAGCTTGCAGGCGGCGTTGCAGTTATCAAGGTCGGCGCTGCTACAGAGATCGAGATGAAGGAAAAGAAGCTCCGTATCGAGGACGCTCTTGCAGCTACAAAGGCAGCTGTTGAAGAGGGTATCGTAGCAGGCGGCGGTACAGCATTCGTAAATGCTATGCCTGCTGTAAACAAGCTCGTTCCTACACTTGAGGGCGACGAGAAGACAGGCGCTAAGATAATCCTCAAGGCTCTTGAAGCTCCTGTACGTCAGATTGCTGAGAACGCAGGTCTTGAGGGCAGCGTTATCGTTGACAAGATAGTACGTTCACGCAAGGTCGGCTACGGCTTCGACGCATACAACGAGGTTTACACAGACATGATACCTGCCGGTATCGTTGATCCTACCAAGGTAACAAGAAGCGCACTCCAGAACGCAGCTTCTGTAGCTTCAATGGTTCTTACAACAGAGAGCCTTGTTGCTGATATCAAGGAGGACACACCTGCTGCTCCTGCAATGCCAGCAGGCGGAATGTATTGATTAATGCATAATGCGTAATTCGTAATGCATAATTAAAGGCGAACCGAATGGTTCGCCTTTTTTGTGTATTCACGGCTGAAAGCTGAAAAAACTGCAAATGAAATGCTATTTATTTCATAATTAAAAATTGATATGAATCATATCCGGATTATTCTTTACACTGGAAGCAAACCTTTGAATTCCGAATAACCTGATCGCTTCACGAAGAGATGGCTTAATTTCATCAATGCATAACTGACCATTTCCCTCAACCGCGATCAGAGAATAATAAATGTCATTTCCTTCGATTTTTTGATGGATGTTAATATTCATTGCAGTGCCTTTGTAATCAAAAATAAATTGATACTCGTCGCAGGGTTCTGTATATGGACCGTTTCCATAGTAACATAAGCGAATATCGTTTTCAAAGTCAATAATTCCACCATTAGGTTTCCGCTTGTCGCCATAGTGTGGGAACATAGTGAGGGTATACTCACGTTGTTCCGATTCATCTAACTCACAGAATTGAAATGCCATAATAACCTCTTTCCAAAAAAACAGAACAGTGTCTATGTGTTGTCAATAGAAAAGTCATCGTATTTTTGTACTGATATCAGAAATACTATGACTTAAAACTTCTATATCGGCACACTTATTATAATTGGTGTTTTTCAGTCATCAACAATTGTACTTTTGAATTCGGCAACTCTTGCTCTGTCGCCGTGGCAGTCGACTTCTATCTCGTCGTTTCTGATAAGTCTTGCAATAGAATAGAACATTACCGTGTATGCTACAGCGTTGACAAGGATACTGAAATAAATTCTTATTCCGAGGATATTTCCGAACATTCCCGCAAACATCATAGCAATGCATATGATGACCATGAGTTCAAGCTTTTTCTTGTCCTTGTCCAGCTGTAAAAATGTAAGGCATACAAAGCCCGAAATAGCTGAATGGAATATTGCAAGGGCTCTGGAATAGGGGCGGTAGAATTCAAACCTGTAGGCATTGAGTTCCAGCACCATCATTACTGCTTCGAGGATTATATACAGTGTAAGGCACAGCTTCATAAGTCCTCTGAACCTGATAGACGAGGATATGAGCCAGTCGCCGAATATAAACGCTCCGAAGCCCGAAAACTCCAGACCGTATGCCAGATATTCCAGTATTGCGGACAGCAGCGAGCCTGCGTTATAGGTAGTGTAAAAGATAAAGCACACTATACTGAATGCAAGAAACAGGATATTTCCGATAATGCAGAATTTTATTCCGCTGTTTAGACGTTCATGCATGGC
>JAEEGJ010019569.1_pt1 | contig 14883 bp, 9 predicted proteins | sample 8958761 | NCBI WGS metagenome assembly JAEEGJ01 (sample SAMN16246546, study PRJNA631951) | gut metagenome | biome: gut microbiome; feature: rumen; material: RS-attached | host: Bos | place: Iran: Karaj | collected 2018-10 | reverse complement strand
CATACAGTCCTCTCTGAATGAAGTTCAGGACAATATGACCGAATACTTAAACGTAAAAACGAGTGATGCGCTTGAGGATTATTACCGAAGCGCACAGGCATACAGGAATCTGATCTCAGGTCTTGACAGCCGAATCACTCAAAGTCCGATAGGGCGTATGGGCCGGGCCATTTACAACATGTCCGAGAATTATCTTGACGAGACCGAACAGACGATAGAAGCCAAGCGAGGCCGTAATGTCGAAAAATATCATGTAAGATACGACGAGGCTACGGCTCTTTACGGATATATCAGCACATATGTCTACAGTCTTAACAATGAGCAGTTCAGGGAAAACTCCGATAATTACCGTGAAATGGTCAATGCGTTCAGACTGTTTGAGACACTCGGTAACATCATCATGTTCGGCGTTATCCTTTCCAATGCATTCCTTATCATGAGACTTACCGCCGAGCTCACCAGGCCGCTTAAATCGCTCACCGGTATGGCGACGGAAGTTTCCAAGGGTAATTTTGACATAGAACCTTTACCCGTCTATTCCGAAGATGAGATCGGTGTCGTTACCAAGACCTTCAACAAGATGGTTGTCAGTATTCAGGACTATATCGTAAAGATCCGCGAGAGTGCCACCGTGGAGCAGCAGCTTAGGGAAAAAGAACTCCTGATGGAATCACATCTTAAGGATGCACAGCTTAAGTACTTACAGGCGCAGATAAATCCGCATTTTCTTTTTAATACGCTTAACGCGGGTGCGCAGCTTGCAATGATGGAAGGCGCGGACAGGACATATGAATATGTTCAGGTCATGGCGGAGTTTTTCAGATATAATGTTAAGAAAGGTTCACAGACCGTTACGATAGGCGAGGAACTTGAACTGGTCGACAATTATATCTATATATTGAATGTTCGTTTTTCGGGTGATATCAAATACGAAAAAGAGATAGATAAGGCTCTTCTGGGTGTTGAGATGCCCAGCATGATCTTGCAGCCCATAGTCGAAAACTGTGTCAACCACGGTATACGCGACATGATGGGTGAAGGAAAGATTACCGTAAAGGTTTATTCGATCGATAACACCGCCTGCATAAGTGTCGAGGATAACGGTGTCGGAATGAGTGAGGAAACGATAGCAAGGCTCATGAGCGGTCAGCCCGTCACAAAAGATGACGGAAGGTCGTCGACCGGTATCGGAATGGATAACGTAATGGCAAGGCTTAAGCTGTTTGCCGGATACGATGAAGTTATGGGTATTGAGAGCGAAGGCGAAGGCAAGGGTTCAAAATTCACCATTTATCTTGATATGAAAGAAGCTTAGTAAAAACAGTACGTACGAAACGGAGAACTATGTACAAGATAATGCTTGCCGATGACGAAGGAATAGTCATCGATTCACTTAAGTTTATACTTGAAAAAGAATTCGGGGATGACATCGAGATACAGTTTGCCAAGACCGGAAGAAATGTTATCGAGCTTGCCGAACATTACAGACCCGATATTGCGATAATGGATATCCAGATGCCGGGGATCAACGGTATCGATGCCATGCGCGAGATCAGAAGCACCAACGAAAATGTGATATTTATCGTAATGTCGGCGTATGACAAGTTCGACTATGCCCAGGAAGCCATGAAACTCGGTGCCATCGAATATATCACAAAACCGATGGACAGAGATAAGATGATCGCAGCCGTAAAAAGCGCGATGTCTCTTGTAAGCGAGATGAAGGACAGGCGTTCCAACGATCTTCTGGTACGCGAAAAACTTGAAACCGTAGTGCCGATACTTGAAAACGGACTTATATACAATATCCTTTTCCAGGAACACTTTGAAGAGGATATAGAAAACTACAAAAACATGCTTGATATCCACAGCGAATTTGCCTATATGCTGGTGCTTGTCTCGGGTGATTCCAAGGAAGGCAACCACATGACCAACGCCGTGGGTGCAAGTGTCAGACTCCAGCAGCACTACAAGGAAATACGTGAGTTTTTAAAACAGTATTTTACCTGTGTGGTCGGCAATGTCATGGGTAACAAGATCGCCGTTCTGGTGCCGTACGATAAGGCAAGTTTTGACTATGACGAGAGGGGAAGAGTGATAGCCAAGGCCAGAGAACTGGCACACAAACTATCGGAACGCACCGATATTTCTTTCAGAATAGGTATAGGGCGTGCAAATCTTATAGGAAAGATGGCGGAATCCTACAGAGAGGCGATCGATTCCCTCGTCATCACCACCAATACCGTGGCTCATGCCGATGATCTACCCATCGGATGCGAATACGACACGGATTACCCAATCGCCCTTGAGAAGCAGCTTTTTGACGAGATCGGAAAAGGACGCGTCGATGCCGCTGTCAGAGCCTGCGCCGATTACTTCGAATGGCTTAAGGGCGCAGATATTATGGATGCAAGACTTAAAGTTCTTGAATTTGTGCTTCGCGCCGAAAGTATGGCATATGAAAGCGGCGGTATGACTTATAACGTATCCAGTCGTCACGAATATCTTCCCACGGTCATGAACATCGAGAACATGCAGGATCTCTATGCCTGGTTTGACGAGAAGATAACATATTGCGCAACTCATATATTGAACAAGAATTCCGAAACGTCCAACGAAGTTGTTGAGACGGCCAAGAGTTATATCGAGGCCAACTTCAACAAGAACCTTTCCCTTGAAGACGTTTCAAGACAGGTTAACATCAGTTCTTACTATTTAAGCCGTATCTTTAAAGAAACGACCGGTGAGAACTTTATCGATTATCTTACGAACTTAAGGATTGAGCGCGCAAAAGATCTCATAAGCAAGACGCAGTACTCCATGAAAGAGATATGCAACATGTGCGGATATTCCGATCCCAACTATTTTTCAAAATCGTTTAAGAAGAATGTCGGTGTTACTCCCACCGAATACAGAGAGGGCAAATAGGTGAAAAGAAAACTCTTCGCAATGCTTACTCTGTTCTGTCTGATTTTTTCTTCGTGCAAAGGGTATGACGGAGGCGAAACCCAGACAAAAGAGGAAGGCAATGACAAGATCGAGATAGGAATGAGCTTTGACTCTTTCGTTATCGAAAGATGGCAAAGAGACAGAGACGTTTTTGTATCCACCGCTAAAGAAATGGGTGCCACCGTAAATGTGCAGAGCGCCAGCGGTGACATTAAAAAGCAGATCGAGCAGATAGAATACTTCATTAAGAAGAACGTGGATGTCATTGTGATCATCTGTATCGATTCCGACTCATTAAAGGCTGTGGTGTCAAAGGCAAAAGACGCGGGTATCAAGATAGTCGCTTATGACCGCCTTGTCACTAATTCAAACGCAGACCTTTACATCACCTTCGACAATGAGATGGTAGGAACGTTGATGGCTACCGCTTTGGCCGATAACGGAGCGGAGGGCGGAAAAGTGCTCATGCTGGAAGGTTCGCCCCTTGATAACAATGTTCCTATGGTAAGGAAAGGATTTTTGGGCGTTTGCGAAGAAAGAAGCATGGCGATAGCTGATGCAATAAACTGTGACGGCTGGAGAGCGGAACTTGCTGCCGACTATGTTTATGAGAATGAAGACATCGTAAGCAGTGTCGATGCCATCATGTGCGGTAACGACAACATCGCAGGTCAGGTAATAAGGGCTCTTTCCGAGAAAAGACTTGCGGGTAACGTTCCCATCGTAGGACAGGATGCCGATCTGGAGGCCTGTCAGAGGATAGTTGAAGGAACACAGACCATGACGGTTTACAAGCCTGTGGAAAAACTTGCAAAGCGTGCGGCGGAGTGTGCAATAAGTCTTGCCAAGGGTGAAGAACTGACAGGAGACGATGTTACGACAATATTTGACGGTTCATACGATATTTCCTATATAGGACTGGAACCCGTTGCGGTAACCAAAGACAACATCGATGAAGTGATCATAAACAGCGGATTTCACTTAAAAGAAGACGTTTATCTCAACGTTTCCGAGCCCGAACCTTAAAACAGTTTGTTCAAAATCTGTTCATATAATGGTAAAAAATTGCGAAGACCGATTCGGAGTGCAAAATATTCCGATTCGGTCTTTTTCTTTTTGCCAAAGAAGAAAAAATAGTCAAGTGAGTGAAAAATTAATTACTTGTTAACTGTGATACTATGTTTGCGTAAACAAAAACCAACAATCTTTTTTAGGGAGGATTACCAATGAAAAGAAAACTTTTAAGTCTTATTCTTGTGTTGACCATGGTAGCTGCATTGTTTGCAGGCTGTGGCGCATCAGGATCGGGCAACAAGGTTGGCGTTTCAATGCCTACCAAAACACTTCAGAGATGGAACCAGGATGGTGACAACATGAAGAAGCAGCTCGAAGCAGCAGGTTACACGGTTGATCTTCAGTATGCTGACGATGATATCGCTACACAGGTTTCTCAGCTTGAGAACATGATCAACGGCGGATGCAAGGTACTCGTTATCGCATCTATCGACGGAAATTCACTCGGAACTGTTCTTGATCTGGCTAAGGAAAAAGGCGTTAAGGTTATCGCTTATGACCGTCTTATCATGAACTCCGACGCAGTTACCTACTATGCTACATTCGATAACTACATGGTTGGAACAAAGCAGGGTGAATTCGTTCGCGACGCTCTTAAACTTGACTCCGCAGCAGGTCCTTTCAACATCGAGCTTATCACCGGTGACCCCGGCGACAACAACGCAAGATTCTTCTTCAGCGGTGCTATGGATGTTCTTCAGCCCTACATTGACAGCGGCAAGCTCGTTGTTAAGTCAGGCCAGACAGACTTCGATACAGTTGCAACAGCAGGTTGGAAGACAGAGAACGCTCAGAACAGATTCGATGCCATCATTTCAGCTAACTATGCAGACGGCACAAACCTTGACGCTGTTATGTGTTCAAACGACTCTACAGCACTCGGTGTTACAAACGCTCTTGAAGCTAACTACGAAGGAACTCACAGCAATTGGCCCGTTATCACCGGTCAGGACTGTGATATCGCAAACACTATCAACATGATCGAAGGCAAGCAGTCAATGTCAGTATTCAAGGATACTCGTACACTTGCAGCTAAGACCGTAGAAATGGTTGACGCTATCATGAAGGGTGGAAAGGCTCCCATCAACGATGAGAAGACCTATGACAACGGAAAGGGTATCGTTCCTTCATACCTTTGCGAGCCCGTAGTTTGTACAGTTGACAACTACAAAGAGACACTTATTGATTCCCAGTACTATACAGAGGATCAGCTCAAGAAATAATCAAGGTTTTATCAGAAAAACTTTTGCAGGCGGGGCAAAACCCGCCTGCGTGTTTGTAAGAAGTGAGAGTAATCACAATCTTATTCACAGGAGGAATAAAATTGGCTGAGCATATATTGGAAATGAGAAATATAACCAAAACATTCCCCGGTGTTAAAGCATTGGACAATGTCAATCTTCAGGTGGAAAAAGGAGAGATCCATGCACTTGTAGGAGAAAACGGTGCCGGCAAATCCACGCTGATGAATGTTTTAAGCGGTATCTATCCTTACGGAACTTACGAAGGAGATATCGTATACAATGGGCAAGTATGTGAATTTAACCACATAAAAGACAGTGAAGCGCTCGGAATAGTCATCATACACCAGGAGCTTGCGTTGGTTCCTTACATGACCATCGCGGAGAACATGTTCCTTGGAAATGAGCGCGGAAATAACTTTAAAATCGATTGGAATGAAACGAATGAACTTTCGGCCAAATATCTTGAGATGGTCGGTCTTAAGGAATCGCCGCAGGTTCTGATTAAAGATATAGGCGTAGGTAAGCAGCAGCTTGTTGAGATAGCAAAAGCGCTTGCCAAAGACGCAAAACTGTTGATACTTGATGAGCCTACGGCTTCTCTTAATGAGGATGATTCGAAAGCTTTGCTCGATCTGTTGCTTAAGTTTAAGCAGGACGGACTTACTTCGATAATCATTTCCCACAAGCTCAACGAAGTATCATATGTTGCGGATAAGATAACCGTCATCCGAGACGGTATGACCATCGAAACACTCGATAAGAATACCGATGACATATCGGAAGGCCGTATCATCAAGGGCATGGTAGGTCGAGAGATGGAAGACCGTTTCCCTAAACGTGAAAGCCATATCGGAGACGTAATGTTCGAAGTTAAAAACTGGACATGCTATCATCCCATATACATGGAAAGAAAAGTAGTTGACAATGTATCCCTCAATGTCCGAAAAGGCGAGATAGTAGGTATTTCCGGACTGATGGGAGCAGGTCGTACAGAACTTGCCATGAGTGTATTCGGAAAGAGTTACGGGGTGGAAATTTCCGGAGAAACCTTTATTAACGGGCAGCAGGTTCACATGAACACGGTTGCCGATGCGATCAAACACAAGCTTGCATATGTTACGGAAGATCGTAAAGGAAACGGACTTATTCTTTCAAACACGATAAAACTTAATACCACTCTTGCAAATCTTGACGAAGTCAGCAATAAGCAGGTGTTGGATAAAGATAAGGAATATGCCGTGGCTCAGGAGTATCGTGAAAAACTGAGGATCAAATGCCCTACCGTTGAGCAGAATGTTGGAAACCTTTCCGGCGGTAACATGCAGAAGGTTCTTTTGGCAAAATGGATGTTCGCAAATCCCGACGTACTTATTCTCGATGAGCCCACAAGAGGTATCGATGTAGGTGCAAAATACGAGATCTACTGTATAATGAATCAGCTTGTTGCTGAAGGAAAATCGGTAATAATGATCTCTTCCGACATGCCTGAGATACTGGGTATGTGCGACAGAATATATATCATGAACGAAGGAAAGATAGTCGGTGAGCTTGATGGAAAAGAAGCAACTCAGGAAATCATCATGTCACACATTATCAAAGCCGGCTAAGGAGGAAGAAATGAAGAACAGTGCACTGGATTTTATCAAAAAATATGCGATGATATTTGTACTTATTATCGTATACGGCTTTTTTGCCATAATGACCGGCGGTAGTATACTGCTTCCCATGAACGTATCGAGTTTGATATCTCAGAACGCATACGTTTTCATTCTTGCGACCGGCATGTTGCTTTGTATTTTGACCGGCGGTAACATCGACCTTTCCGTAGGTTCGGTAGTTTGTTTCGTAGGTGCGGTAGGCGCGGTACTCATGGTAAACTATCATGTAAACATGATCCTTTCCATAATCATCATGTTGGTTATAGGAACCGCGATAGGTGCATTCCAGGCATTCTGGATAGCATATGTACGTATACCTCCTTTCATCGTAACTCTTGCCGGAATGCTTGCGTTCAGAGGCTTGAGTAACGTAGTTCTTGACGGATTTACGGTATCGATCAAAGAGTGTACCGCATTCGTTAACCTTTTCGGAGGCGGAGCAAACTGCTTCATACCTGATTTCTTTAACCTTATTCCCGGCGTCAACACTACATGTATAGTAGTCGGTTTATTGTTGGCGATAGTATTTGTTTTTGCTCAGGTTAAAACCAGGACTACAAGGAAAAAGAAAAATTACGCCGTTGAATCGGAAATTGCTTTCTGGATAAAGACCGTTGCGGTAACATTGGTAATACTTGCTTTCTTCGGAAGTCTTGCAAGACACAAAGGTATCCCCACCGTTTTGATCTGGGTTGCTTTCGTTATCGTAGTATACGGCTATATTACTTCGAACACCAAGACGGGTCGTTACTTCTATGCAGTAGGCGGTAACGAAAAGGCTACCAAACTTTCCGGTATCAACACCAATAAAGTTTACTTCCTTGCATACACCAACATGGGTCTTTTGGCAGCACTTGCGGGAATGGTTACCATAGCTCGTCTTACATCCGCACAGCCCACATACGGACAGAACTACGAGATGGATGCCATCGGCTCATGCTTTATCGGCGGAGCTTCCGCATACGGCGGAACAGGTACCGTTACAGGAGTTATCATCGGTGCGGCTTTGATGGGTGTCATCAACCTTGGTATGTCACTTATGGGTGTAGACCAGAACTGGCAGAAAGTGGTTAAGGGTGCCGTACTTCTTTTGGCCGTAATATTCGATGTTGTTTCCAAGAGAGGCGGAAAACTTTTGGCAAAAGACTGATCTGTTATTCAAACAATAAAAACATCAAAAGGGACACACTCGGAAACTTCCGAGTGTGTTCTTTTCAATTTTTTCTTATTTTTCGACCCTTTAATAAAAATTTAAAAATATATCCTATTTTTCACAAATACTTTTCTTCTTTACTTGTGTAAATTGATAAATGGATTAATCAAGCAACCAAAGAAGAGGAGATTGGTATGAAAAAGTTTTTAAAAGCTATTGCGGCGGTTATGCTTTTGCCGATGATCTTGTCGACAGTGTCCGGATGCGGAAAGGACGGCAAGGCAGGCAAAGATGACGCGGACAAAGGACCGCAGATGATCTATGTTCCGACGGAGAGAAGTATCCCTTCAGATGAGAGTCATTACAACAGTGATTTTTCCATGAAGGACGGAAAACTTTATTATCTTATTGAGCAGGTGGATCTGAAGACTCATGAACTTAAAGGTTTTTATGCCCACAGCGAAAACCTGGACGGAACCGAACCCAAAGATATAGAGTTTGACGTAAAATTCGATATTGAAGAGTATCCGATGAACCTGTTCGTTACCGACAACGGTTTTAAACTCGTAATGTCAAAGTGGATGGAAACGGGAAGCGAAGTAAGGATAATAGATTTTGACAAAGACGGAAAAGAGACGGGAAGCGTTTCGCTTGAGAAACTTCCCAACACCGGAGAAGACAATTATATAAGCAAGGTTCTTCCCGATAAAGAAGGTAACTATGTAGTATCCGCTTACAGCGGTTTATACCTTTGCGACAGCGAAGGAAAGATCGTAAACCAGATAAAGTTTGACGGGGACAGCTTCTACAGCAATAACGTATTTTTCAATTCCAAAAACGAACTTATAATAACGGGCTGGGATTCGACAAGTATAGGAAATGTTGCCAAGAAAGCAGATTTCAAGTCCGGAAAACTTGAAAACATATGGAAGAATATGCCTCAGGACGCAGAGAATGTAAGCGAGATAGAAGAGGATAAATATCTTATATTCGGAGACGACAGACTCTTCGTTTATTCAAGCGCAGAGGATTCTTACGAAGAACTGGTTAACTTCATTGATATTGATCTGGTAAATGTCCGTCCCGAGGTCGTATGGATGAACGAGGACAAGACGATATCCTTCGTTACGGTTGATTGGACGGCTCAGGTACCCCTTACCACTTTTGTAACATTAAAAGAAGAGCTTGCCGTAGATCAGGCTTCAAAGAAAAAGATCACATTCGGTGTTATGTATGCCAACGATCCTTTAAAGAGAGCCGTTGCAAAATACAACAGATCGAACGGTGAATACAGAGTGGAATTAAAGGAATACGAGAACGATGTCAGGAGCGCGGAAGATTACGAGAAGGTAATGGATAAGTTTAAAGAAGACATTCTCGCAGGTAATCTCGACATCGTGGATATATCGGCTATGGGTGATTTAAGCACCGATAACTTAACAGACCTTAAGCCTTATCTTGAGAAGGAAAACCTCGATATGAGCCAGTACTTTGAAGAAGTATTTAAAGCTTGCGAGAAAGACGGCAAACTTATAAGCCTTCCCACCTGTTTTGCGGTAAGAGGTTATATCGGAAATTCAGATTTTATTGGCAAGAAAGATCAATGGACTTTTGACGAGTTTATTGACGTGGTAAAGAAGAATCCTGACAAAGAAATATTTACATACTGTACCGCAACACAATTCTTATACAAGTGCGCAAGTGAGATGGAAAGCGGTCTTATTGATTTTGAAAACGGTACATGCAACTTTGACAGCTCCGAGTTTAAGGAACTTATGGAGATCGCAAAGAGATTTCCCGAGAAATTTAAAGAGGGTGACTACTCTTACAACGAATTCTCAAAGATGCAGAACGGAGATTTAATAGTAGCGGATCTTTGGATCTATGATACTATGACGATGCAGGCATACATGAAGATCCTTGGCGACAGGTTCAATCCTATCGGAATCCCGGGAAAAGACGGTTCTTCGTTCAGATTTATTCCCAGAGAATCCTACGCCGTAGTGGCAAACTGCAAAGAAAAAGACGGTGCATGGGAATTTTTAAGAGCATTCCTTGAAGACTCTTATCAGGATTCATCAAATCTTTGGAACGGATATCCTCTTAAGAAGGAATTCTTTGAAAAGAAGATGGATGCATCGCAGGTATCCACATTTGGCGGCGGTACTATCATGGCGGACGATATGACTATAGAGATTGAGCCCCCTACTCAGAAAGAATTTGATATAATAAAGGGTATAGTCAATAAGACAAAGTCAACCGTTATTGATGACTACAATATTCAGCAGATCATTGAAGAGGAGTATTCGCCTTACTACAACGGCAGCAAGAGCGCCGATGCTGTTGCGGAGATCATCCAGAGCAGAGTCTCAATATATCTTGCTGAGAAGTACCACTAAGAAAGAACAAAGAGAAAATGATCATACCTACTACCATATGCTACATAAGAAACGCGAAGGATCAATATCTTCTTTTGCACAGGATAAAGAAGAAAGAAGACATCAATGCGGGAAAGTGGATAGGAGTAGGCGGAAAGATTGAAAAAGACGAAACGCCTGACCAATGTGTCAGGCGTGAAGTTTTTGAGGAGACAGGCTTAAGGCCGAAAAAGTTTTTCTGTCACGGTGTTGTTAAATTCATTTCCGACAGGTATGACGATGAAGACATGTATCTTTATTCGGCATGGGATGTTGAAGAAGATTTGATAGAATGCAACGAAGGCGAGCTTAAGTGGGTCGACAGAGACGAAGTACTGAATTATCCCACATGGGAAGGAGACTACTACTTTTTAAAGCCCCTTCTTGAAGGCAGAAAGAAAATAGATATGATCGTCGAGTACAAAGGCGATGAACTGGTAAGATGCGAAGACATAACCGAAGATGTGGTAACTCTTAAATCTTCCCTGATAGACTGTCCCCACGGCTTTTCCACAAGAACCGGCGGTGTAAGTGACGGAATTTTTGCTTCGCTAAATCTTGGCATGAACAGGGGCGATGACAGGCTAAGAGTCATCGAGAACTGGAACAGATTTCTTGATTCTGCGGGTGTAAATAACCGAGAGTTTGTCTGCGGTGAACAGGTGCATGAAAACAACGTTCACATTGCGACAAAAGACGATCTTAGACCTGCGTACGGTCCCGGGGAGATGAACGTTTGCGACGGATACGTAACCAACTTAAAAGATGTTCCGTTAGCCATATTCATTGCGGATTGTGTGCCTGTGCTTTTGTATGACCGGGAAAATAAAGTGATCGGAGCCGTTCATTGCGGCTGGAGAAGTACGGTGGCAGACATCCAGAAAAACGCCGTCGACAAAATGGTCACACTGGGGTCAAAAGAAAAAGATATCGCCGCAGCAATCGGTCCGGCGATTGGGAAGTGTTGTTTTGAGGTCGGCCCCGAAGTAATCGAAGCCGTCGAAAAACTTCTCGGAGGCGAAGCGTTTTCTTTTTACACAAGGAAAGACGAAAAATACATGTTGGATCTTCGGGGAGTCGTAAAAGAGCGGTTTATAAAACTCGGACTCAAAGAAGAGAACATTGAGTTCGTGGGCGAATGTACGATGTGCCGTCCGGACAGATACTGGTCTCACAGATACACCAAAGGCGAGCGTGGAAGCATGGCCGCAGTCATAGCTTTGCAGGATTGACACTCACTGAAAATAAACATATAATACAAAAGTCGCGTAGCGTACGGAGTCGTATCGAAGTGGTCATAACGGGGCGCACTCGAAATGCGTTTGCCCTCCGGGGCACGAGGGTTCGAATCCCTCCGACTCCGCGAAAAAGGAATATGAGATCATATTCCTTTTTTTTAACAGCATTTAAAGGGCAGATTAATGAACGGTGATCATAACATGCAGGCAGAAATAAGTGAAAAAGAAAAAAGCGGCAATCTGCTTCTAAAGATCGAAGATGCGCTTACAAACGGGAAATTTTCCAAGATTGCGTTGGTCCTTTTGTTTGCGGTTTTGTTTGCGTACGGTATTTCAAACGTTAAGGAATACGGCAGATCCTGGGATGAACTTGAAGCGATCACCATAACTCATTCAAATTGGATCGAGTACGCGATAAGACTGTTTCCCGACGGCAGCAGCGTTAAGGAAAATGCTTTGGCAGCCGACATCACACCCATAAGCATTAAATTCGAGCGCGATCACGGCGCCGCGCCGTTCTATTTCTTTTTGCCATTTTACAAGATGTATGAAGAAGACAGGGCCGGAATGGCTTATGCATGGCACACTTATGTGTTCTGTCTTTATTTTATGAGCGTTGTAGCCTCATGGTTTCTTTTGAAGGAACTTTACGGTTCCAAGATCGTTTCCACAGCCGGAATGCTTTTTTATTATTTCACTCCCCGTTTTTTTGCGGAAGGTCATTATAACGACAAAGACGTGATATTTATGGGCCTTATCATGGCTTGCGCGCTGTTTGCGGTTCGGGCGGCCAAGAAACTTTCCCTAAAAAAGAAGGGAGTGTGGGCTGATATTCTGCTCTTTTCGATTTTGTCCGGCTTTATGATGAATGTAAAGATAATAGGAATAGCGATATGGGGCCTTCTTGGTCTTTTCACGATAATATATGTGGCCACCAGGGGAAAGAGTGTCAAGCTCGGAACCTGGGTGAAGATAGTTCTGACGGTCCTTTTCTCAGTCGCCATGTATATAGCTCTGACACCCGCAAGCTGGGCAGGTATACCCGATTTCCTCAAATTCCTTTTCGACAACGCTTTCCATTATTCCGGCTGGTACGGTTTTGTCCGTTTCAGAGGGACTCTGTTCAATCCCGCCGAGATCGGCATGCCCTACTCGTACCTTCCCACATGGATGCTTATCACTATACCTGCTTACATCACGATCCTCTTTTCCTTGTCAGTTCTTTCTTTTGTCATAACGACCGTAAAGGAAAGAGGCAAAAACATAGTAAAAGATGACTCCGATTTCTTTTTCCTGATGCTTCTTATCGGATTCTTGGCGCCGTTTTGTCTGGTGGTCGCCAAGTCTCACACCGAGGTGTTTTACAATTCGTGGCGTCACATGTACTTTTTGTATGCCTTCATGCTTCCCGGAGCATTGTACTTCCCGCACAAACTGTTGAGCGGCCTTAAAAAAGATGATTCGGTAAAAAGAAAACGCATCGCAGAGCTTGCATATGCTCTTGTTACGATAGCATTTCTTACCTGTGCGGGGGAGATGATCGCAAACAGATCCTTTGAATACGTATACTACAATCCCATAAGCCGTCTTATCATTGATGTTAACGGATATGAAGGCGATTACTGGATGGTTTCGGTCGTGCCCGCGTTAAGAGAGTTTGCGGATAAGTATTATGACGGTGAGCATCCTTTGAAAGTAGCATGTGTGCTCTTTGAATCACACGGTGCCGAAGCGGCGATGCTTGATGGAAACAAAATCGAATTCGTGGCACCGGAGAAAGCTGATTATCTTATATATAATCCTTCGGGAAGTTATGACTGGCCCGAGATCGAAGACCACGACAAAGTATTTTCCATAAACCGGTTCGGTGTTGAACTGACGGGTATTTACGCCAAATAATTGTTAAGTTGATAATGCGACTGCATATTATCGGATATGCGGTCGCTTTTTTGTACAATAACATACGAAAATGATGTATAATAACATAATATGGCATAAAATGTTCAAACGGGAGAAATGCTCATGAAAGTAGTATTACTTGCGGGCGGAATGGGGACAAGGATATCCGAAGAATCCGAGTACAGACCCAAGCCGATGGTCGAGATAGGCGGAAAGCCGATATTATGGCATATCATGAAATCCTACAGTTACTACGGATTTAATGATTTCATAGTGTGCGCCGGATACAAACAGTACGTGATAAAAGAATGGTTTGCGGACTATTTTCTTCATAACTCCGATGTTACGTTCAGTTTTAAGAACGGTAAAAACGAGATGACTGTTCTCGATCAGCATTGCGATCCCTGGGAAGTTACCGTGGTCGATACCGGGCTTAACACTATGACCGGCGGCAGAATAAAACGCATCAAAAAATATGTCGGAGACGAACCGTTCATGATGACATACGGCGACGGCGTCTGCGATGTTGATATAAGCGAACTTTTGAAGTTCCATAAGTCGCACGGAAAGATTGCCACGATGACGACCGTCATCCAGGAACAGGCAAAAGGCGTTATAGATATAGGTCCCGATTACGCAGTCAAGTCTTTCCGTGAAAAGAGCAGTGTCGACGGAGTTCCGATCAATGCCGGTTTCATGGTATTTGAACCGAAGATTTTTGATTATATAAGCGGCGACGATACGATACTCGAGCGTGACCCCATGACAAAGCTTGCCGCAGACGGAGAGCTTATGTCGTATATGCACAAGGGCTTTTGGCAGTGCATGGATACAGTAATTGAAAAGAAAAAATTAGAAAGTTTGATCGAGGCCAAGAACGCGCCTTGGATCAAGTGGGATTGATCTTTTATGAATTGGACAAACGAAAATGAAGCAAGACAGCAGATAAAGGATGCCGTTGCGAAGTATTATCACGATTTTAAAGAAAAGAAGGACGGTTTTAAACCCGGAGACCGCATCAATTATGCGTCACGAGTTTTTAACGAAAAAGAAATGCAGGCGCTCACCGATGCCATGCTTGATTTCTGGCTGACTTCCGGAAGATTTACTGAGGAGTTTGAAAAAGAATTCGCCAAGTGGATCGGAGTAAAGCACGCTCACGTCGTAAATTCGGGTTCATCAGCAAATCTCATCGCCTTCATGGCACTTACAGCTCAGGAACTTAAGGACCGGAGAATTAAAAGAGGTGAC
>JAEEGJ010019568.1_pt1 | contig 14884 bp, 15 predicted proteins | sample 8958761 | NCBI WGS metagenome assembly JAEEGJ01 (sample SAMN16246546, study PRJNA631951) | gut metagenome | biome: gut microbiome; feature: rumen; material: RS-attached | host: Bos | place: Iran: Karaj | collected 2018-10 | reverse complement strand
TCTCCTTTCTTTTACATCCCAGAATCTCAGCTGGGGTCTATTTAAGAAAGCCTTAACTTCCAAAACCACAGATGATGAAATCGACTTTAAGCAAATCTATTTCAAGATGCTGACTGAAGAAGACACAAAGTTCAATGAACCTGAGATAATGCTTTTTATGATAATAGAACTTGTTGGATCAACCTGTTACAGCGCCGTTCTTTATAATGAGCCTGCAGGTATTGAAGAATTAAAGCCTTATCTTTTTAATACAATAAGAGCAATAATCAGAGAACATGAAATAACTGAATAATAAATAAAAAAATAAGGCCCCGGCATTACGCCAGGGCCTTATTTTTAAAGCCTGCACACCATTATATATTCTTCATCATTCTCATCCACAGTCTCAAATCCAACTTTTTTATACATCCTGACTGCATAATTGGCTTTCTGTACTGCCAGAGATGCTTTTTCATAGCCTTGTTCCTTAAGAAGATCAAGCATTGCAATCATCATTTTTGTTCCGAAACCCCGGCCTCTGTATTCCTTATAAAGCGATATGGCAAAAGACGGTGTATCGTCATCCACATGGCCATAATCATTCATAATTCTTGTCCATACAGCGCCAACCACCTTTCCATCTTCTTCAGCCACCAGACAGTTATCAGCCCTGCCTTCTCCCCAATTTTCGTAATAAATCTTAAGTTCTGGCTGATAAATAATCTCCCTTGGCGGCGCCTCCACTCCCTCCGGAATAAAGATTGCCTCATAGAGAAAATCCTCCAGCAATTTCGTTTCATTTATCTTTAGTTCTCTTATTATCAATTTATCTGCTCCTTTTTCATTGACTACTTTTAAACAAAAACCCGGCAATCTGCATTTTCGCAAACTGCCGGGCGGGTATTTTAGTAATAATTATTACTTCTCTTCAATCGGCTTTGAAGCTTTCTCAACAAAGCTCTGTACATCTTCTGAAGGTGTATCATCCATTAATGAAACGATAATAGCGAAGAATAAACTTGCAAGGAAACCTGGGATGATTTCGTAGATGCCTGTATTGTAAAGTGTAAGGCTTTCTACAGCGCCTGAGAAGAACATATACCACATAGCGTCAACCAGGAAGCCTGCAACAACGCCGGCGATGGCGCCTTTGTATGTGAACTTCTTCCAAAAAAGTGCAAGGATGATTGCAGGTCCGAAGGCTGAACCGAAAGCCGCCCACGCACATTCAACCAGGGCCATGATTCCAGCACATCCAGGGCTCATTGCAATGATAAGTGCGATAACTGCAATAACTGCAACGATACCTCTGCCCACCCAGAGCATTTCCTTATCGGATGCATTCTTACGAATAACCGGCTTATAAAGGTCTGATGCAAAAGCAGATGATGAAGCAAGAAGCTGTGAATCTGCTGTTGACATTGATGCTGCAAGGATAGCTGATAAAAGGATACCTGCGAAGAGACCTGGGAAAAGGAGACGAACCATTGTGATGAACACAAGGCTTCTGTCATCTGCGCCAAGACTGCTTCCAAGATACTGATGTGCAACAAGAGCAACAACGCTTGCCATTGCAAGAATCATGAAGGTCCAGAATGTACCGATGATTCTTGATTTCTTCATTTCCTTTTCGGACTTAATTGACATGTAACGTACAAGGATGTGCGGCATACCGAAATATCCAAGACCCCATCCAAGTCCGCTTAAGATATCCTTAACAGCGGTCCAGTCCCACTTACCGCTGGATAAAACATTATAATAATGATCCGAAGTAATAACCTCTGCAACCGGCTTGAAATATGGGTTACTCATCATAAAGAGAGTAACAATAGGTGTGGTCATAAGAGCCATCAGCATAAGAAGTCCCTGGAAAAAGTCAGTCCAGCAAACCGCATTAAAACCACCCATAAATGTATAAACAAGAATAATAATTGTGGCACCAATCATTGCATACTGGCTTGGCATTCCGAATACCTTATTGAACAGGCTGCCGCATGCCACAATACTTGATGCAGAATAAATACAATAAGCCACGCAAAAAATCACCGCGCACACAACCTGAAGTGTCGGGTTGGTACTTTTGAAACGGTTGGTCAAAAACTGTGGAATGGTAATGGAATCGTTGGCCATAATTGACATTCTTCTTAATCTTGGTGCTACAAAAACCCAGGCAAGAACTGTACCAATGAATAAACCAACAGAAATCCAGATCTGTCCCATACCCCAAAGGTAAATGGAACCAGGAAGACCCATCAAAACCCAGGCACTCATGTCTGATGCACCTGCTGAAAGGGCTGCAACCCATCCGTTCATCTCTCTTCCACCAAGGAAATAAGCCTTATCACCTGTCTGCTTACGTCCTTTGATAAAGAAATAAATACCAATACCAAGTACCAGCACCAGATAAATGATAAAGGCAATCATCTCCAAAAACTCTGTCTTCATAAAACCTCCTTAAACTACCTCTTATTAAAACAATTTATTCTTAATCTCCAACTAAATTATCCTCTTGCCAAAGTCCTGTTTCTATTGTACCATCTCCATGAATCAGGGTACCTCTTCCTGTGTATAATCCGTCTACGAATTCACCACCATAAATAGTTCTGTCTGAAAAATATCTGACACCTCTTCCGGTCATCATTCCTTCGCTGTATTCGCCTCCATAAACGCACTGGTAATTGCCATCAGACACAGCACCTTCAATTCCATATCCGTCTTCAAGCACATTTTCGCCATAAAAGAACTTAAATGAACCTGCCCTGAATCCTCTGTCATCCCAGACATAAGCGCCTTCACCATCTGCTAAACCTTTGGTATAAAATCCAGAACAAATATTACCATTTGAAAAATATTCCGTACCAAATCCGGTAAAATCACCGTCTACCCACTCTCCGGCTCTGATTGTTCCATCTGCCTCCACAAGTAAAACTCCATGTCCATTAGGAAGACCATTAACTACTTCACCGTAATAAATATCTCCATTATCCCACTCAAGTTTTTTAAGAAGTTCCGATGGCTTTATGAACGCATCTTCATTCCACTCGCCGCTCTTAACAGAGCCATCTGCCATAACATATACTCCAAGACCGGTACATCTGCCATTAGTCCACTCACCGTAATAAATATTACCGTTAACATCCATAAATGTTCCCCAGCCTTCGTGAACATCATGAACAACCTCTCCGGCATAAAAACTGCTGTCAATGGTACCAAAACTGATTAGGTGTCCATTTAAAAATGAACCATTTCCTTCTATAGTTCTTTCTCCGAATTCCACAATGCCGTTTGTATATATTGTAGTTCCCCATCCATCCGGGTAATTATTATTATATTCGCCAAAATAAATGCTATTATCAATCAGATATGCGCCGTATCCGTCGCAGCTTCCATAGTTCCACCCACCGGCATAAACATAGCCACTGCCAAAACGTTTAACTCCAAATCCGTTGGTGAACCCATTTGTCATTTCACCAATATAGGTACTGCCATCATCATATTCAACTCTCTGCCATCCATTTAAACCAGCAAACTCTGATTCTACGGATGAATCCGAAGGTGTCTGTGATGCAACAACATTTTCCATTTTTTCAAGGTCCCAGTCACTGGAAGTATTTATTCCTTCTTCCTGACCCTGATTATTCTCGGCAACTTCCTGTATATCAGAATTACCATTATTGGCATTTTGATGCGCACCTGCGAATACACCGATTCCAAGAGCAAGCATTATAAGAATAACAACAACGCCAATTAATAAAACACCGCCTACTGCTGTTCCAATAATAATAGGAATAGTTTTGGATTTTTTCTTTTCAGGTTCTGCCGGCGGTACAGGATTTGTGGTTTGAACCACATTTACCGGCGGCACTACCTGCTGCTGAACAGGCGCATTTACATTAACTGCAGGTTGAACAGGCGCAGCGCTCACAGGTGCTGCAGTTACAGGTGCGGCCGGAATTACAGATGCCACACTAGCCTTAAGTGCTTCCTCTGCTTCCTTTATTTTCCTTCTTTCTTCTATATCTTTCTTGTCATAAACCTCATCACTAATTGAAGAAATAGTATCCTTAACTGCAATAAGGTCATTAACTGTCTTCTTGTTTGCCTGGGCATCCCTGAAGAAATTGATGAATGCATCTGATATATCATACTTAGACAAAGCATCCTGCTCAAGCAAAGTAGAAATACTTGTATATGCCGACTTCATGGCACGCATTAAATCATTGGATGTATTATTGGTAATTGTAGATATATTTGCACCCTGATTAAGGATTTCTTTTTTTACTCCAGGCTCTACCTCAGGCTGATCTGTGGTATCTCCAAGATGAAGGTCCTCTTCAAGTGAAACAAATACGATAGGTTTCTTGGCATTTACCGCTGTAAGGAGTTCTAAAAAACATGCATAACTTTCAATATACTTCTGGCTTATGAACAGAACTACCGCATCAGAACCACGGACATTTCTAAGCATTGGAACAATCCACTTTTCGTTAACTTTGTCAAAAGCCTTGTCTGCATACACATGTAAGCCATAGTTCTCCTGCAGTGGAACCACAACTTTTTTAAAAACAGTTTCCCAGTTATCGCTTGCATATGATATAAATACATAATTTTTCTTCTGAGAGCATTCTGTGATTACAAGATTCTTTTCAAGATATTCAGATCTTTCGATTTTCTGAATTTCGTTTAACGCCATCTTCCCCTCCGATAAATTATCGACTAATTCTAAAAGATGACAACAAGCATCATACTCGTTGCCATCTTAATTATTATATTATTTATTTAATACTTCTTCAATAGCATGAAGGAAATCATCGAATTCCTCAAAAGCCTGAAGGTCAGGATTGTCAGCCTTAATGCTGTCTGTACTTCTGAACAGGAAACCTGCCTTACTTGCCCTTATCATTGCAAGGTCGTTGAAGCTGTCGCCTGCCGCAATTGTTTCAAATCCCATGGACTGAAGTGCCTTGACTGTTGTGAGTTTGGATTTCTCACATCTCATCTTATAGCCTGTGATTTCGCCATTTTCTGCAACCTCTAATGTATTACAAAAAAGTGTCGGATAACCAAGTTTCTTCATAAGTGGCATTGCAAACTGTGTGAAGGTATCACTTATGATGATAACCTGTGCTTCAGCCCTAAGTGCATCAAGAAATTCCTTTGCACCCGGAAGCGGATCAATCTTGGCGATTGTATCCTGTATTTCCTTAAGTCCCAGGCCGTGCTCCTTAAGAATCTGCAATCTCCACTTCATAAGTTTATCGTAATCAGGCTCATCTCTTGTTGTTTTCTTAAGTTCCGGAATACCACTTTCTTCTGAAAATGCAATCCAGATTTCAGGAACAAGAACACCTTCCATATCAAGACATACAATATCCATATCCTACCTCCAAACTACTTGTTAGTTTTTCCTTTAATAACAGGTCTTAACGGTTTATAAAGCAATATAACCAGAATGCTTACGACGGTGCTTTTGAGCAAATTAATTGGAACAGTTGCAAACAGGATGAAAGTCGGAAGACTTGAAATCCAAGGATTAACTGCTGAACCCATTCCTACGATTCCCTCTAATTCCATATGGAACATCTTGGCAAAAACAGGAAGCAGGAAATATGCATTAAGTAAAGCGCCTGTTATTATCATGCATATTGCACCGATAATAACTGACATAATTGCATTCTTCTTTGTTTTCTTTATCCAGTATACTATAACTGCAGGAAGTACATAAGCAGAACCTACTGCAAAATTCGCGATTTCTCCAACGAATGCTGTGCTTGTTGACTTAAATAAAATCTTAATAAGTATCTTAAGAAGTTCAACCAGTACACCTGCCACAGGACCATAAGCGAAGCCACAAATCACCGCCGGCAAATCACCGATTTCAAATTTATAAATATCCGGAATACCTAAGAATGGTACAGGAATTTCGAATATCATTAAAACAGCTGACAGGGCTGCGAACATTCCGATGACGGCGATTTTACGAGTAGGAAGGATTTTTTCCTTATCTTTAGTCGCCTTTTTAATAAGAAGTTCTGCCACTAATGCAACAACGAATACACCTACGATAACAAGTAATAACATTACGGCATAGAAAGAGTTTTCTCTAATCTGTTTAAGTAAATCTGTAATTTTCATTTTGCGTCCTTTCTATACATCTTATCCCTTTGTTAAATTATTAACCTGACACACGATTTACATTATACATATTAGCGCGTTAATATGCAACAGTAACATTATTGCTTGATATAATTATTAAATTATTATAAAATTATGGTGATTTGATGTTAAGAAGGAGGATTATTATGAATTTCGTAAACTTATTTACAGGCTTGTTAACCTACTCCAGCAGTTATGGTTCATCATCATCTGATGCTGCTGCAGCACTTGCCGCTACTTCAATGATGGCAGCTTTTAGTATTTTCTATATTATATTTATAGGATTATTCGTGCTTTTAACAATTGCTTTAGTAGCGGTTATAATGGTTAGTAACTGGAAGCTTTTCGAGAAGGCCGGAGAACCGGGTTGGTATGCAATCATCCCATTTTTCAACACATTTATGATGTGTAAGGTTGTATTCGGTAATGCTTGGTGGGGATGCGCTTTCCTTGCACCAATGGTTTGCTTACCATTATTCTTCATACCATTCCTTAACATACTTGTAAGCTTTGCAGTTAACATGTTTGTTATGTTTGTTTCAATTATGATGCATGTAAGAATGGCTCTTGTATTTGGTCGTAGTGGCGGAGTAATCGCACTCCTTATTCTTATTCCAATTGTTGGATATCCTGTTCTTGCTTTTGGCAAGGAAACACATTACGTTCCATCAGAAGCTAAGTTCTTCTAATTGCTAGCGTTTGTATTTTGAGGTTCATCCTCAATGATACATAAATTATTCTTTAATCAATTAAGGAGGATTTTAAAATGGATAGTTACAGTTATGGTTCAGACATGGCCGTTGCAGCATTAGGTGCCGGTTTCTACTTAGTAGCTTTAATTGTTGCACTTATTTGCGCTATTATCGGTATTATTGCTATGTGGAAGATTTTCTCAAAGGCTGGAGAAGCTGGTTGGAAATCACTTATTCCTATCTACAATGGATTTGTATTATCTAAGATCATCTTCGGTTCATACTGGTGGGGTCTTGGTCTCTTCGTAGGATTAATTCCGGTTGTTGGTGCTTTCCTTGAACTCTTCTACGCAATTATGATTGCAGTTCGTCTTTCCAAGGTATTCGGTTATGGCATCGGAATGATTTTATTAAATATCTTCATCCCAGCTGTTGGTGTTCTTTGGATTGCATTTGCAAACAACAGCTATGACGAATCAGAAGCAAAGTTTTTCTAAGATTTAAATTGTCTTTGTTTAAGGCCTGTAACCTTGCGGTTGCAGGCTTTTTATTTTATAATAAAAGAGGCTTTAAATATTATTTTAGGGGTGTATTATGAGCGAGAAGAAACCTGAAAGAAGTAAGACAAACAGTAAATTAATCAACTTAACACTAATAATGGCCATGGTAACACTTTTATCACTTGTTATCGCCGTTCTTGCCATTATTACTCCACTTATTCTTAACAAAATCAATAACGACTCTAAAGAAGCTGAGGAGATTGTTCCTGAGGAAACAGAAGTTATTGAAGAAGGCAGACTCTATACTCAGGAAGAAGTTAATGAGATTATAGAGAACTCTTCCATCGCTGCCGCTGCTGCTGCAAGAGAAGAAGTTAAGCAGGAAATCAGGGAATCATATCAGTCAGGCCAGAGCCTTATCAATTCCTTAAGAAGCATATATCCTGAATATGTGATTTTTGCAGATCAGGGTCGTTATAACTTCTACGAGATAACTGATGAACTTCCACCTCTTGGAATTAACCAGGACTCTTTGGTGTCTGCCGAAAAAGGTGAGATGCAGTATGTTCTTAACGGCGAAACCGTATCCCATAAGGGTATTGATGTATCCAAGTTCCAGGGCAAAATCGACTGGCAGAAAGTTCATGAAGACGGCGTTGAATATGCCATGATAAGACTTGGCATAAGAGGCTATGGCACAGGCGCAATTGTTATTGATGATACTTTCCAAAATAATATTAAAGGCGCTCTGGATAATGAAGTTGAAGTAGGCGTGTACTTCTATACCCAGGCTATTACCAAAGATGAAGCCATCGAAGAAGCCAATACGGTTATCCAGGCAATCAAAGATTACAATGTAACCTACCCTGTTGTTCTTGATATTGAGGATCCTAATGACTCAGAAGCAAGAACCGCCAATTTAACTCCACAGGAAAGAACCGACATCGCCATTGCCTTCTTAGAGAAAATTAAAGAAGCAGGCTATAAACCAATGATATATGGTAATCTTAAATCCTATTTCGGTATGCTTGAGATAAACAGACTTAAAGATTATGACTTATGGTTTGCATACTATGATTCAAGCATTTATTTCCCATATAAAATAAAGATGTGGCAGTATACCGAATCAGGTACTGTTAACGGAATAAATGGAAATGTGGATTTAAATATTACTTTTGAATAAAAAAATAAAAAAAATTTTCAATTTTTCCCATAAATTTTTTATTCAGCTTACGTATATGTGGTAGATGATCAGGAAACAAGCCATATGGCTTTTTGCAAGGGAGGAACAAAAATGAAGGGTAAAGAGAAGTGCAAGGCACTTAAGGAAATCAGAAAACAGATAGCTGAGAATAACAATATTGAATATGTTGTTTCAGAATGCAAACATAAAGGTGAATGTAAAGGTACCTGTCCTAAATGTGAAGCTGAAGTCAGATATCTTGAGAAAGAACTTGAGAAGAGAAGAAGCCTGGGTCAGAAAGTTGCCATTGCCGGTGTTTCCATGGGTATCGCAGCTTCCATGAGTGCCTGCTCTGCTGCTTCAGTTGTAGGAGCCTCTGCTGCAGGTACTCCTGCTACAGTAGTCTATACAATTACACATCCGGTAGTTGTTGAGCCTGAGCCACTTGGCGGAGAAGCAATACCTGCTTATCCAATTAATGATCCGGGATATGATGTAATGGGTGATGTTGAATATCTTCCTGATCCTGAGCCGGAACCGGAAGTTTTGATGGGCGAATATGATGAAATACAGGTACAGGACCCAGTTGATAATGAAGAATTAGGTGGAGCTGCAGAACTTGATCCTGAAGCTTGTCCTGAAGATGAATCAGATGATGGTTTAGACGATGACTGGGATGAAGAATATGATGAACTTAGTGGCGGAGCACAGGTTGATGATTAGGACCTTCACAGTATCCATATTACCTTTATGACAACGAAGACCAGACAGAGAATGAATAATATATGAAAGAATTAAATGTATTAACAATAAACAGAATCAGAACAAAAACGGACGGCGAGGGTGTTACAACCCTCGTTGTTAGTATGGGCTGTCCATTAAGATGTGCCTACTGCATTAATCCAATGACATGGGACGGTTCATATAATAACGTTAAGCAATATACCGTGGACGAACTTTATGAGGAACTTAAAATAGATAATCTCTATTTCCTCGCAACCGGCGGAGGCGTTATGTTTGGCGGAGGGGAGCCTTTACTGAACATTGATTTTATCTCTGAGTTCATTAATAAATATAAGGACACAGGCTGGAAATTCAATATGGAAACTTCCCTTTCCGTTCCTTTGGAAACCCTTCAGAAATCCTATGGTCTTATTGACCACTACTTCGTGGACACCAAGGATATGAACAAAGAAAGATATGAATTATATACCAAAGGTGACTACGACCTGTTTTATTCCAACTTACAGAATCTTTTGGAAAACGTAGGTCCATCCCATATCCGCTGCAGAGTCCCAATGATTCCTAACCTTCATAAAAATGAGGAGTATAAAGAAAACATTGAAACTCTCCAAAACATGGGCATCACCGACATCGAAGTCTTCAACTATATTATCCCATCAGATAGAAAAACCATATCTGATACGGCTAAGAAAAATATGGATGATTTCTTAAACAAAATCTCATAAACCCGGAAATACAAAATGACAGCCTGATTAGTATCGGCTGTCATTTTTTAAGTACAACTTCTCTTATATATTTGTAAGTCTCATCTTCACCCTTTTCATAAAGCATTGTCAGAAGTTCAACCAGTAATGCCCTGGTATCCGGATGAAGCATATAGCGGTCTTTCCCCTTCTGGTAATAATCATATGCGGATTTAAGGGTATATTTGTCTTTCTGATAAGTCTCGCAGGCAGCAACTCTGTCGCAGAACATCTCAACCACATATCTGTTCGGCATCTTCATGCCTTCCATGCCGTGCTCATTATCAATTGCATAATCTATCCAGTACTCCATATGGTGCTTATTACGGCCCTTGTGATGAAGCCAGGCTAAAGTATATCCCTTTTCTTCTCTCTCGGCCGTATTAGGGCTCCTGTTGCCCTGAAAATACTTCACACCGGTCCAGAACTCCACAAAAGAATATTTTGACAAATCATGTGTCAGCCCCTGCCAGTAAAGCCCGCATTTAAAACAATGCTTCCTTACTCTTCTTCTGTGAGAATTAATTGTATGAAGATGTCCGTAAAATCTTTGAAAAAAATTCATAATCACCTTATCTGGACTTAACCATATCTGAATAGAATAATGCCTTACAGGTTTCTATGTAAGGACTGATCCATAAAAATGCTATGCCAAAAGAAAGCACTCCAAGGAGCCTTACAGGAATAAGTGAAATCTGAAGTCCTATGTATCTCCAGAAATTCCTTCCAATGAGCCTTGCTGAAAGTCTTAAGGCCTGCAGAGGTCCTGCTTTTGGAATATCACATAAAATATAATAAGCCTGAGTAAAGAATACGCTGATTATAAAGAATAAAAAGGCGCATGCCACATATATTACTCCCACTTTAAGGAGCGCCATTTTACTTAATTTATCAACAAAAAGATTTACATATAAAACATATGGCATAAAGCAGATATGCGAAATAAGCGCCATTATAAATCCCACTAAAAGCGTCTTATCCGCCTGACCTTTAAAGCCATGCCAAAGGTCCGCAAAACTGTAATCTTTGGACAAACTGTATTTAAGATAGAAATTGGCTTTTCCAAGATCAAGGATACTAAAAAGAGTATCCATCACAATATTTAATCCAACGTAAAAAATCAGCGCCCATATTCCATTTCCAATCAGACTAATGGATACACAGAATGATACTATATTGGATAATACATAATATGTTAATGTTACTAAAACAGGCAAGAGCAGATTCCCTAGCATTATCTCTCTGGAATCCGCTCTTATTTCCTTGATTGATTTCTTCATTTTCACGCTTTAATATCCAAAGAATCACCTTTGGACGCTTCTCCTACAATCTCTTTAAGATTCTTTCCATATGCTGAATCATCAGCAGGTGTTTTAATACAGGTATTGGTCACGCCGCCACTTACATATGCTCTTCCGCATTCAGGGCAGATAGCCATCTTAATTGTAACTGAGGCTCTTATAACCTTACCGCCTTCCTGACTGGCTTTGTTATAGGCATTGGAAACATGTTCCATCTCATGAGCCCTTACAGCTGTGGGAGCCTGTGTCGGTGATATATGAGCTGCAGACTTAAAGGAAACCATCTCATCCGAACCGTCTTTATACTTACGATTCTTGCAGGTCTGACATTCCTTACCACCCGTAAGACGCTCTGCATCCCCAGCCTTGGCATCAGTCTCAATTCCGGCTGCCTTCTTTAAGTTCTCAACCCTTGGATTCTCAGAACTTACTCCAGGCATTCCTGCGCCCTGAGGCATTCCGCTTCTATATGCATTATCAAGGCTTGCACCTGTACTTAAATATATGCTGTTGTTTAAGTTATTCATTAAATCAGCCATAGGCGTTACCTCTAAAAATAAACACAAGGTACTTGGCAATATACTTAATCTTATTTTACTCCGAAAATTGAAGATTGTACATAGTTTCATACTCTTTTAATACTTCGTCAAAAGACTGGCCGTACATCTTCTCATATGTGGTATTAAATTCTTCCCTTAATTTCTCATCAGTAAATACAGTATATACGCTGACTCCCATTAAAACCGTATTGGAAATCATTATTACTACGCTGCAGATTACAGCTATGTGTGCATATACGCTCTTACTGCCGGTTTTACCTTTGGAAAGATATGCAAAAAATATGGACATTGCTCCAAACACATAAGGCAGAATAACTGTCATCAGAACTGAACTTACAATGGCAAGTATCGCCATGAGTCCCGCTCTTTTTTCCATTGCTATATGTCTGGAATCCTTTGGTACAAATTCGTAATTATTCATCGTCATCTCCGCCTACTTCGGCGCCACCTAAACTCTTCCACTTAAGGTAAGCAATTATCATACTGTCAAGATCGCCGTCAAGCACACCGTCCACATCACTGTTTTTCTCACCGGACCTTTTATCCGTAACAAGTGTATATGGCTGAAGCACATAAGACCTTATCTGATTACCCCATCCAATCTGTGTTACATCGCCTCGAATGTCGGATAATTTCTCGGCATTGGCTTCTTTTTTAAGCATCATGAGTTTGGATTTGAGCATCTGCATTGCCTTGTCCTTATTCTGGAACTGGCTTCTTTCATTCTGACACTGAACTACAACGCCTGTGGGAATATGTGTAATTCTGATGGCAGAACTTGTTTTATTGATATGCTGACCACCTGCGCCCGATGAACGATAGGTATCTATACGAAGGTCTTTCTCATCAATATCAAGTTCAACATCAAGTGATAATTCCGGCATAACATCCAAAGATACAAATGATGTCTGTCTCTTACCCTGGGCATTAAATGGTGAAATTCTAACCAGTCTGTGAACTCCTCTTTCGCCCTTGAGATATCCATATGCATTAAGTCCGTTTACCTGGAATGCCACTGACTTAATTCCCGCTTCATCGCCGTCAAGAAGATCAAGGAGTTCAACGGAGAATCCATGCTTGTCGGCCCATCTTGTATACATTCTGTATAACATGGAGCACCAGTCACAGCTCTCTGTTCCCCCTGCTCCCGCATTAAGTCTTAATATGGCATTATTGGCATCATATTCATCCGAAAGTAATGTTTCAAGCCTTAATTTATCAAGCGTCTTGGTAAAATCCGCCATCTCCGCCTGTATATCAGGAATCAAAGACTCATCATTCTCTTCCTCTGCCATTTCCATTAAAGCATATATATCATCTTTCTGAGTTTCCAGTTTCTGATATGTTTCTATGGAATCCTTAATGGCTTTAAGTTCCCTTACCTTGGCATTGGCTTTATCTGCATCTGTCCAGAAATCATTCTCTTCCATCTGTCTTTCAAGTTCCACAACTTTTCTGGACTTATTCTCCAGATCAAGAGACTCTTTGACTTCTGAGAGTGGTGCAATAAGCTTGCCTAATTCCATTTTTATCGCATCTAATTCTATCAAAATTAGTCACAACCCTTCGTTATTAATTACCGCCCAGAAACGAGAACGCTTATGGGCGGTTATTTTACAATTTTGTTTTGTGGTTATAACCACATTTTAGATTCCACCCTGAAGCCCGTGGCAGTTCTTATACTTCTTGCCACTTCCGCAAGGACATGGATCATTAGGATATACCTTAGCAGCTTTACGTGTAACCGGAGCCTTGGTTGTACTGTCATCCTTGTTGGTACCTGTAACCTTGGCAACCTGCTCTCTTTCAATCTTCTGCTCAACCTTGATATGCATAATCATTCTGACTGTATCTTCCTTGATGGCATCAGTCATTGCATCGAACATATCGAAACCACTCATCTTGTATTCAACAAGGGGATCTCTCTGTCCGTAAGCCATCATGCCGATACCCTGACGGAGCTGATCCATATCATCGATGTGATTCATCCACTTACGGTCGATACATCTGAGTAATACTACTCTCTCAACCTCTCTCATGGCCTCAGCCTGAGGGAACTGTGATTCTTTATCTTCATAAAGCTTAATTGCTTCTTCCTTAAGTTGCTGCTTTAAGGCTGCCTTCTTCGGCTTCTCGATTCTTTCTAATGTAACAGGCTCTAAAGGAACGATTGGAAGAAGGTTCACATTAAGGTCGTTAAGATCCCACTCATCAGCTGATGAATCCTCACCAACGCAGGAATCAACGTAATTCTCAACCACATCCATAACCATCTTCATAATGGAGTCTCTCATGCTTTCTCCATTAAGAACCTTAAGACGCTCTGCATAGATAATCTCTCTCTGGTCATTCATAACCTGGTCATATTCAAGCAGGTTCTTTCTGATACCAAAGTTGTTATTCTCTATTCTCTTCTGGGCATTCTCAATTGCAGATGATAACATCTTGTGTGCTATCTCCTGATCTTCTGAAATACCCATTGAATTAAATACGCTCATCATTCTCTCGGAACCAAAGAGACGAAGCAAATCATCCTCAAGTGAGATATAGAACTTGGACTCACCGATATCACCCTGACGACCTGAACGACCTCTTAACTGGTTGTCGATACGACGGCTTTCATGTCTCTCTGTACCGATAATGAAGAGACCACCTGCGGCTCTTGCATCATCATCAAGTTTAATATCAGTACCACGACCTGCCATGTTGGTTGCGATGGTAACTGCACCATGCTGACCTGCATCCTTAACGATTTCAGCTTCCATTTCATGGAACTTCGCATTAAGGACTTTATGATGTATGCCCCTTCTTGTAAGCATTCTGCTTATCTCTTCTGAAGACTCAATTGTAATTGTACCAACCAGTACAGGCTGTCCCTTGGCATGAGCCTCAGCAACTGCATTACAGATGGCATTTAATTTGCCCTTCTTTGTTTTATAAACTGCATCCGGATGGTCAACTCTGATAACAGGCTTGTTGGTAGGAATCTCGATAACGACCATTCCGTAGATAGCTCTGAATTCATT
>JAEEGJ010019566.1_pt1 | contig 14885 bp, 10 predicted proteins | sample 8958761 | NCBI WGS metagenome assembly JAEEGJ01 (sample SAMN16246546, study PRJNA631951) | gut metagenome | biome: gut microbiome; feature: rumen; material: RS-attached | host: Bos | place: Iran: Karaj | collected 2018-10 | reverse complement strand
TTGGAAAGAAACCTGTACTTTTTGAGGGTCAATACCGTCAAGTACTTCATCCGCATAAGCACTTACTTTATCACATATATATTTTTCAACGTTTTCCATGATTTTCCTCCGTTTATGGCATGATTACGATGGATTAACTATATCACTTTTAAGTTGTTGTTTCTATCATATTTTGATAAAATCAATAAAGCAAACAAGTTAGGAGATTATTATAATGTCTACCGTCAGACCTTTTATGGCAGTTCGCCCGGCAAAGGGACTTGAGTCCGAGATAGCCGCATTACCCTATGATGTATTTAACAGAACAGAAGCAAAAGAATATGTAAGCGACAAACCGCTTTCATTTTTGCGTATAGACAGAGCCGAAACACAACTTGACGACAGTGTTTCAACATACGATGAATCCGTATATAAAAAGGCAAAAGAGCTCTACGAGGAAATGCGCGATAAAAAGCAGTTTGTAAAAGACGAAAAGGCTTCTTTGTACCTTTATGAACAGATAATGGACGGTCGTTCTCAGACCGGCCTCGTTTGTACAGCTTCGGTTTATGAATATGAAAACAATATCATCTTAAAACACGAGAATACAAGAGCGGAAAAAGAAGTCGACAGAATCAATCACGTTGATACTTTAAGTGCGCAGACAGGACCCATATTCCTTGCGTACAGAGACGACAAGAGTCTTTCGAAAGTCTTTGAGAAGATCAAAGCGGCCGGTCCTTATGCCGAGTTTAAAGATCACGGCGTTACTCAGCGACTTTTTGAGATAAGCGATGATAAAGATATCGAGTTTATAGTTAATGCCTTTAAGAACATAAAAAACCTTTACATTGCGGACGGCCATCACAGATGTGCATCGGCTTGCAAGGTTTCCAAGTTAAGAAGAGGCGATGCCGATGCAAGAGATAACACTAAGGAATACAACTACTTCTTAAGCGTTGTTTTTCCCGATTCGGAACTCATGATCATGGATTACAACAGAGTTGTAAAGGATCTTAATGGTTATGACAAGGATACGTTTCTTTCAAAAATAAGTGAACGCTTTAATGTAGCCGAGAGAATAAATGATTTATCCAAGCCTTCAAAAAAAGGCGATATTCATATGTATCTTGACGATAAATGCTATGTTATTTCGTTAAAGAGCGAATATCTGAAGTCCGATCCCATCGGTGTGCTTGATGTATCGGTTCTTCAGGAAAATCTTTTGGCTCCGATACTAAATATTACCGATCCCAAGACCGATTCCAGGATTGATTTTGTGGGCGGAATAAGAGGAGTTGAAGGCCTTAAAGATCGTCTTAATAAAGACGCACGTGTTGCGTTTGCAATGTATCCCACATCGCTTTCGGAACTGTTTGATGTGGCTGATGCGGGGCTTTTGATGCCTCCCAAATCAACCTGGTTTGAGCCCAAACTTTTAAGCGGATTGTTTATTCATGAAATATAGTTAACAGGGGGTTATTTCATGCGTAGAGAATTAAAGATAAAAGATCTTTCGATAAAAAACAGATTCGCCGTTCCTCCAATGGTTTGTTTTTATTGGACGGATGATAACGGTTATGTGACAGAGAAAAACATAGAGCATTACAAAGAACTTGCCAAAGGCGGATTCGGCTTAATAATCGTTGAGGCTACCGCGATAACAAAAAGATCGCGTCTTGCAGATACCGAGCTCGGAATTTGGGATGATTCTCAGATCGAAGGGCTTAAAAAGATCACCGATGCCGTACATGAATACGGAGCAAAATGCTTTATACAGCTTCTTCATGCCGGAGGAAACGGTATCGACAAGGAACCGGACGCTCCCAGCGATATGGTGTACAGAAATGTAAATCACGCCAAAGAAATGAGCAAAGAAACCATCGACAAAACCATCGATGATTTCGCAAAAGCCGCCGTCAGAGCAAAAAAAGCAGGTTTTGACGGAGTTGAACTGCACGGCTGTCACGGATATCTTTTGTCCAATTTCTTTAACTTGCGAAATAACAAAAGAAACGACGAATACGGTGATAATAAAGCATTATTCGCAATAGAAACATTAAAAGCCGTCAAGGATGCTGTGGGTGACGATTTTATAGTCGGCATACGTTTCGGTGCATTCGAACCTACCCTTGAAGACGGTATCAAAAATGCAAAAGCGATAAAAGAGTATACCGATTTTATCGATGTATCTTACGGCGGAGATTGCGACGCGTCTGCTCCGGAGGGATTTAAGTGTTCCCCTGCGGTATACGGTGCAATGAAGATAAAAGAGATCATGCCCGATATGCCCATATTTGCGGTTCATAACATTAATTCCAAAGAAGATGTCATCAACGCCTTGGAAACGGGTGTTGATATGGTTGATATCGGAAAAGGCAGCCTTGTGGATCCGCATTTTGCCAAACATATTTTAAACGATGAGCCTTACGGACATTGTTTGCATTGTTCAAATTATTGCAGATGGAATCCGTGGGAAATGGCAGATCCGAACAAAAAATGTCCCGGAGCGATCAAATTTGCCGATATTGTTTTAAAGTAATAAATTTACAGAGGTTTTTCTTTCATGGATAACAAACTTTACAAAATGATGAACTGGCCCGAGATAGAAAGCATTATTTATTCCGAATGCGATCATCCTCACGATCTTTTGGGCAAACACAGTGTTAACGGAGGAACATTGATACAATGTTTCTTTCCCGGTGCCGTATCTGTTCTTATAAAGGGTGCGGAATTGAAAGCTGACATTTTGATGAGTCTTGTTGACGAAGAAGGTTTCTTCGCTTATTGGACTTCGGATCGTAATTTTCCCGAATATTCATATGAGGTTTGTTATAAAGACGGGGCGATAGAAGAATGTTTTGAATCTTACAACTACTTGCCCAAACTCGAGAAAAGCAATGTAGATAAGTTTTATGCCGGAATTTTATATGATATGTATAACATTCTCGGTGTTCATGAATGCGAATACAAAGGCGTCAACGGCTTTTCGTTTATGGTTTATGCTCCCATGGCTTTAAGAGTCAGCGTGGTAGGAAGCTTCAATAACTGGGACGGTCGAATAAGCCAGATGACAAGACTGGATGAAACGGGTATATTCTCGATTTTCATTCCTGCAGCAAAAGAAGGCGATGTATACAAATACGAGATCAAGCTTAAAGACGGAATGACATATCTTAAAAGAGATCCGTTTTCCGTTGAAATTGAAAGAAACGCACTTCGGGCATCCATAGTATCTAAAGATGCTTTCTTTTCTTGGGATGATGACGAATATAACAAAAACACATATTGTCTTAACGATTACAGCAAACCTTTATCCTTCGGCGAGATATGGCTTCGTCATTTCCTCACTAAGAATGCGTCCGTATCCGATGCTCTTGACGGAATAGTCAAGTTTATAAAGGATTATGACTACGATGCCGTTATATTCGACAATCTTACAAAAGAAGACAACAAGATATGTTCTTATTCTCTGTTTTCCATTAACGGTTTTGACCGAGAAGATATCAAATATATCGTAAACGGTCTTCATAAGGAAAATATTCCCGTTATTTTCACTCTCGATCTTTCTTCCATGTCCAATGACAACGAGGGTCTTAAAGGTTTTGACGGCAGAAAACTTTACGAAGCTTTGGATGACAGAGAGATCAACCAGACCATTACCTTTGATTTTTCAAAGAAGTATGTGAGAAACTATCTTATCAGCGCCGTATTTTATTACCTCAAAACATTCAGATTTGACGGTTTTGTATTAAGAAACACAGACAGGATACTTTATCACAACTATTCAAGAGGAGAGAATGACTATACCGTAAATATATACGGAAAACCCGAAAATCTCGGTGGCGAAGAATTATTTAAGCATTTAAATTCTGTGCTTCATAAGAAAAACGATCGGATAATTACAATCGCCGGTGATTCGCTTAATTCCTTTAATCTTACCAAAGCGTTGGAAGACGACGGTTTTGGATTTGATTACAAATTCGACAATCATCTTCACGGTAGCATGCGTTTATACTTTAAACACAGTCCGGCAGAAAGAAAACTTCACTATAACGAACTTACAAACGTTTTGATAAACGCTTTCTGTGAGCGTTTTATAGTGTTGCTTCCTCTTGGTGATTACGGTAATACCGAAGAGTTGCTTGTGGATGAATTTGACGGAAACACAGAAGACAAGTACAAAAACTTCAAACTTATGCTTGCCGCATTGTTTACTGTGCCCGGGCTTAAATGTCTGCCTTTCACTTCATTTGAAAACGCAACGCTTACAGATTATTTGAACAAGCTTGATAACCTGTATAAAACTCATCCTGCTTTCAATACACGCGTAAACGAAAAAGAATGTTTTGAATGGCTTGATACGACCGATCCCGACAGATCTTCCGTTACATTCCTTAGAAAAGGCGACGAAAAGGAAATCATGGTATCCTTTAATTTCTCAGACAAGCAAAAGACTGTTGAACTGGATTTTGCCACGAAAACATCGTTTATAGAAATATTTAATTCAAACGATGTAATTTATGGCGGTGATCATACCATTAAAGATACACCTCTTGTATCCCATGCCGATAAATCACATAAAGACAAGAACACGATAAAGTTCACGTTAAGTCCTTTATCCGTTTCGATGTTTCACAAAATATAATCTTGTCAAAACAAAAATCTTTGATTATAATAACCTTTGTCGTTATTTTAAGGATGCTTCCGTGGCTCAGTTGGTAGAGCAACGCATTCGTAATGCGTAGGTCGCCGGTTCGAGTCCGGCCGGGAGCTTAAAGAACAGGCATTTTGTCTGTTCTTTTTTTGTCATTTCCACTAGTTTTTATGCAATTTTATATGTCCATATTTATTGAATTGGGGTATAGTATATGCTAAAATTAGATTTAATTTCTAGATGAAAGGGAAGAGTAACGATGGCTCAGCTTTGGGGAGGACGTTTTACCAAAGAAACGGACGAACTTGTTTATAAATTTAATGCTTCGATAAACTTCGACAAGGCCATGATAAACGAGGATGTTGAGGGCAGTATCGCTCATGCGACAATGCTCGCAAGAACCGGTATCATCTCTAAGACAGAAGGTGAAGCCATTATCGAAGGTCTTAAGTCTATTTTAGAAGACGTAAACGAAGGCAAGCTTGAAATAACCGAAGAATATGAGGATATTCATTCGTTTATGGAAGCCAATCTTATAAAGCGTATCGGCGATACCGGCAAGAAACTTCATACCGGAAGAAGCCGCAACGATCAGGTGGCTTTGGATTTCAGGCTTTATACTAAGAAAAACGTTCTTTTGATCAAAGAAGATCTTGTCAGACTCTTAAGAACGATTCTTTATATAGCCGAGGACAATACAGTCACTTACATGCCCGGTTTTACTCATCTTCAGAAGGCACAGCCGGTTACCCTCGCACATCATATGCTTGCATATTTTGAGATGTTTAAGCGAGACGTATCAAGGCTTGATGATATAGTCAAAAGAATGAATTATTCGCCTCTGGGCGCAGGTGCATTGGCAGGAACAACGTATCCTTTGGACAGAGATTTTGTGGCAAAGGAACTTGGCTTTGACGGACCGACACTTAACTCGATGGATTCTGTTTCCGACAGAGACTATCTTATCGAGTTTTTGAGCGCATTATCGACGATCATGATGCATTTATCGAGATTGTCGGAGGAAATGATCATTTGGAATTCGAACGAATACGGATTTATTGAGATAGACGATTCTTTTTCCACCGGTTCATCAATAATGCCTCAGAAGAAAAATCCGGATATCTGTGAACTTGTCCGCGGTAAGACCGGGCGTGTATACGGTGCTTTGATGAGCATTCTTACAACAATGAAAGGACTTCCTTTGGCATATAATAAAGATATGCAGGAAGATAAGGAAGTTTCATTCGATGCATTCAAGACGGTACATGATTGCCTTGTAATGTATGACGGAATGCTTTCAACCACAAAATTCAATAAAGACACTATGGCATTAAGTGCCGTTAAAGGATTTACCAATGCTACGGACGCTGCCGATTATCTTGTAAAGAAGGGCATGCCTTTCAGAGATGCTCATAAAGTTATAGGTGAATTGGTTGTTTTCTGTATTTCAAAGAATATTGCAATCGACGATCTTAAGATCGATGAATTAAAGAAGTTTTCCGAATTGTTTGATGAAGACGTTTACGAAGAGATTTCTTTAAAAACCTGTGTCGAAAAGAGACTTACCGCAGGCGGTTGTTCTGAAACTTCGGTACTTAAGACGATCGAAGCAGAAAAGAAATTTTTGAATCAATTTTAGTTATCAATAGTTGGAGGATAAAGCAATGGAAAAGTTAAAAGTAGGTATTTTAGGCGGAACGGGAATGGTCGGACAGCGATTCATCTCGTTACTTGAGAATCATCCCTGGTTTGAGGTTACAACTATAGCAGCCAGCCCCAGATCCGCAGGAAAAACTTACGAAGAGGCGGTAGGTGACAGATGGAAAATGCTTACACCCATGCCTGAATCTGTTAAGAAAATCATCGTAAAAGATGTAACGGAAGTTGAAAAGGTTGCTTCCGAAGTTGATTTCTGTTTCTCTGCAGTGGACATGACCAAAGATGAGATCAGAAAGATTGAAGAAGAGTATGCAAAGACCGAAACACCCGTAGTTTCCAACAATTCAGCACATCGTTGGACGAAAGATGTTCCCATGGTCATTCCGGAGATTAATTCCGATCATATCAGACTTATTGAAGATCAGAAGAAGAGACTCGGAACAAAGCGCGGATTTATCTGTGTTAAACCCAATTGTTCGATCCAGTCATATACTCCCGCACTTTGGGCGTGGAGCGAATTTGAGCCCTATGAAGTAGTTGCTACGACGTATCAGGCTATTTCCGGTGCGGGTAAAACTTTCAAGGATTGGCCCGAAATGATTGAGAATGTCATTCCTTTCATCTCCGGTGAGGAAGAAAAGAGTGAACAGGAACCTTTAAGAATTCTCGGAAAGTATGAAAACGGTGAGATTGTTAAGAAGGATGGACTTGTTATTACAACGCAATGTATCCGTGTTCCCGTTCTTGACGGACATACGGCCGCTGTATTTGTAAAGTTTAAGAAGAAACCCACCAAGGAACAGCTTATCGATGCTTTAAGAAACGCAAAGGGTCGCCCTCAGGAGTTAAAACTTCCTTCGGCTCCCGAAACGTTCATCCAGTATCTTGAAGAGGATAACCGTCCTCAGGTTAAGGCTGACGTAAACTTTGAACACGGAATGGGAATCTCCATCGGACGTTTAAGAGAAGACTTTGTTTATGACTACAAGTTTGTAGGTCTTTCTCACAATACTGTAAGAGGTGCCGCAGGCGGTGCGGTTCTTTGCGCAGAGCTTTTAAAAGCAGAGGGTTACATTACCGCCAAGTAATATTTGATCGTTTAAAATTTTTATTCTTCCGTCGGGGTTTCCCCGACGGAGGATAAAAGAGAAAGGTATTTTGTTATGGACGATTTGTTATATCAGGTCGATATGTTGTCGGCACTTAATAAAACATATACCGCCAACGAGAAAATATACGATCTTATATTGAATTCGTTTAAACGAACATTCATCTATTACAATCCCAATACTTCCACTTTAAACACATACGGCAACTGGGATGAATATTTCGATTTCAAGTTAAATGAGTATTCGGATCTTACAAGAACGCTGGAAGTTATCTGTGACGAAGACAAGGAAAACGTCAGAAATCTGTTCTATCTGGAGAAAGAACACAAAGACGAAGAAGTTTATGTTGCAAAACTGACCGACAACAAAACCTTTGTCGAGATTCAGTCCGTTATTCATTACGATGAATCCGGCGCGATTTCTGAAAAACTCATTTCTTTTTACGACGTAACCAAAAGACAGAATCTAAAAAACGAGCTTTCTTTCATGGCTTATTATGATTCTGTGACGGGTCTTTACAACAGAAATTATTTCATTCAGAAACTAAAAGATTTTCTTGAAAAGGCAGAGAAAGAAAGAACCATCGTTTCGGTCTTAATGATCGACATCGATGATTTCCATAAGATCAACGACGGAATGGGAATCATATATGGCGATGAAGTGGTACAGGATTTCGGTATCTATTTGAGAGAATTGTTAAACGATAAGATAATCGGTTCAAGGTTTGACGGCGACATTTATGCCCTTGCCATATATGATCCGGCAGGTCAGACGAGAGTCGATGCGATATGTGATGCAATTAAAGAACGGACATCAAAACCTTTTAAACTCACCAACGGAAGTGAAGTATCTTTTACCGTAAGCATAGGTGTCTCCGAGTATCCCGAAGGCGGTACCGGCGCCCTTGAACTTATAAACGGCGCCGAGATAGTAATGCTTAAGGCAAAAGAAGCCGGAAAAGATACGATTAAGTTCTTTGATACAACGGTGTTGAATGAATTTAAAAATTCCATAGATATTGAGAACAGATTGAAAATTGCGGTTAGCAATATGGATTTCTTCTTAAATTTCCAGCCGCAGTTCAATTCGGTAACTCAGACTCTTCGCGGTGTTGAAGCATTGATACGTTGGAAAAATCCCGACGGAAAGATAGTTTCTCCCGGAATCTTTATACCGCTTGCCGAAAAAACAGGTTCCATCATTGCCATCGGTGATTGGGTGCTGGATACGGCGGTAAAGATATTTATGGAATGGAAGAAGAAATATGATTATGACATGATATTGTCGGTAAACATATCTTCAATCCAATATAAACGTCCTGACTTTGTAACAAAAGTCATGTCTACGGTAAATAAATACGGACTCGACCCATCAAAACTCGAACTCGAGATCACCGAATCGGTTTTAATCGATGATATGAAAACGGTCTTTGAAAAGATGGAAGAGTTACGTGACTTTGGAATAAGGATATCGATCGATGATTTCGGAACGGGGTATTCGTCGCTACAATATCTTAAGTCTTTACCCGCTGACACGTTAAAGCTGGATAAAACATTTATCGACTCAGCCGAAAACGACAGTTCGACAAAGATCATTATAGAGACGATGATCGGCATGTCAAAGAAACTCGGTTTTGAGACCGTGGCTGAAGGCGTTGAAACAAAGGAACAGCTTGAAATTTTAGAGAATATGGGTTGCGATATCATACAGGGGTATTATCTGGGGAAACCTGTTTCCGATGAGGAAATAGAGAACCTGTTACTAAGAATTATATAATAATCGGGATACATATATGATAATCGGAAGAAATGCTGAACTTAAGCAGCTCAGTACTTATTACGATCGCGACAAAAGTCAGATAATCGTATTGTACGGTCAAAAATATATCGGAAAAACCGCGCTTATCAAAGAATTTATGATGGATAAGCCCGGATTCTATTATTGTGCATTCCCCGCATCTGAAAGAGAGCAGAAGTACAGATTCGGTATTTGGCTCGCATCGCTTGGTGTGAGAACTTTAAAGTACCCTGAATTTTCCGAAGTTTTCCAGTCTCTCGGAAAAGAACACTCTCAGAAAAAGGTCATCGTTATCGATGAATTTCAGCACATAATCAAAACATGTCCCACGTTCATGGATGAATTGATCTCTTTTATTCACAATTCATGGAACGATCAGGAATATCTAGTTATCTTGCTCAGTTCTTCCGTCGGATTTATTGAAAATTCGATGGTTTCACGTATTAAAGAAGCCGCTTTTGAATTGTCAGGCTTCATCAAGATGAAAGAACTGTCATTTGAAAACCTGAAAGAATATTTCACAATTTATACAAATGAAGAATGTTCTTATGTATGGGCCATACTCGGTGGTCTTCCGGGACTGTGGAAGATGTTTGACGTTAAACTCAGTCTGAAAGAAAACATCATTCGAAAGATACTTCGTGACAACGGTCCGTTACGTGAAGTGGGATTCAATCTTGTAAACGAGGAACTGAGAGAAACCGGCGTTTACAATACAATTCTTTCAGCTTTGTCCGAGGGAAAACATAAACTCAACGAACTGTTTGAACATACCGAGTTTTCTCGAGCCAAGATAAGTGTTTACATCAAGAATCTTATGGAACTTGAACTTGTCAAAAAAGTGTTCAGCGTAGATACCGAAGGCCGTGATTATGCTCAGAAAGGCATTTATTCGATCTCAAATCATTTCGTTGATTTTACATATTCCTATCTTTATAAAAATCTCAGCCTACTTGAATCAATGTCCGCCGAAGATTTTTATAAACAGATCGTTCATCCGACGCTTAAAAACTATGTTCAGAGATATTTTCCCGAAATATGCCTTGAATATATGCAGAAGTTAAACGATAAGAACAAACTTAGTATTAAAGCCGATTCCTTCGGTACTTGGGTCGGAAAGCCCGGTACAATTGATATTGTATGCTATAACGAAGAGGGAAGAGCGACTCTCGGTCTTTGTAATTTCGATAAACCGATGTTTACTTATGACGATTACGAATGGCTTATGTTCTGTGCAGACAAGGCCGAACTCCCCACTGACGAGATATATGTATTTTCATCGAGTCGTTTTGATGAAAAACTTACTCTCGAGGGTAAGATCAGTAAGAATTTAAATCTGGTCCTTTTGGACAGAATGTAATATATGGGAAAAAACTTATTTATTGCCGAAAAGCCAAGTGTTGCAAAAGAATTTGCCAAGGCTTTAAAGTTAAACACCGTAAACAAAGACGGTTATATGGAATCCGATGACGCCATTGTCACATGGTGCGTGGGACATCTTGTTACGATGAGTTATCCCGATGCTTACGATGAGAAATATAAGAAATGGTCATTTGATACACTTCCATTTATTCCTGCGGAAGGAACATGGAAATATGAGATCATCGCAAGTGTTAAGAAGCAGTTTTCAATCGTAAAAGAATTGCTTACAAGAGAAGACGTGGAAACGATATATGTTTGTACCGACTCAGGAAGGGAAGGTGAATACATATACAGACTTGTGGATCAGGAAGCTCATGTAGACAACAAGATAAAGAAACGTGTCTGGATCGATTCTCAGACAGAAGAAGAAATAAACAGAGGCATCAAAGAGGCAAAAGATATCTCTGCATACGATAATCTCGCAGCCGCAGCTTATTTAAGAGCAAAAGAAGATTATCTTATGGGTATAAACTTTTCAAGAGCCCTTACGTTAAAATACGGTTATTCCGTAAAAGAATTTTTGAACAAAGACAAGGCGGTCATTTCTGTAGGTCGAGTTATGACCTGCGTTCTGGGAATGGTCGTTGAAAGAGAAAATGAGATCAGAAAGTTTGTCGAAACGCCCTTCTTTAAAGTTCTTGCAACTCTTCCCATAGGAAGCGGTTCTTGTAAAGGTGAATGGCGAGTCTGTGAGACGAGCAAATATTTCGAATCCGCAAAGTTATACTCAAACAACGGTTTTAAAGAAAAAGCCGATGCCGAAGAGCTTATTTCTTATCTTGATCCTTTCAAAGAAACGGATGCCAAGGTAGTAAGCGTCGAAAAGAAAAAAGAGGTAAAAAATCCGCCTCTTTTATATAATCTTGCAGAACTTCAGAATGAATGCTCAAAGCTGTTTAAGATAAGTCCCGACGAGACGTTAAACGTTGTTCAGGAACTCTATGAGAAAAAGCTTTGTACATATCCCCGTACCGATGCTAGAGTATTGTCAAGTGCCGTGGCAAAGGAAATATACAAAAACCTTCAGGGACTTACCGGGTATGCACCGGTTGCCGATTACGCCAGACTTATTCTTGATAAAAAAGGTTATGTCGGTATCGCCAAATCCAAATATGTGGACGATAAGCAGATTACCGATCACTATGCGATAATACCTACCGGTCAGGGTTTGAATAATTTGAACTCTTTAAGCGATCGAAGCAGAAACGTATTTGAAGTTATCGCCAGAAGATTTATCGCTATTTTTCTTTCTCCCGCATTATATAAAAAGATCAATCTGTTGCTTGATGTTAAAGGCGAAAACTTTGCTTTCAATTTCAAGGCCACAGAATCGGAAGGTTATCTTAAGATCATGAACTATTCTTTTGCAAAAAAGAAAGAGGAAGATCAGGATAAAGAAAAAGATGACGAACTGAAACTGTCCCCCGATGACCTTGAAAAGGTAATGCTTTTAAAGAAAGGTTCCAACGTAGCTTTAAGTTCTTTTGAGATAAAAGAAGGCAAAACTTCGCCTCCGAAAAGATATAATTCCGGATCCATGATACTTGCCATGGAAAACGCAGGAAAACTTATAGAAGACGAGGAACTTCGTGAACAGATCAAAGACTGTGGAATAGGTACAAGTGCCACAAGAGCCGAGATTTTAAAGAAACTTGTTAACATCGGATACCTTAATCTTAACAAAAAAACTCAGATTCTTACTCCCACTCAAATGGGAGAGATGATCTTCTGCGTAGTATTAAGAAGCATACCTCAATTGCTGAGCGCAAAGTTGACCGCCAGTTGGGAAACGGGCCTTAACATGGTATCAAAAGGCGAGATCACGAATACGGAATATATGACGAAAATGGATGATTTCGTTTCCAAATACACCAATCATGTTAAGGATGTAAACAAGCTTTCCGACTTAAAAAGAGACTATGCTTACGTAGCTCAGTTTTATAAATGATTTTCGGATTGTCGAAAAAGAAAGGATTTATATGGCAGATATTAAGATCAAAGATCTATACACACTGGATGAGACCATTGCAAAAGAATTTCTCGAGAAATATGAATATCCGTGGGAGGCGCTTCCTCACATCAAGGAATTTATAGCAGAACTGGGAAATACTTTAAGCCTCGATGAATATGACAAAAGAGGAGATGACGTTTGGATTGCAAAATCCGCAAAGGTTTTTGACTCTGCTTTTATAGGCGGGCCCTGCATCATAGGAAAAGAAGCGGAAGTAAGACACTGCGCTTTCATCCGTGGTTCGGCCATTGTGGGAGAAGGTGCCGTAGTAGGCAATTCCACCGAACTTAAGAACGTTATTCTTTTTAACAAAGTACAGGTACCTCATTACAATTATGTAGGCGATTCCATTCTCGGTTTCAAAGCCCATATGGGTGCCGGATCCATTACATCAAACGTAAGAAGCGACAAACAGCTTGTTGTTGTTCACAACGAAGGTACAAATATAGAGACCGGACTCAAAAAATTCGGTGCCATGCTGGGCGATAACGTTGAGGTGGGCTGTAACAGTGTTCTTAACCCGGGAACCGTTATAGGCAAAGAATCAAACGTATATCCCACATCATGTGTGAGGGGAGTTGTTCCCGCATCCTCTATTCACAAAAACAGCGGAGAAATAATTAAAAAAATCTGACATTTTTTACTGGATTTTTAATGTCAATTATGTAAAAATAATGTTTGCTTAGTTGATTAATCGAAAGGAGATAAACAATACATGATTTATTCAAAAGAAGTTGAAGAAATGTGCCCCGTTAAGTTGGGTGTAAACCATGGCTGCGCTCCCATTCCCGAAGAAGCAAAATGGGTTAAAGCCAAGGAAGTTAAAGACATTTCCGGTTACACACACGGTATCGGTTGGTGCGCTCCTCAGCAGGGTGCCTGCAAGCTTTCTTTAAATGTTAAGGAAGGTATCATTCAGGAAGCTCTTGTTGAGACAATCGGTTGTTCAGGTATGACTCATTCGGCGGCTATGGCAGCTGAAATTTTACCCGGACGTACAGTTATGGAAGCTCTTAACACAGACCTTGTTTGTGATGCTATCAACACCGCTATGAGAGAACTTTTCTTACAGATCGTTTACGGACGTACACAGTCCGCATTCTCTGAGGATGGTCTTGCAATCGGTGCAGGTCTTGAAGACCTTGGTAAGGGAACCCGTTCAATGGTTGGTACAACCTACGGAACACTTAAGAAGGGTCCTCGTTATCTCGAACTTACAGACGGTTATATCACAGGTATCGCTCTTGACGAAGACGATGAGATCATCGGTTACAAGTATGTTAACTTCGGTAAGATGATGGACTTCATCAAGAAGGGTGACGACGCTCAGACAGCTCTTGACAAAGCATCCGGACAGTACGGACGCGTTCAGGATGCCGTTAAGGTTATCGATCCCAGAACCGACAAAGAAGTGAAGTAAGGAGGAGATTAAGATGGCATTATTTGAATCATATGAAAGAAGAGAGCCCCAGATCCTTGCTGTATTGAAGCAGTACGGCATCTCTTCCATCGAAGAATGTAAGACAATTTGTGATGCCGCAGGTATCGATGTATATCATCTTATCGAAGGCATTCAGCCCATCTGTTTTGAAAACGCTAAATGGGCATATACCGTTGGCGCAGCTATCGCTATCAAGAAGAACTGCAGAAGAGCAGCAGACGCAGCAGCTGCTATCGGTGAAGGCCTTCAGGCTTTTTGTATTCCCGGTTCCGTAGCAGACACCCGTAAGGTTGGTCTCGGACACGGTAACTTAGGAAAGATGCTTCTTGAAGAGGATACCGAATGTTTCGCATTCCTTGCAGGTCACGAGTCATTTGCGGCTGCAGAAGGCGCTATCGGTATCGCTGAGAAAGCTAACAGAGTTCGTAAGACTCCTTTAAGAGTTATTCTTAACGGTCTCGGAAAAGACGCAGCTCAGATCATTTCCCGTATCAACGGTTTTACATTTGTTGAGACCGAATACGATCCTTATACAAACACTGTTAAGGAAGTTTCAAGAAAGTGCTACTCAAAAGATGCAAACAGCCCTCGTGCAAAGGTTAACTGCTACGGTGCTAACGACGTAAGCGAAGGTGTTGCAATCATGTGGAAAGAAAACGTTGACGTTTCCATTACCGGTAACTCAACCAACCCTACAAGATTCCAGCATCCCGTTGCAGGTACTTACAAGAAGGAAAGACTTGAGAAGGGTAAGAAGTACTTCTCGGTTGCTTCAGGCGGTGGTACCGGACGTACACTTCATCCCGATAA
>JAEEGJ010019565.1_pt1 | contig 14885 bp, 12 predicted proteins | sample 8958761 | NCBI WGS metagenome assembly JAEEGJ01 (sample SAMN16246546, study PRJNA631951) | gut metagenome | biome: gut microbiome; feature: rumen; material: RS-attached | host: Bos | place: Iran: Karaj | collected 2018-10 | reverse complement strand
AGTAGAAATAGAATCTGTCAATCTGCTGGAAGACTTTCCGGTAGAACTGGACGGGGACGTAGTCGCATCGACACCATTGACATTGGAAGTCATGGATGAACCGCTGTGGTTTATTCCCTGACGAATAATCGTGTAAACATTTCAGCTGACAGTTTTTTATAGAGCGTATAAATCATATCAGGCAGGTATCCGTATGGATTGGAAACATAAAGGGAGACGTATTGGCGTTCTGCTGCTGTTTGTGATAATTGCAGGCGCCATTTACTTTTGGGAAGAAGAGCATGCCCGGCAGCTTTTTGCAGGTATCATTCCATTTCCCGAGGGTGATTATTGGCAGACGCTGGTCAACGCCTTATTGCGTGATTTGGTGTTGCTGATTGTGGGATATTTGCTTTTTCTGCGCCGGAAACGGATCCCGGACCGGCTGCAGCGTTATTTCCCTGCGGTAGTATTAGGCATTTCCTATCTGGGCTTTGCCTGGTATATACAGCAAAAACTGGCGCTGGATCCTTATTTTTTAACAACGCTGGGAATCCTGGCCGGACTGATAAACAATATCGTGCCTGTAATTCTGGCTGCGGTCTGGTATCACCACAATCCCTCAAAGAAAAACAAAGCTTTTTATTTTGCAGTGTATTTGTTATGTGCGGCAGCGATGCTGATGGACGTGGTTTACTTCTGGCAGACTTCCATGCATGTACAGGCAGTTTTTTTCCGTAACTTTAACATCTACGCAATCCAGGGGGTCATGTCTTCTTTTTCGAAAAGACAGCTTACGGAGATTGCCTGTTGCGTTCTGGCCATATTCCTGCTGTTCCGGGTAACAAAACCCAGAAGGCATAAGCCTAATGTTGCCTGGGCGCTGCTGGCAGTTCTGGGATGTACCCTTCTCTTCAATCTGCTGTATTTTACCGGAAGCCAGCTGGGGCTGTACGCGCTGCATGTGTCCGGTTTGTGGAGCGAGGAGCAGATTGAAAAAAGCCGGCAGGAATACAGAAATCTGCTGGTAACTCCGATTGCCATGAATGTGATCAGCAAGGCGGCTTTTAACAAGGAAAAGGTGATCAGGGATACCCAGCACAAGAAAAAAGAGCTGACGGAGAAAGACAGGGAATGGATGTATAAGCTGGGGGTCATGCGGAATAAACAGTCCCGTCCCTTGCCGGTGCCTGCCTATGACCGTATCGTGATGCTGATACTGGAATCCGTACACCGTGACTATATCCATTTTTATAATAAAGAAATACCGGCAGAGGCCACGCCGTACCTGGATGCTCTTTTAAAGCGATATCCGCGTATTGACAATTACTATTCTTCTGCTATACCCACTACGGAAGGACTCAACGCTACCTTCCGCTCCCAGTTGTTGTTTGACGGGGACGTAGAAGGCAGTGATAAGCCTTCTCTTTTCCGCAGTATGCAGGCAAAAGGCTTTGACGGGTACTTCCAGAGCGCATCCAGCCGCTATTACAATAATGAGTTCAGGCAATATACTGAGCAATTTGGCATGGCGCATTACGAAGCCAGGGAAGATTTGGAGAAAGCCGGTTATTCCGGTGCTTCCGGCTGGGGCTTCCATAATGATGAGATGTACCGACGGACATTGGAACAGCTGAAAAAACTGAAAGGGCAAAAGTTTTTTTACGTGACCAAGACTCTGGATATGCATCAGCCTTATCCTTATTATGCTACGAAGTGGGCCGATACGCCGGAATCTTTCCGTGATAACCAGACGGTCAGCATTCATGGGATGTACTGGGTGGACAGCACGCTGAAGGATTTTTTTAAAGCAGCTGAAGATGCGGGCCTGATGGATGACCGTACTTTATATATTATTACCAGTGACCACAACCCCCATTCCGGCGGGGAGTATACGGAACTGGTTAAAAATGAAAAAGACCGACAGAGCATCGCGCCGATTCCTCTGATTTTTGTTTCCAAGAACCTGGCCCCGCTGGAAAACCTGGACAACAGCGCCTACAGTTCCCAGATCGACATCGCGCCGACCCTTTTGTGCCTGCAGGGCATTCAGCCGCCGGAGCGGTTTATCGGCCGGAACCTGCTGCAGCAGTATCCGGAGCCGGACTGCGCTCTGGGCTTTTTTGGAGACAAAGCCTATTATTTCAGCCGGGAAATGCAGTTTGTGGATAAAATCGATGAGCCTTACCCCCAGTACGAATATGAAGATGCGCTGGCAAATTATGTCATGTACACATATTATGTAAGCGGATTGCCGGAAGATAAGTAAAACTGTTAAATGCGTTACACAAGTGCTTCTTGACGGAAATATCAAATAGGTTTACACTGACTGTATGTAAACGTAATTGGGTAAATATAATCTTTCATTTTTTAATGCAGGTGCAAATATGAAACCGGATTCTGTGTTTGCCGCAAATCATGTTTTTTCCTTCAGCTATAGCTATTATTACGGCTATGGCTATTTTGCGTGGGAAAAACAGAAGAAAGCATAGAATCGTAAACAGAAAAGGCCGGCGAAGGGACTTCGAAGGCTGCCAACCAAATGCAGGCGGGCTCTTTTACGAGCCCGCTTTTTTAGTACAGGAAAAAGGAGAGTGCGTTCACCATGATTATCGTAATGAAACCCAATGCCCCCATTGAAGAAAGAAATAAGATTATCGCCGGTCTGGAAGCGAAAGGCTTTAAGATTGACCTTAGTACCGGTAATCAGGCGGCCATCTTAGGCGTGGTAGGCGATACCAGTACTCTCAATCCGCATGATATTATGGTCAATGACTGGATCGAGAAGGTCCTGCGGGTCCAGGAACCGTTTAAACGGGCAAACCGGGCTTTCCATCCGGATGACAGTGTCATTGACGTGGCCGGTGTGAAAATCGGTGGGAGGCAGATGCAGGTCATCGCGGGTCCCTGCAGCGTGGAAACCCGGGAGCAAATCATCGGTGTAGCAAAGTCCGTGAAAATGGCAGGGGCGCACCTGATGCGTGGCGGCGCTTTCAAACCGCGCACTTCTCCGTATTCGTTCCAGGGTATGGGGATGTCCGGGCTTGAGCTGCTGAAAGAAGCAAAAGCGGAAACCGGTTTGCCCATCGTTACGGAAATCATGAGCGCCGATGTGCTGGATAAATTCGTGGAAGATGTAGACCTGATCCAGGTAGGCGCGCGCAATATGCAGAATTATTCCCTGCTGAAAGAATTAGGCAAGACGAATAAACCAATCCTGCTGAAACGTGGTTTAGCTGCTACGGTTCAGGAGTGGATCATGAGCGCAGAATATATTATGGCGGAAGGCAACACCAATGTCATCCTGTGCGAGCGGGGCATCCGCACCTATGAAACATATACCCGGAATACGCTGGATCTCAGTGCCGTCTGCGCAGCCAAGAAACTGAGCCATCTGCCGGTTATCGTGGATCCCAGCCATGCTGCAGGTCTGTGGTGGATGGTGCCTGCCCTTGCCAAGGCGGCAGTTGCTGTTGGAGCGGACGGGCTGATTATCGAGGTACATAATGATCCGGAAAAAGCGTTGTGCGACGGGGCCCAGTCCCTGAAGCCGGAACGCTTTGCAGAGCTGATGGGCGAACTGAAGGGCATTGCCCGCATTATCGGGCGGGATCTGTAAGAGACAGGGGAAAGTGAAAAGATGATTAAACAGTATCAGGAAAAACCGCTTCGCGAATTAACTTTCGCCATCGTGGGTCTGGGGCTCATCGGCGGTTCCTATGCAAAAGCGCTGCGTAATTTAAAAGTCAGGAAGATTCTTGGTATGGACATCAGCCATGGCATTGCCAGGGCTTGCCTGAACGCCAATATGATTGACGAAGTGGTAGAAGAAGACGGCAGCAATCTGAAAGAAGCGGATATTATCATATGCAGCGTTTACCCGGAAGCAGTTATGGGTTTTGTACGGCAGAATGTACATAACTTTGCGGAGGGCATGCTGATGACAGACGCTACCGGCGTCAAGGGAACGATGCCCCGTGAAATTCAGGAGTTGCTGCCGGAAGGATGCGAGTTTATATCCGGCCACCCCATGGCGGGCCGGCAGGGAAGCGGTCTCGGAATGTCGGACGCCGCCATCTTTAACAATTCCAACTATATTATCGTGCCAACGGAGAAGAATACACCGGAAGCTGTGAACTGGCTGGAAGAATTTGCGAAGACCCTTGGCTGCGCCCGTTCGGTCAAAGTTTCCATGGAAGATCATGACAAAATCATTGCCTACACCAGCGACCTGCCCCATATTACAGCAGTTGCGCTGGTAAACAGCGCGTCCTACAATGAAAACACCCAATACTTTATTGCGGGAGGTTTCCGGGACGCCACCCGGGTAGCGGATATTAATCCGGACCTGTGGAGCGACCTGTTCCTGTCTAACAGAGATAACGTGATTGCGGAGATTGAAAACTATCAGAGCCAACTGGAGCGGTGGAAAAAGGCCATTGTGGAAAGTGACAGGGAAGCGCTGAAGGAAATCATGCGGGAAGCAGGACCCAGGAGAAGGATGTTATATTGAGGAATTATCATGCGTATTGTTCATGTGGATTTAGGATCCAAAAGTTATGATATTGAAATTGAAAGAGGCCTTCTGCCCCATGTTGGAGGCAAAATTAAAACGCTTCTCCCCAAAGCGGAGAAAATCGCTATCATTACAGACAGCCATGTAGGGCCGCTGTATGTTTCTCTTTTGCGGGAATCTCTGGAAAAAGAAGGCTTTGCGAGTACGGTGCTGGCCTTCCCGGCAGGGGAAGAAAGCAAAAACCTGAAAACGCTGGGCTCCCTGTACGACGGGCTGGCGGAAGCCGGTCTTACCCGCAGTGACGCGGTGCTGGCTTTGGGCGGCGGCGTGACCGGGGACATGGGAGGTCTTGCAGCGGCAACTTTTTTGCGCGGCGTGGCTTTTATTCAGATTCCTACATCCCTGTTGGCTGCGGTAGACAGCAGTGTGGGCGGCAAAGTCGCCGTTGATCTGCCAAGCGGAAAAAATCTGGTAGGCGCTTTTTACCAGCCCAAAGCAGTTTTTATTGATCCGGACGTATTGAAGACACTGCCGGTACGTTACCTTCACGACGGACTGGCAGAAGTGATCAAATATGGCTGCATCATGGACAAGGAGTTGTTTATGAGGCTGGAGAAGATACAAAACGACGCGGAACTGCTGGCTTGTGCGGATGAGATTATCGAAACATGCTGTAACATCAAAGCCCGTATTGTGGAGCATGACGAATTTGATACAGGGGAACGGATGCTGCTGAACTTCGGGCATACTCTGGGGCACGCGGTAGAAAAGACGTTCCGTTTTGACAGATACAGCCACGGGGAAGGCGTGGGCATCGGTATGGTACTGCTGACATGCCGGTCGGAAAAACTAGGGCTGACAGAATCGGGTACTGCTGACCGGATTGCTGAACTCCTGCAGAAATTCCAGCTTCCGGCTGCTGTGGATATGCAGCAGGAAGATTTCCTGCAGGCCATTGCTCTGGATAAAAAGAAGCGCGGTTCGCGGCTGACGCTGATTCTTCTGAAAAGAATCGGGGAAAGTTTCCTGCACAGAGTGGAATTCAGCGAACTGACGCAGTATCTCCCATAGTGTTATATTTCTTTAGCCGAAACCATGCGAGTAAATATTTGTTAGAAAAGGATTTGTCATGACGATTTATAAAATTACCCCCCGGCTTCTTTACGGCACCGTGCTGGTACCGTCTTCCAAAAGCATGGGGCACCGGATGTGTATTTGCGCGGGTCTTTCCGGCAACGATTGTATCGTGGATAATATAGCTGTTTCCAAAGACATCGAAGCGACCAACCGCTGCCTCACGGGGATGGGCGTTACAGTTACAGAAGTGGCTTCCCTGCATAAAGGACGTACAGCCTTTCAATACAGATGGAACCATACCTTTCCGTCAGAACCGGTTGTGACAGACTGCGGGGAATCCGGTTCCACGCTGCGCTTTTTTATTCCGTTAGGCGCCCTGTGCAACGTGCCCTTTACCTTCGAGGGGCACGGAAAACTTGTTTTGCGGCCATTACAACCCTATTACGATATCTTTGACAAACAGGAGCTGCGTTACCGTACTGCCGAAAACGGTCATCTGCCGTTAACAGTCGCCGGCAGGCTGAAGCCGGGAGCGTATGTGCTGCCGGGAGACGTGAGTTCCCAGTTTGTGTCCGGACTGTTATTCGCGTTGCCGTTGCTGGATGGAGACTCCACGCTGGAGATTTTGCCACCGCTGGAATCTGCCAGTTACATTGAACTTACACTGAGCAGTCTGCGAACATTTGGCATTGACATAAAACGCAAAGATTTGTTGCATTATGATTTTCCCGGCGGGCAGAGTTATTGTGCCCCGGCTGAACGCGTGCTGGTTGAAGGGGACTGGTCCCAGGCGGCCTTCTGGCTGGTTGCGGGTGCAATCGGCAGCCGGGAAGGCTTACGCTGCAGCGGGTTACGTGAAGATTCCCTTCAGGGAGACAAGGCGATTCTGAAAGTCTTACGCAACATGGGCGCGGATATTACAGTACAGGACGGTATCTTTACTGTTGTTCCGTCCAGGCTGCATGGCTGTGAAATAGATGCTGCAGACTGTCCGGACCTGGTGCCGGTCCTGTCGGTAGCGGCAGCCGTGGCGGAAGGAACAACTCACATCATCAATGCAGGGCGGTTGCGGATCAAAGAATGCGACCGTCTGGCAGCTATGCATTCCGAACTGGTGAAACTGGGGGCTGACATTACGGAAGAGCCGGAAGGACTCCTGATCAAAGGCAAACCGGAAGGCTTGAAAGGCGGTGCGGATGTGGATGCCTGGAACGACCACCGGATCGCCATGAGCATGGCTGTTGCCACACTGGCATGTAAAGAACCGGTTTCTCTTACTGGAGGAGAAAGCGTCAGCAAATCTTACCCGGAATTCTGGAACGATTATGCAGCCGTAGGCGGAAAAACGGAAAAAATCAATTGAAACCCACACGGAAGCATGAGATAATAAATAATATAATGAAGTGATAAAATCTTACTTTTAAATTGAGGAGAAGCAAATGGGGGCAACCTTTGGACGCAACTTGCGCATGACGATTTTCGGTGAATCCCACGGCAGGGGAATCGGTCTGGTGTTGGACGGCCTGCCGCCGGGAACCCCGGTTGACGAGGATTTCATAAAAGAAGAAATGGCGCGGCGCGCCCCTGGAAAGAACCAGATGAGCACCCAGCGCCAGGAAAAGGATGCTTTTATCATAGAAAGCGGCGTGTTTGAAGGAAAGGCGACGGGGACGCCTCTGTGTGTGCTGATACCGAACAGCGACCAGCATTCTAAAGATTACAGCCTCCTGAAGGATGTGATGCGTCCCGGTCATGCGGATTATGCAGGCAAGGTCCGCTATAAAGGTTTTAACGATTACCGGGGCGGCGGTCATTTTTCCGGCCGCCTCACAGCGCCGCTGGTGTTTACCGGTGCTGTAGCGAAGACCGTGCTGGCGCAAAAAGGTATCGTTGTGGGCGCCCATGTTGCCCGTATCGGAAGGATAACAGATGTTTTGTTTAATCCGCTGGGTGAAACGGCAGAACGGTTACAGGCGTTGCGTAAATGTACGCTGCCCGTGCTGGAGGACGGCAAAGCGTCTCTTATGGAAGCGGAAATCATGGTCGCCCGGGAACAGATGGACAGCGTGGGCGGCACTGTGGAAGTGATGGCCGTGGGGATGCCCCCGGGTATCGGAGATCCTTTTTTTGATTCTCTGGAAAGCCATCTGAGCCATGCGCTGTTTTCCGTTCCGGCGGTGAAAGGCATAGAATTCGGCGCCGGCTTTGCCATGGCTGCAATGAAAGGCAGCGAGGCGAATGATCCTATGACTGTCGCAAATGGCAGGGTACAAACTACCCGTAACAATAACGGAGGCATTACAGGGGGTATCACCAACGGGATGCCTGTCCTGTTCCGGGTGGCCATCAAGCCTACACCGTCCATCGGTCAGCTCCAGCAAACTGTGAACGTGACGGAGGGCAAAGATACAATTCTGGAAATTAAAGGACGGCACGATCCCTGCATCGTTCCCAGGGCAGTTCCTGTAGTGGAAGCAGTTACAGCGTGGGTGTTGCTGGATATGTTGTTGGAATGAAAGGATGACGAACGTGGCAGAACCGGATTTGATGAGACTGCGGCAGGAAATTGACCGGCTGGACGCAATCCTGACCGATACGTTGGAAAAACGGATGGATGTGGTACAGCAGGTTGCCGCGTATAAAGATGCCCGCAATATGCAGGTGCTGGACCGGGAGAGGGAAGAGCAGGTCATTGCCAAAGTGGTGGGGATGCTGAAAAATCCCGCATACGCTCCGCATATGAAGCAGATCATGGAAAAGATTATGGAAACCAGCCGTAATCTGCAGATTGATATTTTAGCGGCAAATATTAAAATGAAAGAGCAGAACGCCAATCCGATTTGTGTCGGTTATCAGGGAGTGAAGGGCTCTTTCAGCCATCAGGCTTTGGAAGATTACTTTGCGGGTATTGCCAAAGTGGAGATGAATTTTGTTCATTTTGAGGATGTAGTGGTCGCGGTTAAGAATCACGAAATCAAATACGGCGTACTTCCCATTGAAAACTCTTCCACCGGAGGCATTACAGAAGTGTATGACCTGGTGCGGAAGTATGACTGTCATATTGTTGGGGAAAAGATTATCAAAGTAGATCAGAACCTGCTGGGTCTCCCCGGCGCCAGAATAGAAAAGTTGAAACAGGTTTATTCCCATCCCCAGGGACTGGAACAGAGCAGGGAATTTTTTAAAAAGCATCCTGGCATTGAACTAATTCCGTTCTTTAATACCGCGCGCAGCGCCCAGATGGTCAGCGAAAGCGGCGATCCGGCAAAAGGCGCGGTGGCATCCCGTCAGGCGGCCAAGTTATACGGATTGGAAATTTTGGCGGAGAATATCAATTACAATTCAGCCAACCATACCCGGTTCATCATCATTGCCGACCAGCCGGAACACCGGCCGGACGCGGACAAGATCACCGTGGTCATCGCTACACAGCACGAACCCGGATCCCTGTACAAAGTGCTGCAGCATTTCTATAAAGGCGGCCTGAATATGCTGAATCTGGAATCCCGTCCCATGGAAGGGCGTTCCTGGGAATACTTCTTCCATATTGACCTGACGGGCAATCTGGAGGATCCGAACGTGCGGCAGGGATTGCAGGACGTGGCAGAATACAGCGCCTACTGCAAAATTCTGGGTAACTATGTGGCCGACGGGGAGAAAGGGTAAATGAAATTCGGATTGTTAGGCGCCAGACTGGGGCACAGCCTGTCGCCGCAGATTCATCAGGAAGTGTTCCGTCAGCTGGGTATGGAAGCAACGTACGAACTGATTGAAGTGCCGGTGGAAAAACTGGCAGACAAAGTGGCGGAACTGCGGAAAACTTACAGGGGACTGAACGTGACCATACCTCACAAGGTGTCTGTAATGGACAACCTTGATTATATTGCCGCTGAGGCCAGAGCGATCGGCGCAGTAAATACGGTTTTGTTTAATGACGGTAGGGCTTCAGGCTTTAATACGGATTATTTCGGATTTGCCCGACTTCTGGAACATAATGGCCTTGTTCCCAAAGGCCGGGATGTGTGCGTGCTGGGAACCGGTGGAGCCAGCCGGGCGATTCTGCAATGTGTCAAAGATATGCAGGCCCATAGCATCACGGTGATTTCCCGGGTAATCGAAAACGCCCCGGAAGATATCCGGGCCCATTACACAGTGAAAACCTATGAAGATTTGAAGGTGTTGGGCGGCGATCTGCTGATTAACTGCACCCCGGTAGGAATGTTTCCGAAAACCGATGCATCACCTGTGGACGGGACAGTAATGGACCACTTTGCCGCGGCAGTTGATATTATCTATAATCCGGCAGAAACAAAATTCATGAAGCTGGCCCGGCAGCAGGGAAAAACTGCAGTAAACGGTCTGTTCATGCTGGTGGCCCAGGCAGTAGCGGCAGAGGAGATCTGGCTGGGGCGTAAACTGGATGAAGGGCTGATTGCAGACGTTACGGATAAGATTGCAAAATTGTTATAGTTTCAAAAGGTATGGGCTGCAGCACTCGCAATACTGATTATCTTTGTCTGTAAATAAGTGGTGGGAGTAATGAAAAACATTGTGCTGATTGGTATGCCCGGCTGCGGGAAGAGTACGCTGGGGCGTTGTCTGGCGGAAAGGCTGGGCAGGGATTTTATTGACGCCGATCCGGAAATTGAAAAGGATTCTGGTAAAACGATTCCGGAACTTTTTGCAGTGAGTGAAGACTTCTTTCGCAAACAGGAAACCAGGACAACGAAGCGGCTGTCCGCATTGCAGGATAAGGTGCTTGCTATGGGGGGCGGCGTAGTGTTGCGGCAGGAAAACATAAGCAGCTTAAAAGAAAACGGCCTGATTATATTTTTGGATCGTTCTCCGGAAGATATCATTGGCGACGTGGATACAAAAACCAGACCCCTGCTGGCAGCAGGGCGAAAGCGAATCTATGATTTGTATGCACAGCGGGAAGCCCTGTACCGCGCCGCTGCAGACGTGACGGTGCAGAATAAGGGCAGCATGCAGGATGTGTTGTCAAGATTAGCGGAAGCAGCAAAGGAATTGCAACAAGGGAAAGTTTCATAATATGAAATAACGAAAAGGATGTGCTGATATGAAAAAGATTTTAGTGTTGAACGGGCCCAACCTGAATATGTTAGGTGTCCGGGAACCCGGTGTGTACGGAACGGCAACCTATGACGACCTGTGTGAAATGATCCGTAAAAAAGCAGAAGAATTGCAAGTCGTAGTAGATATTAAGCAGAGTAATTCCGAAGGACAACTGGTAGACTGGATCCAGGCCTGTCATAATAATGCGGACGGCATTGTCATGAATCCCGGCGCCTATACCCATTACAGCGTGGCAATTTTAGACGCGCTGAAATCTGTGAACATTCCTGCAGTGGAAGTGCACATCAGCAACATCCACCAGCGGGAAGAATTCCGTCATCATTGCATTACTACGGCAGGCTGTACCGGACAGATCTGCGGATTAGGATTGCAGGGCTATTTGCTGGCGCTGGAGTATCTGGCTGGGAAGCAGCGCGTCTGAAATGCAGTGTTGTTTTAACCGTAAAATATTCATTTTATAGAATCATTGAATCAGTGTCTCCTTTTTTTCGCTTGCATTTTCTGTTTTTTTCTGATTTAATTATAATAACTCATAGGGGAGAATATCATGTGCCGCGTGGGTACATGAGGTTCGCCCTTTTTATTTATTGTGTTGCAAAGTAAAATTCACAATGATAAAATATTAAGTAAGTAATAGCAGTAAAAAATGTACCGAAACAACAAGAAAGAGAGCTTAACATAATATATGTACATTCTTTATAACATTTTAGTCACACTGGTATTTATATTCGTGGCGCTTCCCTACTTCCTGTACCGGCTGGTTGTGGAAAAAGGTTTTGGACACCGTTTCCGGCAAAACATGGGACTGGTCCGCAGGGAAGAAATTGCTGCTGTGGCAGATACCAACTGCATCTGGCTTCACGGTGCTTCGGTAGGGGAAATGGTGGCTATCAGTCCCCTGGTAAAAGAAATCAAAAAGCTGATGCCGGAACGAAAAGTACTGGTTTCCGCGGTTACCGTGGGCGGTTATGATATGGTCAGGCAGATTATGCCGGAAGCAGATGCCATCATCAATTTTCCTCTGGATCTGCCGTTTGTGGCGTCATCCATGGTAAGCCGTATCCGTCCGGGCATCTTCATAATGGTAGAAACGGAATTATGGCCCAACTTCCTGCGGGCCATCCGGGAACGGAATATCCCTGCAATGATGATGAATGGCCGTATCTCGGAAAAATCCGCAAAAAGTTACCGGTATCTGTCCAGCCTTCTGCGTGACATGCTGAATACTATAAACCTCTTTTGCATGCAGTCCAGCATTGACGCCAAATATATTACCCAGCTGGGCGCGGATCCTGAAAAAATCATTGTTACCGGCAACACGAAATTTGACCAGACCTATGCAGAAGTTTCCCCGGAGGACATGGCAACCTATAAAAAAGAACTGGGGCTGGGAGAAGATGCCTGGCCGGTCATTGTGGCAGGTTCCACCCACCGTACGGAAGAAGAAGCCGTGCTGACTTCCTTTACAGCCGTGCGCAAAAAATATCCCCATGCACGCCTGATCATTGCGCCCCGTAAACTGAACCGGATTGAAGAAATCAAAAAGGTGAACGCCAAATTCGGCTATGAGATGGGTTTCCGTTCCAAACTGAAGGAGATGGAAGGGCAGCGGCCTGAGTTCCCTGTCCTTATGCTCGATACCATCGGTGAACTGGGCCGCATATATGCCATAGGGGATATTGTGTTCGTCGGCGGCAGCCTTGTGCGTTACGGCGGTCATAATGTGCTTGAACCCGCAGCCCATGCCAAACCTATTCTGGTTGGCCCCAGTATGGAAGATTTTAAAGATTCCTATTCCCTGTTAAGCAAGGCAGGAGCCTGCCGCATGGTATCTGATGCAGGCGGCCTGACAGAAGCTTTTCTGGAAATTGCCGGGGACGATGCCCTGCGTAAAAAAATGGGGGAAGCATCCATCCAGATTATCCGGGAGAACCGCGGCGCTGCCCTGAAGACCATACATTATCTGACCGAACTTCTGGATAAGGAAGCAAAGGAGGCCGTCACTTTATGAAAAAATTATCAGGGATAGTAAGCGCGGTCATATTGTTTTCGATTATGCTGCTTTCAGTTGCCGCGTACGCAAACAATAACAGTGACGTAAACCATGCTGCAGCCGAAGAGGCTTTTAAAGCAAAGATCGTCAAAAATATCGGACACGGGAAAAAGGTTTATTTTGCAGGTCCGATGTTTAACGCCGGTGAAAAGGATTATAATCTGAAAGTTACAAAAGTGCTGGAAGAGTACGGATATCAGGTCTTTTTACCGCAACGCGACGGTATTGAAGCCGCAAAGTTAGAGGGAAAGACGGAAGAAGAACTCGTAAAAATGATTTTTCCGTTGGATGCCGGGGAAGTAAGAAAAGCGGATATTGTCTTTATGAATATAGACGGTCGGGTTCCCGATGAAGGGGCCGGCGTTGAACTGGGTATCGCTTATGCTTCAGGTAAACGGTGTTACGGGTTCAAAACCGATGTCCGCGCTGTAGAGTTCGGTCTCGAGATGAACCCGATGATAAGCGGATGCATGATCAAAATCTTCAAAAATTTCGATGGCGACAAACTGATAGAAGAAATAAAAGAATATTTGTCTAAAAACGCGCTTTAAGCCGGAATAGCAAAAATCCATATTAATTTGAACAGCCGTAGTTTTTTCCGCGGCTGTTTTGTTATACTGAAATAAAATATGTGTTTTACATGAAGGGAGTTTTCTGTTTGAAAACCAGGTCTGTTTTTATATCCGCTGCGCTGGGTGTTGTCTGCCTTACCGCCTCCGTCACGGAAGCCTGTACCACGACGATCGTGACTAAAGGAGCCTCTGCGGACGGCAGTACATACGTGACGCATTCCAATGATTCCTACTCCAGCGATCCCAGTATCGTTTTTGTGCCGGCGAAAGATCATCCGGCCGGCTCGATGCGGAAAGTGTACCCTTCCGCCATCGCCTGGGACGACCTGCCGGAGTACGCCTGCTTCTCGAATCCGCGCCTCGTTGCGCCGGAGCGCGCGGCGGCCTACGACTATCCGGGAAAGGCGCGGACGAAGCCGCTGGGAGAAATACCGGAGGCTGCCCATACCTATGCTTATATCGACAGTGATTACGGTGTGATGAACGAGCACGGTCTGATGCTCGGCGAATGCACGAATAATTCTGCCCATCTGGAATACTTGGAACCCAAGGAGGGCCGCGGCATTTTTTATGCCTCGGAACTGGGGCGCGTGGCTTTGGAACGCTGCCGTACGGCCCGGGATGCAGTCCGGCTGATGGGAAGTCTGATTGACCAATACGGTCTCTGGGGGACGGGCGAGACGCTTCTGGTAGCTGACCGCGAGGAAGGCTGGGTTATGGAGATGCAGCCGGCGCCATCGGGCAAGGGCGGCTTTTGGATTGCCCAGCGTGTGCCGGACGGGGAGTTTTTTGTAGCCGCAAATCAGTTCCGCATCCGTGCCGTCAGACCGGGCGATCCGGACCAGATATTCAATCCCCGGCTGCCCGGCATGCTGAAGGAGGCCGGCTGGGCTGTCTATGACAAAAAGGGCCGCCTTGACTGGGTACGTTCCATGAAAGCTGTGGAGGATTTCCATCCGTATTTTGCCCTGCGGCGCGTCTGGCGCGCGTTCTCCCTTGCGGCGCCCTCGGCGAAGCTTCCGGCGAGAGTAAAGAACTGGGATACGGAAGCCTATCCCTTTTCCCTTCGCCCCGATCGTCCCATGACGCTGAGGGAGATTATGGATTTGCACCGGGACGCCTACGAAGGCACGGCCTTTGACCGCAGAACCGGAAAGAACGCCGGACCTTTCGCCTCGCCGTACCGGTATGGCAAAACGAAATGGGAGCGTTCTATCACCAGCTCGAACATTGCTTATACATGGATTGCCCAGGCGAATGACAGTCTGCCCGCACCGGTTTTCTGGATTTCCATGAGCGCCCCGGCGGAAAGCACGTATGTTCCCCTTGCTGTAGCGCCCTTGCCGGAGGCCTATTCCAGGAATGACCGTTTGCACTATGATCCCGGGAAGGCCTGGTGGATCGCCCAGCAGGTGACAGCCCTGACAAAGGGTTACTATAGCGCGATAGCCCCCAAAGTGCTGGACGCCGCCCGTAAAGAGGAGCAACGTTCCATGGAACTGCTTGCGACTTCCTCCGGCTGGCCGAAGGAGGTTTTCGCGCAGGTTCTTCGCGATAACGCGGAGGGAGCTCTTTCCGGCTGGCGCGAATT
>JAEEGJ010019564.1_pt1 | contig 14886 bp, 15 predicted proteins | sample 8958761 | NCBI WGS metagenome assembly JAEEGJ01 (sample SAMN16246546, study PRJNA631951) | gut metagenome | biome: gut microbiome; feature: rumen; material: RS-attached | host: Bos | place: Iran: Karaj | collected 2018-10 | reverse complement strand
CGTGACCATGTGAGCATCAGCGAGATATCCGTGGATGACCTGCTCAAGTGGGCAACAGAGGAACTTGCCCCGAAGGCTATGCAGGCATGGAACGGGGAAGGCGAGCTGGTCGCAGGCGACCACTGTATGTTCTGCAATGCCAAGGCAGTATGCCGTGCAAGGGCAGAATACAACCTTGAGCTTGCCGAGTATGAACTCACGGTCCCGGACACACTGTCCGATGACGAGATATCCGCCATCCTTGCCAAGATCGATGAGCTTACTGCATGGGCATCCGATGTTAAGGAATATGCCCTCTCACAGGCTCTTGCCGGCACAAAGTATCGTGGCTACAAAGTAGTCGAGGGAAGGTCGGTACGGAAATATACCGATGAGGAAGCGGTCGCAAAGGCTGTCCTAAAGGCAGGCTACGACCCATATGAGAAAAAGGTCAAAGGCATCACTCTTATGACAAAGGAACTCGGAAAAAAGCGGTTCACGGAGCTGCTTGAGGGGCTGGTCTACAAGCCGCCCGGAAAGCCCGTACTCGCTCCCGAGGATGACAAAAGACCTGAAATGAACATTATTGATGAAGCGTTTAATGAGGAGGAATAGTTATGAGCGCAAAACACCCTAATATGTGTACGATACCCTGCATCGTATCGTATGCCAATCTTAACCAGCCGAGGGCATTCGGCGACCAGGAACCCAAGTACAGCGGAAGCCTTATCGTAAAGAAGTCCGATGTGACAGCAAAGGCAAGGATCGATGCCGCTATGAGGGCAGCCTATGAGGACGGCCTTTCCATCTTAAAGGGAAAGAGCAAGGTCGCTCCGTCCTTCGAGGATATCATCGCAGATGGTCCCCTTCATGACGGGGATACCAAGATTATCATCAAGCATAGCCTTTACAGCAGCGTAGTACTTGGAGTGCTTATCCATTACTACATTCAGTACAATGTCCCTGATTCGGTCTGATATATCTCCCCGAGAGAGCATCGATCTTCCAAACTCACCACGCTCCCTCTCTTCCCCATCATCATTGTAGACCATGTTCTCCAAAGACTCTGTCTTTGTATCGTTCTTCCACGCCCTGTACCTCGCACAGTTCTCACAGCGGTTTACGATGGTCTTTGTCGCTCCTGGCACCTTGCCAAAGTCAGAATTCGGAATACGCAGTGGACATTGCTTGAACCCGCCATTTCCGTCCGTTATAGGACATCTCCTATAATAGGCTTCCTTCTTCTGCTTTCGATCCTCTGCATGCACATAGTCCTCATACTCCTCCTGTGTGGCGGGAACAATCAGCGCACGGAAGATACGGCTGTTTACCTTGATGTCATCAATGAATGGCTGATGCTTTGCGCCCCTATAGTTCCTATCATGGCAAGCCTGTTCTACCAAACTTTTCTCATTGTCCTTGCGAGTCTTATAGGCATCTTCTGTTTCATTCTGTCCACGTCTCCTTAGAACCTTCTCATCCCTATCATAGATTTCATTGGGAATCATGTAAGAACCATCATCGAAAACTAAATCCTTCAGTGTTAGCATACGGCTACTCCTATTCCCGGAGCGGCCTATGGCATTGGATTTTTGTGCGCACTGAACCAAACCAACAGGTCACCCCGTTTGCTGGTCAGCCGCCATACTGGCTAACAATATTTAGTTATGCACCACCGTCCGGACCGTATGGCAAAACTCCCCTTACCGGGAGTGGGCGTCCGATGATGCTCGGCCGATTTTTAAGTTGTTATAGATCACCTGTCATGATATAATGGTTTATATGTGTTTATATGGTTTTTTACTTGAATACTGACGGGCGGTCTGGGTTTCCCCTTTCACTTGGAATTCTGGAGTAGCGCACTGATACGGTCAATTTCCGCAAGCGACGGATTAGGAGTTGATTTCAGTCGCTCAGAGAAAAATAGGAGTCGCTCAGTCTGCCGGTATTTAAAATAAATCTGGAGGGGTATCTTATGGCTGATCAGACCGTACCTTATCTTTGTGGAGGTGTATTCTTTACACTACTTGTAGAAGCGAGCCGTGAACGCGTTTCCCCTACGAAGGGATATAAGGGCATCAAGGGCGATGTCCGCGACGAATACATCATGAAAGATCTGGTTGAACTTCCCGGAAAGGGATTAGCGAATTTCGATAAACAGAGCGATTTTGGCGACAGCGTATCAAAATATAAGAATTGCAAGAGCGACTACGGCATGTCCATGCCATTTCGCAAGTATGAATACAAGGAAAGCCTTCGTGAAAAAATCACTCAGGACACAGACCGTGCCCTCTACATGATATCAACGATCCTTACGAGATACTTTTCTATGAAAAAGCGTGATGACGGTATATACCCGCTTGACCTCGCAGCCAGAAAGATTCTGTATGTGATAAAGAAAGACGATGACATAGGGCGAAATGATGAACTGCTATGTGGCAAGAACTGTACCCCTATTAAAAAGAAAGACCTTGTCCAGGCAGAAGCCATAGATATACAGCCTTTCCTTCTGGGTGTGTGGAACTATATCCTGCAGAATAGGCCTGATAATAAACACGGACAGGATACACTTAAGCTGATCTATCTCGATAAAGAAAACCCAAACGACACGGGTGATTACGATCCATCCTTTGCAAAGGTCTTCCGTACCGACCTTATCGTAAACCGCCCATCCTTTCCAGAAGTCGAGGCAAAGCTCCCGGAAGAATACGGGGATGATACACCTGACTCTGCGGCATATGATATCCCTGTCGTGGAAGGCGATGTGATCGAACCGAATAGTGAAGCTGACAGGGGCGGTTCTCAAAAGGATGGCGATCGCACAAACAGCGGATCAACCATCAACTATATCAACAACGGTGTCATTGTCGGATCAGTTCTGGGCGACCTGCATCTGTAAGGAGAAGTGACCATATGAATGATTTGATACCACAACCAAATACACCATCCTCCTTGCATCGTGCAAACATGGAAACGAAAAATCTCCAAAACGAGCTGTCACCGGCGGCCTATGCTGAACTTATGAACATGGTGACCAGATGCAAGCAAGAGCATGTTACCATCAGCAAGGTGGAAGGAAATGTAATTGTCGATGAGGAATCAAATGTCCCCTTCCCCATCGATATCAGCCATGATTATTTCAACCTTTTCGTCATTGAGGGCGAAAAACTGCGGTCACGCCATTTTCAGATGATTCCTGAATGCTGCCTATGCGAAGAATATGCCACTGAGAGGTCGATAGCCAAGTGGCTTAAACCACTCACGAAAAGGGAAATAGCCGAGATCATGAAGTTCCCTACCATTGTGGCGAACAAGACACGCAGATATAATGGTGAGGTCGACCCAACACAGAAATTTCATTATGGGCATTTAACTGATATCGATGTACAGCATGGAATCATTTATTTCGGGTTTAAGATGTCTGATTCCATAGACCAGTCGCTGATCGAATCGCTTGTGAAAGACCTCCATATCGTTACCAAGCCACGCACAAGCGAATTTACCGAGATACACTGGTCCGTAAAGAATGCCGACCTGATTGCCACGCTAAGCCGTCATGTGAAGCTTTCAAACCCCAAAAACTGAAGGAGAAGGAATACTATGGGCAAAGAACAAGAACTTGATAACGAAAAATGGGTGAATATCGAAGATGTGGCAGAGCATTTAAGTGTCACACCGGATACCGTCCGTACCTGGGTGCGCTCGGGGAAGCTCCCCGCAAACAAGGTCGGGAAGAGATACAAATTCAGGCTTTCTGAGATCGATAAGCTGGTACTTGAAGGAAAACTCTGATAAGCCTGGACTCTGGAAAGGAGCTATTATGCAAGATGATGAAATTTTAGGCAAAAAGACCGCCGCCATCAAAACAATAATGCCCACAAAGAAATCCTTCGATGGTAATACAAAACCTATTACCCCTACTCTCGTCAACTATTTCTTTGGCAGGAATGGTGCAGGAAAATCCACGATAGCAAAAGCCATCGAGGAGGATGACGGCGTTATTTGGGAAGATTTGAAGACAAAGGATTCTTTCGATGTAAAGGTTTACGATCAGAATTACATCGATACAAATTTCACTGATTATAAAGGACTAACCGGACGCCTGATATTTCATAAGGCCAACGACCAGGCAATCAAAAAACAGGATGCCATTAAGGACAAAATAACAGACAAGACAAAGGAAATATCGGATTTACAGGAAGCCATTGGCAAGCTGTTATCCGATGATGATATTGCAAAGAAATACTGGGATCCATTTTGGAAGCTGACCGATTATTGCAGAAAAACCTTCAAGAGATCAATGGCTGGATGCCTGAACGGAAAGGAACCCTTCTTTCGTGAGGCGAGTGCAAAGTGTGCAAGCACAACTCCCGTTGAGCATGATCCCAAGGCTCTCACCGAGGAATATAATGCCCTCTTCGCTTCAGACCTCCAGAAATATCCCACGCTGTCTTTTCCTTCAAATGCATACGCATTTGAAAACCTGCCCGGAGCGAAGCTAATGGGCACAGAAATCACCAGCAGCAGCGACAGGCCATATGCCCTGTTTATCAAGAAGCTGGATGCCATGACCTGGGTGCAGACAGGTGTTGATCATTATGCATATCACGAAGAAAACAAGGACGGGTTATGCCCTTTTTGTAGGCAGGGACTCCCGAAAGATTTCAAGCAGGATATTGCAGACCTCTTTAACGAAGACTACGCCAGGAATATGGTAAGTCTGAATGCATACCTGGATTCCTTCAAGCAGACTCTGTCCTCGCTCTATCTTTCTCTCCGGGAACTGGCAAAGAATCCGTTCCCTGCTGTTTCTACTTCTGCTCTTAATGCGCAGATTGAAACCCTCGGCACCGTAACGCAGGAATGCTTGAATACCATCCGTGAGAAAATTGCTAATCCCTCCGGCAAGTATACTCTTCCAGACATCCGCTCTGCCATTGAAGAGATAGAACGGACTGTGAAGGATCTGAATACAAAGATTGAAGAAAATAACAACCTCTTCAAAGAACGCGGTGACAAAGAAGAGGAATTGAAAAAGAAAGTGTGGGAATATGCGGTGTTCCTGCTCGAGGATGATAACAAGAAATACCGCAAAGAACTGAAGGACGCGGAGACACAGCGAACGGCTCTCTCCGCTCAGCTAAAAGTTCAAAAAGAAGAACTGGTCAAACTCCAGAAGGAACTTGAGGAGGCCAACTCGGAAGGTGTTCCCACCGAAGAAGCAATGTCCAAGATCAATGACCTCTTGCGGCACTCTAATTTCCAAGGCTTCGAACTTCGTCCGGAGGATGGCAAGGAAAATGTATATGCCGTCATGCGGATGAAGGATGGTAAGCCTTATGAAGTTGCCGACAAGCTGAGCGAAGGCGAGCGCAGCTTTATCGCCTTCTTGTATTTCTACTATGATGTTCTTGGTTTCAAAGACGATGATGACAACAAAAAGAAAAAGCCCAAAGTCGTCGTGATCGATGATCCTGTCTCCAGCATGGATGACAGTGCCCTATTCATCATAGGCTCCCTTGTAAAGCAGCTCGCCGAGCGTTGCAGGATGCGCGGTACACTTGTGGACGACAAGTATGGGGATGCCCAGATCGACCAGATTTTTATACTTACACATAATGTACACTTCCATAGGGACATCACCGCTGGTCGCTCCATCGCTGATTATTATGACACGACCTCATTTTTCCTGGTTCGGAAGGAAAATAGCCGTTCAGAATGTAAACGCTGTATCAGACCTTGCAGTGCCGGTCAGCATGAAAACTATAACCCGGTCAAGAACAGTTATTTCACCCTTTGGAGTGAATACAGGGAACTTAGCAGCCCCTCCGCGCTTATCAACGTCATGCATCAGATACTGGAGTATTACTTTGTGCAGCTCTGTGGCTATGATGGTGAGAAGCTCATAAATACCATTCTGAAAGAACGGGAGGACAAATTCTTCAACCGTCTTTCTGATGGGACGCTTGACACATCAGAATATAACCTTGCCGAAGCATTTATCTCCAAAATAACAACACCTCCATCCGTCATTGCCGAGGAGCACTTCATCGAGGACGAGAGCGATCTGGAACGCTACCGTGATATTTTCGAGCGTATCTTCCGGGCAATGGATCAACAACAGCATTTTGATATGATGATGGAAAGCGTTAACTGGAATAAATCATGAAATGTGTATTCTATGGCATACTGCCGATACTACATAATGAAAGAAAGCAGGTGACAGCCCATGTACATCATACAGGAAGATGAAATAAAAAACCTCATCGGTGAGGCCACCGAGTATGATAAAAAAGAAATGTTAGAAGAAAAGGACCCACGAAGCTGGTGCAAGAGCATCAGTGCCTTTGCCAACGGCATTGGCGGCTCGCTTATCTTCGGTATCGTCGATAAGACCAATGAAGTGGTAGGGCTTGACGATGCTGAGGGAGATTCTGAAAAGATCAGCCGTGTGCTTCGAGACAAGATGGATCCCATCCCACCGTTTAATCTCCGTTTTGCTACCGTTGACGGAAAGAAGCTGATCATCGTTGAAGTTTATCCCGGCTCAGAAACGCCGTATTTCTATGCAGGGAAGAGTGAGAGAACTGCCTATCATCGCGTTGGGAACGAAAGCGTCATCTGTAATTCAGCCAAGCTGAGAGAACTCACTCTTAAAGGCTCCGGGCGTAGCTTTGACAGCCTTCCATCAGGATACGAATTCTCCAAGATGGCTTTTACCAAGCTCATCTCCACCTATTACCAGAGGGCACATAAAGATTTTCAGGACACTGATTACGAGTCGTTCGGCATCCGAGATGCCAATGGAAACCTCACAAACGCCGGTGCGTTGCTTGCGGACAACTGCCCTATTTACCAGTCCCGTCTCTTCTGCACAAGATGGAATGGACTGACGAAGGCATCCGGGCTTCAGGATGCCCTCGATGATGCGGAATACACAGGAAGCCTGATCACACTCCTTCAGGAAGGAGAAGCATTTGTGAAGCGAAATTCCCATAAAGGCTGGTTCAAGGAACCGGATCGGCGTGTCGAGCTTCCCGACTACCCGGAGCGGTCTGTGACCGAAGGTATCGTTAATGCCCTAATACATCGGGATTACCTCGTTTTCGGCAGTGAAGTTCATATCGATATTTTTGATGATCGACTCGAAATCTACTCCCCCGGAGGAATGTTTGATGGGATAAATGTACAGGACAGGGATATCATGACCGTCCCCTCGCAGCGTCGCAATCCTATCATCGCTGATGTGTTCACACGCCTAATCTACATGGAGCGGCGCGGCAGTGGTTTCAAAAAGATCATCGAGGATTACCAGTTCCAGCATAACTATACTGAGGAGTTTGCTCCTGCATTTAGGTCGGAACACGGTTCGTTTTTCTTGACGCTGAAGAACCTAAATTATTACCAAGGTAATAAAGAAGGTAACAATCATGGTAATGATCCAGGTAACAATCAAGCCGGAGTGGACTGGACAGAACGCAAAGAGCTGGTATTTGCCCTCATACAAAATAATCCCAGCATCAAGCTTGATGAAATCCAAGATCAGCTTAATCTGACCAGGCGGCAGCTTACCCGCACTATTGATATGCTAAAAGATGAAAAACGGTTGGAAAGAGAAGGTTCCCCAAGATCCGGAAGATGGATCACTCACCCGAATTGATACCCAAGGTAATGATAGGGGACTAATCCAGCTATTGAACCAATGGAAACCTTACATCAACCTTCCAAATTACTGTGCAACCCACGGAAACCAGCACAGAAATTAATGAGTTATGGATACTGTCCCTCACGAGGATCTCACTGAAAAAATCTATGCAACGCAATTGTCCACCAGTCTCATCCGTCTGGTGGGCATTTTGCTACCTGGGTAGTTATCTTGGTCGGAATTAGGTATTAATACCCTACCCAAGGAAAGAAAGCAAAAAAATAAGACCGCTTTCGGTCTCTCCATCAAAAATCCATGTGATTTTGCCCCTTAGCACGATTTCTTAGTTGTAACCAATGTTCCAACTCTGTTCGTTGCAAACACATCTACATTATTTACCCCTTTTTTGAAGTTATCTTGCTTTATTAGTACCTTTTTTGAAAAAATGAAAATGGAAAAATCATCTTTGCGCCGTAGCGTGTTGTGATTTAGGTTCCAGCGTTGGTGGCGGTAGGGATGGATGTGGTATATTGTTCAGTGGCTTTGCTTGCGGTGCCGAGGGCGTACTGCATCTCGCCGCCTGTGGCTGTACCAACGGTCACAAGCTCCTGCGCCTGTCCGTTATAGATCAGGTTCTTTGCAGTTGGAGCGTTTGTTACCAACGCATTCTCCTTCAAAACCTTGACAGCGCATTTGGCGCTGGCTGTAATCGGATTTTCACTCTCTGTTGTTTCAGTGTAGGTAGCGGTAACAGTCGCTTCGCCTGCCGATACCGCGGTCACCGTTCCGCTGGCGTCTACCTTCGCCACAGCATCGTCGGAGGATGTCCAGGTGATGCTGTCGGGTTTGATTGTAGGCGACACCGCAAGTGCAGCGGTGTCCGCCACTTTCATCTCCAGGGATTGCGGATCCAGGGTGATCTTGGTGGGAATGACTTCAACCGGGACCGTAACATTATACGGAGACAAACTGCGATCAAATTTATATGGAGAACGCTTCAGTTTATACGTACCCGCCGGCAGTGTGAGCGTTCCCTTTCCTGCGTCCAGTGCCCCGGTACTGGCAGTCTTCGTACCATCCGGCAGAGAAACCTCGATGAATGCTCCGCTTGTATGCAGTGCTTCTCTGTCAGTACTATCTACGCTTATGACACAGCCAAAGTTTAAATCCGTATCGGCAGACAACGTAAATTCCTCCGAGTACACAGCCCCGGAATAATCAATTTTAATCGCCGCTGCGGATGCAAAGGAATTTATGCCGTGAAAGAGTGTGGGGTTTTGTGTGGTGTCATATTCTACATAGCTGTTTCTGTAACCACCGCTATAGTTTCCGTCAATCTTATCCAGCACATGAGCTTCACCGCTCTCCTGTGCCTGGCCGAACAGCATATCCATATGGTATCGCGAGACCACCAGCCAGTAGGTGCCCCCTGAGCTGCCCGTTTTCCCGGCTGCCATCGCCGGGAGAGGCATCACTGCCGTCATGATGAGCACCATGGTCAATATGGAGGCGCACAGGCCCTTCATCCGGCCCGCGACCCGTTTCCCGATCGCTTCGTTTCGTCTTTCCATGGAATCTTCTCCTTTCCTGTTATCCGTTGTTATTGTTTCCTTTTGTCGGAAACCTTCTTCGCCTCTTGGGAAGCATGCGAATGCCGCCGAAACCGAAAAACGCTGCGAATGATTTTCATGCCGTCGGAAAACGCCCGCAGCTTTGAATAACTCCCCCCCTTCTGGAACGGTACTCCACCGGCACATGAAGCACCCTGATTCCCTGTTTTACGGCCGAAACCGTGATTTCAGTCTCGATCTCAAACCCCTCGGAGCTCAGATCCAGATTTCTGATAAAGTCCCCCGACAGCGCGCGGTAGCCTGTCAGCACATCCATCCGCCTGCCGCCATACAGGATTGTCACCAGATGATCCTTCAGGAGATTGCCCGCTCGCTGGTATCTGCGCTGGTTCAGGGCTGCCGATCCGTTGGTCAGACGATCCCCGAGAACCATATCCGCCCAGCGTTCCAGAATGGACTGGACAAACCGGGGCGCAGCCTCCGCCGGATACGTATCATCCCCGTCCACCAGCAGGCAGCACTCCGCCTGGATATCCGAAAACATTCTTCTGACCACATGTCCCTTGCCCCGCGTGCCCTCATACCGGACGACCGCCCCGCTTTTTCCGTCTCTTCCGCCGTACCGTCGGTGGATGCGTTGTCGTAGACATAGATCGCTGCCTGGGGAAGCGCTGCGCGGAAATCCTCCACGACCTTGCGGATGGTGAGCGCCTCATTGAAGCAGGGGATTAATACCGCTATCCGATTCATCGTTTCTTACCTGCCCGTTTCGTTATCAGCTGACTGACGCCGTTTTCGTAAACAAACAGCAAAAAAACTGCCAGGCTCACCATCTGGGCTCTGTAGGTGATAAAAAAGTGAATGTAGGCGTGGTTGGACAGCGCCAGAAACCGCAGATAGGGAATCAGCGCCAGCAGCCACAGGGGTGCAAACCGCTTCCAGTCGATCCGGTCATGGAGCAGATAGACCGCGGCCAGCCCGATCCCCAAAATGAGCAACGATGGGATCCAGGCCCCGGCGGCCTCCATCTTCCCGGTCTGTGTGGGGAAGAGGCAGGCCAGATTATGCCAGATGGCTCCGCTCAGTCGCTCCGTCGCACCCACTTCAGCCGCAGTTGAAAAATTCGCCTCCCGGACCACGCCTCCGATCCGGAACATACCCTCCTCCAGGGAGCTGGCCGCGACCCTGCCTCCGGCCACCATCAGCAGAAACAGCAGCTTGAGCAAAAACATGGCCGCATAACCGAAAAGCCAGCAACCGCCGTTTTTGACGACTGAAACGCAGTTCTCCCTGACGGATCCGCCTTTCTGCAAGCCATGTCCGTTGCGCCAGAGGATCAGTAGGAACATGGGCAGCGTGAAGGTCATGGTCTCCGTCGTGAGAAAATCCGCAAAAAACGTGACAACGCCCACAACCGCAAAGAAAGGCATCAGGCTTTCGTCCGGCCGGTCTTTCAGGCGCAGCCAGAAAAAAAGCTCCGCAGCCGAGGCCGTCAGGAATGCGGTGCCATACTCCAGGGACACAAAAAACATCCATGGATGCACCAGCAGGAAAGCCGCGCCATAGCACACGGCTGCCGCCCGGCGGTCATTCCGCCAGAGGGCAGCGATCAGCATCAGCTGGATGAGCGTCCCGGCAGTCCCGAACAGGACCCTGATCCACCGGATGGGCATAACCGTCAGCAGTGGACGAAGGAGCACCATGGTCCCGTGCCAGTAGCGGCCGTATTCCGTATCGACCTCCTGCTCGCCCCTCACCGCGGCAAGATAACCTTCCCCGGCGGATCCTGTGCCCACATATCCGGCCCGTACGGCTGAGGTGAAGGGATGGGCCGGGTCGATACAGTAGATGATGTTGCAGAGCACTGTATCGGAATAATTGTCCTGAATGGCGTTCACACCATTTCCGAACAGGACCGGAAATCCATCCCGCCCCACAAAGTATTCAGCGCTGGCCTCGGACTGCTTTTGAATCACACTCCTTGGAATGCAGGCTGTAGCAGTCAGAAGGATGACACAGGCAGCCATCGCCAGAAGGACTGCGGACAGGATTTTGAAGATAGGCATCCTCAGATTATTCATATTCTCTACTCACCATGCTGCCGCTCCTCAGCGGGAGCGAGAAATCATAAACCGCCGGACCTGACAGGGTATACCACCCCGTCAAATCCGACGGTTATCCATCACGAATGTTGTATTCAGTTTCAAGCGCCTCGCAATCGCAAGACGCAAAAAGGGCGCAGTTAGCCCATGCTCTGCTCTGAGGAGCGTAATTCTATTCCGCATGGCTGTCAAGTCAAGCCTCTTTACCATCAATAATTCCCATTCTATGCAAATAATTATCTAATGATTTAATAATACATTTTTTTATCTAAAAAGAGTATTAACTATTCTGAAAAGAATCTAAAATCCCGGAATGACGTGGGTAGTATCCCACGATACTGTATAGGATCATTCACCCACAACAAAAGTACTCATCAGCGGTATTCTTCCTGATAACTGCACAACGTCCCATAATGCGCTCTTTCCTGAGTTCGAAGTAACACTGATTGTCTTAACAGGCATTCCCTCAGGGACTGTCATCTCAAAAACTATTGCATCGCCTTGGGCTAATGTATATCTTCTGCCTGAGTCCTTGCCGGTGCCGTCTTCACCATAATTCAAAATCGCCTGAAACAGTGTTATAGAACTCGTAGGCGCTCTGATAAGGATTGACATGACACTCAACAATGATCCAGCTTCCGGCGCTCATACAGCTTAAGCTAGAATCAGTGATCAGCACGCGTTCTCTCATATCAAAAGTGCGTCCATCAACGCTTAAAGTTGTACCGCTATAGCTGAATTCAGGCGACTGATCGGCCTTGCCGTCATCGTACCCCTGATTGTTTTTAGTATCTGCGCCGGTTCCTTTATTGCTGCTCTCAAATGCACCTATCGAAGTCCATGTAAGAAGCTGCGTATTGCTGTCATCGATCAAATGATATCATCGCGTCTAAGCTACGAATTGCTCCGTGCTTCGCGCTTTCGCAATTCTACAGGCATTCGCATTCCGCACTATCGTGCTACATGCTCATGTCCGTTGCCTTGCCAAATGTCCGTATGCCCTTATATGCGAGCACAACGGGCATACGGACGCTTGGCAAGAGCTTATACGCACAAAAACCGCCTTACATGACAGGGCATATTACCCCGTCAAGTCCGACGGTTATCCATCACGAATATATGTTGTTTTATACGAAAAAATGGCGCAGTTATACCTTGCTTGCTTGAGCGTAGCGAACTGCGACATCCTTGTCAACTCCTTTACTTTCTGGTTATTTTTTTGAAAATCTTATGACTCTGTGATCTCGTCAGACTTCTCTGCCAGATACTCATCAATCCAGAGTCGCATGCTCACGGGTGAGTCATAGTCCAGCACAACTGGCTGGTAAAGATTCCGCTGGAAGCCGAATCTCTCGTAATACCCAACCCTGTGCTCATAGCAGTCGAGCGTTAGGAAAACCACACCACTGTAATCCCTGACCATCTGAGAGACGTAAATGGCAAACTGCAATGCTTCCTTGCCGATTCCTTTTCCCTGACAATTTGCTGAAACCGCCAGCCTTGCAACCTTCACCGCCGGAACAGTGGTGTAGGGAAGTTCCATATTGTCTCGTTCCTCAAACTCCAAGCGGATCGCGTCATTGCAGAGTGCGAGATAAGCTACCAGTTTTCCGTCATTCACGAACAGGTATGTCCTGCTCAGTCCTTTCTCCTGGTCTTCATAGGCTTCATTGCGCAGGAAGTCTTCCATATCCTGTGAGTGCTTCCGTACCCTTCTCCGCTCCTTTGCATTCAGCCCGGCAAGCATCTCGTCGGTTTCTACACACGAAAAGCCATCTATCAGATACCTGTTCTCGTCTGACAGACGCTGTATATCCAAATTCATCATTTCAGTTTTTTGCTGAACTTGATCTTCAGCCTCTCCGCTCCGTTTTTAGATGCCTGGCTGCGCTTCTGATTCGCTTCCTTGTAAATCTTTACCGCTGCGGTACCTTTCACAACAGGAGTGGGTGCAATCTGTGTTGCCATTTCGCCACCTCCTAACCTTAGAGCATACGCTCCCAATCTTTATATCGGTACACCGCCCGGTATCTTTAACCCCTCCGAAATGGCATACTGATACACATAGATTGTACCAAAAATTCGGCTCGATTTCTACGAAATTCTTATGAACTTTTCCTGAACGAGAAACAGGCGAGAACCGCATTCTCGCCTGATGGATATGTCTCTTAGTAAAATGAGCAGAGCCAATGGCCTTGCTCATTTTTGTCTCTGCATTTTTACTTGGTTACTGTTACCTTAACTTTCCTTGAAAGTCCATTTCTTGCGTATGCGTATACTGTACACGATCCTGCAGCTACACCTGTGATCTTGCCGTTCTTATCCACCTTTGCGATCTTGGGATTGGTGGTTTTGAAGCGCAGCTCTGCTGCATGGGAATCCGATGTCTGCTTCTTTTTGGAATCCTCAAGTTTGATTGTAGCTTTCCTAAGTGTGGTGCTTGGATCAAAGCTCCATCCATCACCTGATTTATTTACACTTGTGACCACATTTTCATTACTGCCAATCCTTAATCCATACTCTTCAGGCGTTACCGTAATAGTACAATTGTCAGATTTTGTAGTATCGAAAACACTGGTCACGGAAACTGTAGCGGTACCTATCTTTAATCCTTTTGCATATATATAAGTCCCCTTAGGAATTTCATCATTTGGTGAAACCGGTCTTGTACACTCATAATCATAATATAAGGCAAGTGCACCCTCTCCTGATGATACACTAATCTTTACTTTTAGATTCTCATCAGTAATATTCCCTTTAATGCTATATGATATAGTTTTATAACTGTTTGCAGCTACTGACATATCTTGAATGCTTATACTACTTATCTTTGGCGTCTCCAGGTTGACTGCACTGAAACCGTCAGCTTGCTCATAAGCGCTTTGATATGCATAATCTTTGTCCAAGGTAAAAGATGCATTTGTGTTAACTACTTGAGCTGTTCCTGAGTCTATGTATAGATACATCGCTTTATTTTTTGCTGTGATTTTATCACCCTTCTTAAGAATTTCTCCTTTGCTTATTTTTTTTGTTTCAGAGCCTTTAGTATAGTTCACTTCGACCGAATTACTTCCGTTATACTGGGCATAATAAGTTTTCCCCGCAGCTCTTGCTACTGTGACGGTGCCGAATACACCAAAGAGCATGATCAGTAATCCTGTGAGCAGAAGTGATATGCTTTTCACCATCACATTCTTTTGTTTCAATTTCTTTTCTTTGAGTTTTAGAACCATAAAATGTCCCTCCTTAAATTTATATTCATTTTCAATCAACTCGTAGCTTCAAGACATCCAGGGTGCAAAGATAGTCTATATGAGGCATGCCCCTGAATCCGAGTTAAGGGCAACGGCTGAACGACTGCAAGCAGTCTTTGCTGTGCTCTGCATAACAAAAACCGCTAAACATGACAGGGCAGATTTCCTATCAGGTCTGGCGGTTATCATCGCAAATTAAATATTCGTTTATACATTCTTCAGCCGCGAAGCAAATATAACTATTACAGTAAGACCGTTTGCATATTATAAGAGTAAGTCTGCTTCGCATTGTATCACCCTTTTATTCCAGATTTTATTTCGTTTATTAAAAAACG
>JAEEGJ010019563.1_pt1 | contig 14886 bp, 9 predicted proteins | sample 8958761 | NCBI WGS metagenome assembly JAEEGJ01 (sample SAMN16246546, study PRJNA631951) | gut metagenome | biome: gut microbiome; feature: rumen; material: RS-attached | host: Bos | place: Iran: Karaj | collected 2018-10 | reverse complement strand
TCGTGCTATTAGACCAATGTTCCCTAAAGGAATGATTAATGATGTTGTCATGACATCTACTCCACTTGCAATGGATCCTAGATATCCACTTGGAGTAATATCAATTATAGGTGCATCTATATCAATTATGGCTGCTGGACTTCCATTTGATGGACCAGTTGGGGCCGCTCAAATTGCTTACTTAGATTGAAATTTTATTGTAAATCCTACTCGTGAAGAGTTGGATAAAGCTGAATTGAATTTACTTGTAGCAGGGAAAAGAGATTCTATCAATATGATTGAAGATGAATCTAAGGAAATTCCATTAGATATATTGAAAAAAGCCTTTGAAATATGACAAGAAGAAATTAATAGATCTTGTGACTTCCAGTTAGATTTCTTATCTATGTTAGATGTGACAGAAAAAGAGGTTATGTTTAATAAACCCTCTCATGAATTAGAAGAAGAAGTTAGAAACTTTATATGAGAAGAGAGATTAGAATCTATGATGTGAAATGGAAAAGTTTCATTTAATGACCTTTTCTACCAATATGAACAAGAATGTGTAGAGCACTTCAAAGAGCAAATCGAAGATGAGGAAGACGAAGAACATACAGAATCAAAAGTTAAAATGGCATGGTTTAATGTTACGAAATATCACATTCGTGGAAGAACACTCTCTCAACATAAAAGGGTTGATGATAGACTTCAAAAAGATATTCGTCCATTATACTGTGAGGTTGGATTATTTGAACGTACTCACGGAACTGGACTTTTCTGGAGATGAGATACTCAAGTTCTTTCAACTGTAACTCTCGGAGGACCTATGGAATATCTAATCTTGGATGATATGGAACATGACTGAGATACCCAAAGATATATTCATCACTACAATTTCCCTCCATTCTCTACATGAGAAGCTAAATGAATTCGTGGAACAGGAAGAAGAGAAATCTGACACGGAAGATTGGCAGAAAAAGCTCTTGAAAATATGATTCCTTCCAAAGAAGACTTCCCATATACAATCAGAGTTGTTTCAGAATGTTTAGGATCTGGAGGTTCTACTTCAATGGGATCTGTTTGTGGTTCTTGTCTATCTTTAATGGATGCATGAGTGCCAATTAAGAAACCAGTTGCATGAGTAGCAATGTGATTATTCACTGACCATGATGAAGCTTGAAACATCACTGATCATATGGTATTAACAGATCTTATGTGAACTGAAGACTTTATCGGAGATATGGATTTCAAAGTTGCTGGAACTAGAGACTGAGTTAATGCAATTCAACTCGATACTAAATTAAAATGAATTCCTCTATCTATCGTATTTGAAACTATCGACCAAGCATTTGAAGGATATAATGAAATTATGGATGTAATGCTTGAGACTATTCCTGCCCCTAGAGATCACGTTGGTAAATATGCACCAAAAATTCATGTATTCAAAATTGATCCAGAAAAAATTAAAGAAGTTATTGGGAAATGATGAGATGTTATCAATGATATCATTGCGCAATGTGACAATATCAAAATTGACTTTGAAGATGATGGAACTTGTTTCTTGACTCATCCAGATCAAGCTATGATAGACAAAGCTAAAGCTCTTATACTTGAAATTGCTACTGATTTGGAGGTTTGACAAGAATTTGAGGCTGAAATTACTAGAGTAGAAGAATATTGAGTTTTTGTAAAATTACCTAAAGGTAAATTATGACTTTGTCACGTATCTAATATGTGAGAAAAATTTACAAGTTGATTAGCAAATCACTTCAAAGTCTGAGAAAAATTAAGATGTGTAATTTCATCAATCTGAGCAGACGGTAAAATCGCCGTAAAAAGATTAAAATAAATAATATTACCATCATAAACAAATATAAAGCATTTTCAGCTATTACCCAAAACTACAATATACAATTAATAAAAAAGACAGCCCCCAAACCTATAGGGCTGTTCTTTTTTACCATAATTTTGAAACTAAAAATCACTTTTTCCCTATATTTCAAAAAAAGTCAGTCATTACAACCAACTTTTTTATTATTTACCTTCTATTATAAAAATCTATCAATTAATTTGATGATTTCTCATTAATTAAAGAATCAACATATTCTTTTGTGTAAGAGTTATCACCAGTAACTTTTCTTATAAAAGCATAAACAGAATATTCGTCATCCACGCTCAAAAAACGATCTTTTGCATAAAGTCTTCCATCCTCACTTCTCATACAATTAGCAATTACTGAAGCTCCACACCCTAAGTGTCCATCTTTCATTCCTGGAAATTGTAAAACTTCTTCTGGGAACTGCTTATTTATATCTTCAAAAGAAAAATTACACCCCAAAGCAATAAGTTCATCTATTAATTGATTCTGCTCCATTTTAGGATGCTCTGCAATAAACTTAAGACCAGCTACAACATTATCCATTGTAATAATAACTTCTTTTCATTCGCTACTTTCTTCAATTTTTTTAGCATATCATGCTTCTCTTTCTTTCTTTTGTTGTTCCGATATATCATATTCTTTTTTAGTATTTTGTTTTAATTGGTCAATATTGTTCTTTTCATCAACATCCTTACCTTTAAAAAATTCTAAGATTTTTCTTTTACATTTCTCAATTACTGATTCACGAGATTCTCACCTTGGCTTATTTAGTCTTTTATCTAATCAATTAGATGGTTCATAATCTAATGGCATTTTTATTTAATTAAAAATATAAAATTAGAACACCTAATATTATACAAAAACAAAATAATGTCAATTTTTTGACGACTTTTTTTAAAAAAGAAAAGCAGGATCTAAACCTGCCTTTTATAGTTATATCAAAAAACAACTACTAATCCAAAACTATTCTTCAGTCAAAGCCTTAAATTTCAAATTCATAGAAAAATCGTTCCAAGCCCCATCATTCATCTGAACAATAAACTTCTTATCTAACCTTGAATAAACCACTATTCACTTAGTCCAAGATTTTTCAACATTTCACTGACATTCATAAACCCTAACAGATGGAGAAACTTCCAGATTATCCTTTTCTGAATATTGAATTACATTTATTACATAATAACAATTAATATCATCCCTACCAAAATTTTCTTTTACAGAACTTACGGAATACGAAATATTTGACGATGGAAATTGTAAACTATATCATCATCTTGAAGATTTATATTCTAATCACTCTTCTTTTATAGGAAACTGTGGCACATTAGTATCCAATGACATTGCAGAAATTGGAGTTTCGACAACATCTCATGTTTCCATCTCCTGTAATTCCTCATTATCTCATGTTTCATTAGGTATTACTTCATTTCAAATTATCAATGATTGTAATTGTCATTTTTTAGGTAGACTAAAATCTACTAAAATCTGGCAAGTTATTTCCTTTTCAATTCAATCTCCAGAAACAGTTACAATCAATCATTCTTGTTTCAATGAGACTTCAGAATTGTTTACCTTTTGAAGCTTTTCTCATGATCATTGACAAATATTAGCAGCGCGAATTTTTACCCACTCATTAACATTTTTTTCATTAGCAAATTTTATCAAATCTTTTAACTCAAATATAACATCATCAGAAGCTCCACGAATAAATATTCACCACCAATCTCAATTTGAGACAAACCAAGAATTATCTTCACTTTGCTTATAATATACATCTCACTCTGATGTTTTAAAACTCTGAGCTTTATTATTTTCAAAACTTTCATTTAATCATTTACAATTTCTGCTTGGATTCGCAGGATTGCAACGAAAATAATCGATAGATATCTCTTCTCACGAATCAATTTTTTTAATCAAGATATTTCAATTTTTTCAATCATTCAAGAAAAGATACTCATCATAAAAGCTAGACAAAAATAAAATACCAGCTTCTGGCACATAAAAACTACCATCAGTCTCAAAAACCATACTTCAATTACTATCCATTCCGATTCTATTTCATGAAATACTATACACCTTTACAATAGGATCATTTTGATAGAATTTCTCAACTATTCCAGTTAATTCCACAAATCCAGCATAATCAGAAAGATTTATTCATGAATTTGCTCTCAATCAAATTTTCCCATAATTTATATCATCTATAGTATGAGTATACATAATTATATTCCCATCTGCTTTAATATCTCACTGTAAAAAGATTTCCTCTCAAAGTGAAAATTTAAAATCTTTAGTTTCACCTCAACTACTTACATTAAAAATTTTCCAAAATACGAATCATATCACCAATAATAGTAAAACAACAAACACCCAAATCCATAATTTAGATGTCTTCTTTTCCCTAGAAAAAGACATATTACCTGACATTTTCTTTTGAAAAAAATCCACTTTATTATCCATTTCGTTAACAAAATAAATAAAAACTGATTGTTGTATTATAAAAAATTAACCATTTATTACAAATAAAAATAAATTTACTAGACGACAACAATGCTTCCACAAATTTTTTTATTAAAGAATTAACATTATAAACTATATTTTAGTTTGTCAAAGAATTAAACAAAACACACAAAATCTGTCAAATGTTTTTATGTCTATAACAATAGTTTATCTTGTTTTAATTGTAAAAATTTCTAACTTCAGATGTACTTTATTTAGTATCTTGTGTGGCTAATGAAAAAAGAGACAAGCTGAATAAAAAAACCAAAAAAAAAACCTACAACCAACAAAAGTCAAAAGAAAGACTGAATTTCCAATCTTACTACAGATAAAAAATATACGGAACGTGAGCCCAATGTCTCTGTTTTTACAAAAACCACAAACCCTAAAGTGGTTATCAAAGCTGAAAATCTAAAAAACGATCACAATAATCCATGATGTAAGATACGAAACAAACATAATATGTTGATGTTTTTCTGCCTTATAATAATATGCGTGATTATATTAGCAACATTTTTTTTATCACTACAAACATATAATACTGTTAATAGATTAGCTGAATATATTATTTTATAGAGATATCAAACATTTGATATATAAATCTTTTATCTTTTATTCTTTATAAACCATGTTAAAAAAAGAACCTACTACATGTGAAAGTTGCGACTGCAAAAAATGCTGTGGAAGTAATTGCATTAGTTTGATTTTATCAGCTTTATGATGTATTGCTGCAATTATTGCATGCATCTTCGCTTGTAAAGTTTACAATTTAAATGTTCTCTCTGCTGGATGACACGACAATTTAAAAAAGATGAACGAACTATATGCTTCCGAAGCATACATAAAATATGCTACAGAACAAACAGACTGATATATCAGTAGCTTCATGTCTACATATGGAAACGTAGATGAAGATGATAGTGACACAGAAAACGAAGACGGAAATACTACAACAGAAGAAGAAACAAACTCTGCTTCTTCAGAAGACGTAAAAACTATTGTTGAAGATATGGTTTCAAATAGTCCAATTCGTGGAGATAAAGACGCTAGATTCACTATCGTAGAATACACTGAATTACATTGTCCATATTGTCAAAGACATGCACAGGCTGGAACTATCAATTCTGTAATTGAAAAATTTCCATGAGAAGTAAACTCTGTTTCAAGACACTTCATCATTCACGGAGAAGATGCTCTAAATTTAGCTTCTGCTATGGAATGTGTAGCTGAATTAAAACCAGAAGTCTATCATCAAACATTTGAGAAAGCTTTTGAGGCTTATCCTGTAGACATGGATGCTTTAGTTAATATAGCTACTGAACTTGGAGTAGATAAATCTGCATTACAATCTTGTGTAGACGAATGAAAATATAAACAAGCTATTAATGACGGAATGACTCAAGCTTCTACATTATTCGGAGTTAATGGAACTCCTGGAAACGTAATTATCGATAGAGAAACTGGAAAATATAAATTAGTTTCTGGAGCTTACCCTGTTGATGAATTTGTTAACGCTATCAATGAGCTAAAAAATGCTTAATTAAAAAGCTAACAAAAACTCAACATAATCAGAAAACAAAAATTCTGAGTAAAAGAATTACTCTGTAGAAATACAGAGTTTTTCTTAAAATTGATTTTCAGTAGAAAATAAATACGAATAAATCATGGAAAAAATTGAAAAATTATACAATGGGTTTTATTTGAATAAAGAGAGTGCAAATTCTCAAATTTCTGGTTGCTCAACATCACTACGAGTCGCTCCATTAGAAAAAATAGATCAATATAAAGAATTAGAAATAGAAAGGAATAATTTTGCATTCGTTGAAAAAAATAAAAAATGAGAAATAGAATATTTTCATGGACTTAAAAACTTTTTACGGATTGAAAAAACAGGCATTCCTCCTATTTTCATTTTTGACAACCATAATCATGCTCCAGTTTTTCGATATAATATTATATATAACAAAAGAATTAAAAATGTAGAATTAATTCACATAGACCAACATTCAGATTGCTGGGAAAATAAAAATCATTTAAAATTAAACTGAAATGAAAATGAATTAGAAAATGTTTTTCATTTCTATAACGAAAAATGCAACGTAGGAAATTTTATTCCCTCCAGTATTGAAAGTTGAATAATCTCAGATCAAACACAGATACGTTCAATCTCCGCACTAAAAAATTTAAAAATAGAAAAAAATCAGAATTTTATTTTAGATATAGATTTAGATTTTTGTCTAAATTGAATTGATAGAAATATAATAAATGAAGAATCTATAAAAATTCTAAAGAAAAAATTTAATGAATTTCGGAATTTTGCTTTATGTATTACAATTGCAACTAGTCCCTATTTTTTAAATCAAGAAGTTGCAATAAATATTTTAAAAAAACTATTAAACGAATAACCGTTTGCATTTTTTATAATTATCAATAAGTTATATTCAGATTTATATTTTTTGTATTGCGTATAAAATTATGGAAGAAAAAAAACTGCATATCTACAATACTATGAGTAAGCAAAAAGAAGAATTTATCCCATTAATGAGTGAGTGAAAAAAAGATTTTGTTTGAATATATTCATGTGGTCCTACAGTTTATCGAAATCCTCATATCTGAAATATGAGAGCTTTTGCTTTTGCAGATTTACTCAGAAATGTGATCAAAAATATACTCTGATATAAAACTAAACATGTTATGAATCTGACTGATGTTGGTCATTTGACTGATGATGGAGATAAATGAGAGGATAAAATGGAAAAATGAGCCAAAAGAGAAAATAAAACTGTTTGGGAACTAGCAGACATATATATTGAAAAGTTTTATAGCTATCTTGATAAACTCCAGATAGAGAAATTTGACGTAATGCCTAGGGCTACAGATCATATCAAAGAACAGATTGAAATGGTGAAAATATTAGAAGAAAAATGATACACATATAAAATTCCAAATGATGGAATTTATATGGACACAAGTAAAGTTGATGATTATGGAAAATTAGCATGACTAGCAAATCAAGAAAGAATCGCTGGTGCTAGAATTCAAAATGATAACAAGAAAAATGATACAGATTTCGCTTTATGGAAATTCTCTCCAAAAGATCAAAAAAGACAAATGGAACGAGATTCTCCATGGTGAGTTTGATTCCCATGATGGCATATCGAATGTAGTGCCATGTCTAGCAAATATCTCTGAGAACAATTCGATATCCACACATGATGAGTAGATCATATTTGAGTACACCACACCAACGAAATTGCACAAAGTGAGTGTACATTCTGAAAAAAACCTCGAGTAAAGTACCGGATGCACAACCAGTTTCTAAATCTATGATGAAAAAAGTTATCAAAATCTGCATGATGATTAGTTACTGTTGATGATTTGGAAGAGAAATGATATTCAGCTTTAGATTTAAAACTACTCTATTATACAGCTCATTATAGAAATTTCCTAGATTTCAACGAAACTGTATTAGAGCAATCAAAAGTTCAAAGAAAAAATCTAATTAAAAAAATCAACAAAGCTGAAAGAGTTGATTTAAAATGAAAGAATTATAAAGAAATTGCAAATGAACTAAAAACTGAAGAATGAATCAAATTTTTATCAGATTGTTTGTATGCTTTATTGGATGATTTAAATTCTCCTAAACTTCTTGCAACTATCAATTCGTGACTCAAAAATCCAAATCCAGAAATTATTTGAATCATAGTTTGGCTAGATAAAAATGTAATAAAATTAGATTTATTATGAGAAAAAGAAAAATTTGAGTGAACTGATGAAATCCCTACAGAAATTACTGAACTTGCTAATCAGCGTTTACAAGCAAAACAAGAAAAAAATTACACTCTCGCTGATGAACTAAGAAATCAGATCCAATCAAAATGATACTGAATAAAGGATATTCCTTGAGGATTTGAAATAGAAAAAATATTATAATAACGTTTTTTATACAATCCTATTTACCTGAATTTTCAACAATTCCCAAACAGGCTTTTTGATATTTTTTATAAATTGATGGGCTTACAGTTGCAAAGAATACTCTTGGATTATTCAATATTTCAAGTAATTGAGGTTCATTTTCTGAAGTAATTTCTATTGATAATTGTCTTATTTCAAGAGGTTTATCACAATTTGTATAAGAAATCTTTGTCAATACGTGAGTATCCACATTATATTGACCTTGTAATTTAAAGTCTCACAATGTAAAATCTATCAAGAATAAATCAGCCTTTCATTCAATGTCACGTATATCATCTGGAACCATCTTGAAATGAATACGGAATTGGTCAATAATTTCTAATTTTCTTTCTAAATTTCCATCTTCAGTTTCTATTGTAAAATCTATTATAGAAGTAATAATGCTTGGTGTAGAATCTTTCATAAACAAAGCTCCATCTAACTTAGATTTTATAACTTGCTCTAAATCTTCATCGCTAATTGTAAACGAATCTAATACTCAATTTGTTAGTACAAAATTATACTCAACATCTCATTTATAAAGCGAAATTCAAGCATCATCACACGTATAAACAGCAATATCTTCTCTTTCCATAATTTTCTCACAAAACGTTGGCTGATCTTCCAATTTTTCTGGAATAGATTCATACCACATTCAAACCTGTTCATCAATATAATTCAACATCGCATAGAACGTAATGTTTCACTCAGATAAATAAATATTTAAAATATCCGTAAATTTAGGCTGATTTGCAACCTTTATACTCTCTACATATAGCAGATTATCCTGTCTACGCAATGTCGTCGTTACTTTCAATGTATCTCAATTAGTTCCATCCGTAAATATTTCCGTTTGTACCTTAATGGTATCATCTGAAACAACATCTGCCCTTCTTACCTTTAAACGATCATTCATAGCATAATACTGAGAAAATAGATCTTCTAACGTTTTTTCATTTAATGTCATTCCAGTAAAATCTGATTCGTTATGTACAATATCCGCAGTTGTCAATTGTGATATTAAAGATATCGATCAAAGACTACTTCAATTATTAATTTGGTCTATCTGTAATTTTATATCTGAAGAAAGCTTTCATTTATTTATCAACCCCTGATACAATTCATCCATATTAAATACATACAACAAATCTTTATAAATTGGATGTAAATAACGATTACTACCCTTATCCCTATCCAAAAGTGTTTGTACAAAAGCTAAATAACTTTTTATATACCCTTCATTCAATGATGTTCATCACAAAATCTTATATACAGTTTGCTGAGCTGACAAAAGTTTATATGCATTTAAATCTGGATTATCAAAGACCTTACTAGAAAGTTCTGGCTGTCCTAAAGAATTTTCTAAATCTATAAAATTAACCAATTTTTTATAATATTCTGATTCATCTTGACTACATAGTTCCATCATGGTTAGCAATGATCCAGTTGTACTACCAACATGTAATGTATACTCTTTAACCATATCACAAATAGGCTCAATATCTTCTTTTTTCTTCTTTAAGTTTTTAACTACATCTAAAAGTTCAATTGAACCTTGCCCTAAATCATAATACTTACCATAATCGTTGAATATTTCCAAGAATTTATCACACACAAAATCAGATAGTTTAGAATTATTAATACAAGATATATTAAAATATTTTTCTAACGATCATCAAAAATCATTACTTATCCACCTTAAATCCTGAACGTTAGAAATGTTCGCCGTATTTTTATAAATATCATTATTGACTATTAAAGAATTCATAAGATTAACTATATCCTTACGTTTCAGCTTTTTTTCATTAAAATCTTTTAATGAAATAAAATCTTCAGAATCATAATCTACAACTGCTAACTGTGGAAGAACCACTCATTTATATAAAATCAGATTGCTTTTTGAGTAAAAAGAAGTTCAACTAAGAGATACTACTCAATAAGGTATTCAGACATCTATTTTTACTCAACTCTCAATCAATGGCAATAATACTTTATCCGGCGTTTCATCCCTTCGCTTACTTTTATTTTCAACAGACGATTCTTTTACCATTTCAATGTTATCAGCAGAACCTATCTTTGTCTGTAAAAATATTCAAGAGACAATTCCAATTATAACCGAAAAAGCAAAAAATCACCATCTAAAGAACAAACGATTAAAATTTTTATATTGTTTAACAAGATCAAACCAATCATGATCAACCAATAAATCTAAATTACTATTAATTGCCCCCTCCATTCAAGAAACAATCGATGATCTTTCCTCATCTGTAATTTCATCTGAATCTGTAGCATACAAATCCTCTTTCTGAATTGAACTCTCAGATTTTTCTTCATCTTTTCCCTCATCAAGTTCATCTGATTTGTTATTTATGTCTCCCTCATGAGTCTCCCCTTTAATAGTAACATTTCCTAAATCTTTTTCTATATTTTCCAAATTTTGTACATTATTAACATTTTCAGTAACTTTTTGCAAATCATTAACCTCATTTTCCATATTACCTCCTCAACTATCTTTAAGAAGCTCCGAAATATCTGGTGCTTTAACCTCTTCCACTGGAATATCTATGATAGCTTGATTTACTTTCAATCCCTCATCAATTCAATTACTAGAAAAATCTCCAGTATTTTTAAATATACTTTGTCCATTCTCTTGGGTTCAAACATCATTTTGATTCAAAGATACCTGTTGATCAGCCATCTTTTCATCCAACACATCATCACTTGGCCTAAATGTCATAAATATATCAAAATCTGGAATAAAAAGACATTACCACGTAAATTATACTCAGCAAACATATTTTTGTCAAATTTTTTCAAAGATTTTTTAATAATTAAACAACCAATTTTTCATTGAAAATAATTAAAATATAAATAATCTACAACGTGAATTACTTTTAATAACAATGAAACAATAGCTCACATATGTACAGTTACCGTAATTTTCAAAAATCCTTCAAAAAAGAACGTAATATACGAGAACGAATTTCGTTCTATTTTCGCAAAATTCCATTTATATGAAACCTCAATTTTTCAAAAGAAATGCAACTTGCTTCATTATTTTGAGCAATGTTTTTGATTATTCTAGTTAGACTTTTTTATTTACAAATAATTCAACATAACAGTTACAACACTGAACTGATAAAACAATCTACATCTTTAGCATCAATTAAAGCTGAAAGATGAGATATTTATGCTCTAGATAAGACTGGACAACCCGTAAAACTCACAGAAAATATAAACCTTTATGATATTGCTATAGATCCTAGAGAAATTTGATACAATACAGGATGAAAATTAATGAAAGATCGCTTCATTGAATTAATTTCACCTATCGTATATAAACATTTATGTGTAATTCACTGAATGGATGATATACAATGAGACACAGAACAGTGTATAAAAAATATAGAATCTTTTGCTAATGTAGAATTACTACCAAAAGAACCTGAAATTTTCTATTTTTGAAAAGAATACGATGCTGAATGAAATGAAATTCCAGTAATTTCACCTGAATATTCAACATTCAATTATGAAGAATTTAATGAAGAAAAACAAAAGGTCATAGCAGAATTTTCAAAAGAAAAAGCTATGGAAATAATAACAGCCAAATTAAATGAGAAAATTAAAACATGAATTAAAGAAAAAAATTATGTATGATACTTTACAAACGAAGAATTTCTTGAAGATCTTGAAAAACAAAAATTTAACTTCGTATCTTTAGAAGCTAATTTTTACTTATACGTAATTCCGTGAAAGTCCAATAGTTATAAAAATAAGATTTTATTCAAAAATTTTATGAATAAACGATGAGAAACAATAGATAACACGACTGTTGATTTATTATTTAAGCAACAAGAATACAAATATATCAAACTTTTCTCTTCTGCAAACCCACAAATTGCACAAGATATAAAACAATTAAAAATTGATTATGGAAATGAAAAATATTCCTTAGATTGAAGTCCTTATAACAAATATTCGATTGTTCACTGAATAATTTTAGAACCAAACGCAACTAGATATTATCCATATTGAGAATTTATGTCAAACGTTCTTGGATACGTAGACAAAAATTGAGAAGCATTTTACGGGATAGAAAAATACTTCAACAATATATTAAAATGAATTGATTGAGAAATTACGTGACGTTCAAATCGAAATATGTGATGAAGTGATTTTGAAGTAATAAACACAAAAGATTGAGATGATGTGATTCTAACTATTGATATTTGAATTCAAAAAGAAGTCGAAGCAATCGCAAAAAAATATATTGAAGCATTTCATGCCGATTCATTAGCTGTTTTGGTATTTGATCCAAAAAAATGACAAGTAAAAGCATCTGTTTCTTTGCCAACATATAATCCAAATAATTATAATGATGCCTACACTATGATACCGTTAAGTCCAGAATATTCATATTTAATTGACAGTGAAACTTATAACGAAGTACCAGTATACATTTACTCATGATGAAAATATATTAAAACAAAATCAAAAGAAAGAAGAGATCCAACACTAAAAAAATACATATCAAAAAACGTATATTGAGCATCCGTTTTTGTTGACAAAAATATATCCATTGCATTTGAACCTTGAAGTATTTTTAAAGCTTTTACTACAGCAATATGACTAGATAGCGACGAAATCAGGCTCGATGACCACTACCAAGACGATGGAAGTATTAAAATTGACGTATATACAATCCAAGATGCAGACAAAACAGCATGTATGTGATACCACAGTTTTCAAGAAGCATTAATAAACTCTTGTAACGTATGAATGATCAGAATTGTCCAAGCATTAGGTAAAGAAATATTTTACAATTATTTAAGTAAATTTTGATTCTGAGAAAAAACATGAATCGAATTAGCTGAAGAAAAAGACTGATATATACCAAAATCGTCAGCAACTTCAATGGCATGATTTTTCAATAACTCTTTCTGACAATGAGTAACCGTAACACAAATTCAACTTGCTACAGCCTATGCAACACTAGTCAACTGATGAAAATACGTAAAACCTACCATAATCTCACAAATCAAAGAAAAATTTGCAAATGATGATAATACAGTAATTCAAGAAAAAGTAGCACACTCAATAAGACAAGTAATTAGACCTGAAGTAAGTGATGAAATGAGAAATGCACTATTCTCTGTAATAGAAAGAAACAGTCAATATGAACGTGCCAGAGTTTCATGATACCGCTTAGGTGCTAAATCATGAACTTCTCAGGTAGCCTACAAATGAAAATATAGAAGATGAGTTTGATGGACTCAGGCTACTTTTGCTTGAATTGTTTCGATAGACAATCCAGAATATATAGTATTAATATGGATATCACGTCCTAGAAATAATCAATGGTGAGTTTATACTGCCTGAAGAATTTTCTGAGAAATCGCAGAATTCTTAATCTGATACTCTATGATGGAATAATTTTTATAATGATATGAAAATAATAAATGCAATCATTATTCTTAACAGAATATATCAAATCAAATATGTTTATCCAAGATTTACGCAATGAAGTAACTGATCGTGATGTAAATTTCGACCTTATCGTAAGTGATATAAATTACACTGATTGTCCAATATTAACTATAAATCCAGAGAATAAACCTGAGAATGTTTCACTACTTGATGCTCGGAAAGATGCAATTAATGTATCAAAGCATCCATTAATAATTCTAAACGAATTGAATCTCAGCTTTTTAAAGCCTATTTTTGATATATTGAATAAAAAAGATTACATAACAATAATAAATATTCATGCATGACTATGAAGTTATGGTAAAAAAATCTCACCTGAAACGAATGATTTGGACTATGTTTATAATTTGAATTTCAATATTTTCGAACCGATAGACTTGGAAAATATGCGGAACATTTTCAAACAAAATCAAAAACAATACATACGTTTATTACATAAAGAAATGCCTGATGCAATTTTTGATGTAGATGAACTTGGAATAATTGATGCATCAATGCTTGAAAATTTAGATTCAATATCGCTCAAAACCTATGGATTCGCTGGAAATGATTGAGTAATCCTTGCGATAGGAAGCCTATTTGCAACAGCAATTCAGACATGAGAAATAATACAAAACCATAATAAACAAGTCAGCATTTTTGTATTGCAAAAATTAAATTCTAACTGGAGTGAAGAAATGATAGAAAACATCAAAAACTCCAAAAAATTATTCATTCTGATTGACCATAACGATAGCGCAGAGCTCAGAAAGCGAATAGAAAATGGAATGAAAAATTACGGATTAAACGATATTCAGTTGAATATAATCTGTCCTAAATATGAAAACTTAACTACAATTCTGAACGAATATCAAGAAGAACAGTCAGATTTTGATCCTGAAAAATTATCTCAAAGAATCATTTCAAAACTATAAATTCTTGCACTTATAAACAAAAACACTATATACTAACTAATATTTAATTTAGAAGAAATAATGCATCTACTCATCAAGTGATACTATGGATACAAAAATTTGTGAGATGAACTCATTATTTTTTCGCTATTAAATCGAGCAGATGAGCGTTTCAATCCAGATAAAATCAGTATC
>JAEEGJ010019554.1_pt1 | contig 14893 bp, 13 predicted proteins | sample 8958761 | NCBI WGS metagenome assembly JAEEGJ01 (sample SAMN16246546, study PRJNA631951) | gut metagenome | biome: gut microbiome; feature: rumen; material: RS-attached | host: Bos | place: Iran: Karaj | collected 2018-10 | reverse complement strand
GGATCGGAAGGCCGCGGGCTATGCCATGGAGCATACCCTCTTTGCCAAGGGGGAGGACGTGGTGGCCGCCGCAAAGGAAAAGGGCTACAGCCTGACGGTGGGCGAGGACTATGACTCCGGCCTCCGTTTCTCCGACAAGGCTGTCCTGGAGACCGGGGAGGAATCCTGGAGCATCTACATCAATTTCAACAACAAACATACCAGCCTCACCTACGACCCGGAGGTGGGGACCTACACCGCGGAGCAGATGGATAAGCCCTATGCCGACGGGCTGACGGACGAGGTCCTGCAGTTCAAAAACGTCCTCATCCTCTATGCGCCCACCACCGTCATCGACGACTATGGCCGCCTGAAGGTGGATCTCATCGGCTCCGGGGACGGGTACTATGCCCAGAACGGGCGGTATATCCCCATCACCTGGTCCAAGGCCGGGGTGTATTCCCCATTCACTTACCAGACCGCAGAAGGGGAAGATCTGGTTTTTGTTCCCGGCAAGACCTACATCGCCATCCTCTGCAGAAAGTGGGCGACCCTGGAGTTTACCGAAGGCTGATCGGATTCAACGCCGCGCTGCGGCGATCACAGGAGGAACGGATTTATGGGTTTTTATGAGGACTATGTCTATGAGCTGCCGAAGTATGACCTGCCCCGGGACGGGGCCATGGCCAATCCCGTAGCCATTTACAAGGGCACGGACAGTCTGCCCGGCAGCACGGTGCAGATGGGCTTCGGTGTGGTGACCAAAGAGATGACCGAAGGCTTCCCCCATTTCCACCACTCCAAAGAGGAGTACTATATGTTCTCCGGGCAGGATATCTGCCAGTTCTTCGATTTTGACGCGGAGATCGAGATGTGGATGGGCTGGGACCCGGACGAGATGGAGAAGTTCACCATCACCAAGCCCATGCTGGTGCGCATCCCCGCGGGGATGTGGCACGGACCCGTGCACTATAAACGGGTGGGGAAGCCCGTGGCCTTCTCCGCCGCCTATCTGGATGGGGAAATGGGCAAGGTCACCCGGGTCATCAAGGACGACGACACGGTGGAGTACCCCTTCTACAGCACCCATCTGAACAAGTGCCGCCTGAACCCGTCCACGGAGTGCACCTGGTGCGGCAAGTGCGTGGAGAAGTATCTGGACGATCCCGCCTCCGCGCCGGATCCGGCCCTGGCCAAGGCCTTCAAGTGGGCGCAGGAGCTGGTGGAGACCGGCGGCGCCCCCTACACCGGCAAATACGACGAATACTATTACGAGTATCCCGTGGAGTGGCATTCCTTCGGGGAGATGTACGCCAACCCACGGGGCAAGTTCAAGGGCATTACCCAGATGCCCGGTTCCCGCTTCTTCGGCGGCTTCTCCGTGGCCCTGAAGCCCAATCCCATGGAGGTCCCCCATATCCACCACGCCAACGACGAGTACCTCTGGTTTATCGGCTCCAACCTGGCGGACGTGTTCGACTATGACGGAGAAGTGGAGCTGTACCTGGGCTGGGATCCGGACAAGATGGAGAAGCTGGTGCTCACCAAGCCCTGCGTGGTGCGGGTGCCCGCGGGCATGTGGCACTGCCCCATCCTCTTCAAGCGGGTGGATAAGCCCATCGCCTTCTTCCCCATGTACCCGGATGGGGACTGGTCCAAGATCGTCCGGCGCAAGCGGGCCGACGGCAGCGACGAGTACCTGTTCGAGGCCGCCAGCCTGCGGAAATGCGTGTACAACACGGAAAAGATCTGCGTCTACTGCGGCAAGTGCTACCGGGACAAGGAACTGAAGCACCGGGGCGGGATCTTCACCTATAAGAAAAAGTAAGACAGGATCCGAAACGGCAGGTCTTGCCATTCCCGGAAAGATGGGATATAATTCCGCTAAGTGAGGTGTTATGCATGGAAACCCGCGTAGCCGTACTGAGCATCATCGTGGAGAAGGAGGACGCCGTATCCGAGCTGAACGAGCTGCTCCACCGGTACAGACAGTTCATCATCGGACGGTTGGGCATCCCTTATCGGCAGAAGGGCGTGAGCATCATCTGTATCGCCATGGATGCGCCGAACGATGAGATCAACGCCCTCACCGGAGCCCTGGGCCGCATCGGCGGCATCACGGCCAAGGCCACCTATTCCAAGGTCTGAGCCGTTATCCCTGCATCAGAAATCCATAAGTTCCCTGACGCCGAAACGAAACTTGAGGCGGAAGACAAGAAACAGCAAGGTATTCACATACCGCTGTCCCTTGTCCGGGGGCAGCGGTATTTCCGATATATTGAAAGGAGATCAACCCAATGAAACGCATTTTCATCATTCTGCTTGTTCTTGTCCTGCTTCTGAGCTGCGCCGCCTGCGCCAAGGCCCCCGCCAAGGAGGCTCCGGCGGAGATCCGCGTGGGCTCCCTCAAGGGCCCCACCACCATGGGCCTGGTGAACCTGATGAAGACCGCCGAGGGCGGGACCCTGGAGGATAAGTACACCTTCACCATGGTGACGGACGCCTCCGAGCTGGCCGCCTCCCTGGTGGCGGGGGACGTGGACATCGCCCTGATCCCGGCCAACCTGGCCGCCGTTCTGTACAACAAAAAGACGGATAAGGGCATTGAAGTCATCGACATCAACACCCTGGGCGTGCTGTACTGCGTCACCGGGGCAGAGGGCGTCTCCTCCGTGAAGGACCTGGCGGGGAAGACCGTGTACCTCACCGGTCAGGGCACCACGCCGGAATACAGCCTCCGGTATCTCCTGGAGCAGGCGGGGGTGACGGACTGCTCCCTGGAATTCAAGTCCGAGGCCACCGAGGTGGCTGCCCTGCTGGCCGCCGATCCCTCCGCCATCGCTGTGCTGCCCCAGCCCTTTGCCACCGTGGCCATGGTGCAGAATGCGGACCTGAAGGAGGCCTTCTCCCTCAGCGAGGCCTGGGACAGCCTGGGCTCCGGCTCCCGCATGGTCACCGGCGTCACCGTGGTGCGCAAGGCCTTCCTGAAGGAGCACCCCCAGGCGGTGGAGCGTTTCCTGGCCGCCCAGGCGGAGAGCGCGAAAAAGGCCAATGAGGACGTGGCGGGCACCGCGAGCCTGATCGCCGAATACGGCATCATCGAAAAGGCCCCCGTGGCCCAGAAGGCCCTGCCCAAGTGCGCCGTGAGCTGCATCACCGGCGGGGAGATGGAAGCCGCCCTGAAGGGCTACCTGGAGGTCCTGTTCAAGGCCGATCCCGCCAGCGTGGGCGGCGAAGCGCCGGACGCGGGCTTCTACTACAGCGCCAAAAAGTAACCCATGCTGAAGCGCCTGGGCATCGCCCTGTTCTGGCTGGCTTTGTGGCAGATCCTGGCTCTGCTGATCCATAACCCGGTGCTCCTGGTGGGGCCCTGGGAGACTCTTCGCGCCCTTATGGAGATGCTGCCCACGGCGGAGTTCCGCCGGGCGGTGGGCGGCTCCCTGCTGCATATCCTGGGGGGCTTCCTTCTCGGCGGCGTCCTGGGCCTGCTGCTGGCCTTCCTCAGCTACCTGAAGCCCTTTTTCCGGGACCTGCTGGCTCCGGTGATCGGGGTGATGAAGGCGGTGCCCGTGGTGTCCTTCGTGGTGCTGGTGCTCATCTGGGCGGGAAGCCGGGGACTGAGCCTGTACGTCACCGCCGTGGTGGTGCTGCCGATCCTCTATCTGAGCACCCTGGAAGGCCTCCTGGGTACGGACGGGAAGCTCCTGGAGCTGGCGGAGGCGTATCAGATGACGTTCCCCGCCCGCCTCCGGGGGATCTGGCTGCCCCAGCTCCGGCCGCATTTGCTGGGGGCTTTGGAGCTGGCGGTGGGCATGGCCTGGAAATCCGGCGTGGCCGCCGAGGTGATCGGCCAGCCTGTGGGCAGCCTGGGCAACAGCCTGTACCGGGCAAAGATCTACCTGGAAACGGATAAGGTGCTGGCCATCTCCGCCGTCACCGCCCTCCTCAGCTGGGGCCTGGGGAAGCTGGCCCTGCTGCTCTTCCGGAAGGGAGGGAAGGCGAAGTGACCATCACCCTGAAGGAGCTCTCCAAATCCTACGGCAGCGGCCCGATCCTGGAGCGGATCTCCCTGACATTGGAGCCGGGAAAGCCCCTGTGCGTCACCGGACCCAGCGGCTGCGGCAAGACCACCCTGCTGCGCTGCGTCCTGGGGCTGGAAAAGCCGGATTCGGGTATGGTGGAGTATTCCACCGGAAGCCGACCCCGCTTCGGGGTCCTGTTTCAGGAGGACCGGCTCTTCGACCATCTGGACGCGGTGGAGAATCTGCGTCTGGCAACCGGAGAAAAGGACCGGGCTTCGCTGCGGGCCTCTCTCCTGGAACTGCTGCCGCCGGATGCTCTGGACCGGCCCGTCTCCGCCCTTTCGGGCGGGCAGAGAAGGCGGGTGGCCCTGGTGCGGGCCCTGCGCCCCGGCGGGGCTGCGGTGATCCTGGATGAGCCCTTTACCGGGCTGGACGCGGCGGCCGCCGCCCAGGCGGGCGCTTTCATCCTCCGGGAGCTGGGGGACAGGCCCCTGCTCCTGGCCCTCCACCGGAAGGACATCCCCGACTGGTGCGAAAACGTCCTGGAACTGGGGGCGGAGGGAGAGGAACGCCGCCGGGATTGATCAACATGAAATGAACGGGTGCTGCCGTTTTGGCAGCACCCGCAATTTCTTTTTTCGGGGTTATCCTCGATCAGATCAGCACGTAGGGCTTGATCAGATCCTTGGGCTTGGCGTCCACGAGCTTGAAGGCGTCCTCGATCTTGTCAAAGCCCTCGAACTTCACGTTCAGGAGCTTGCCGGGATGGACACGGCCGGCCTGGATCATGCGGATGAGGCGCTCGATGCGCCGTGCGCCGCCCGGGCGAGCTCCACCACCGTTACCTTGTCCAGGGGTTTGACAGCCAGCAGTTCAAACAGCGCTTTTTCAATGCTTTCCTTTGTCTTGATGACCCGCATATCCCGTTCGTTCATGTTTTGCCTCCAAACGCAGAGATTGTATATCTCCAGAAAATAAACGCAAGCAAACGGAAAAGTCAATTCAGCGTGTTTCGTCGCATAAAAGACTTATAAAGCATAAATGACGATTAACGGCGGAAGCAGGGCTCTTTTTCCTTCCCCGTAAAACCGCCCGAAAGCAATGGAAAAGCAATTATGTTTCTGATTGGAAAAATGCATTGACGCTGAATCGATCATAAATTATAATCAAATCTGCGCGACTCTGCGCGACGAATTACAGGAAATCGTCGGATATGCGTTAAAAAGCCTCAATGCGTAGGGAAGCACCCTGCGAGAGAAAACGGAAGTTAGGAGAGAAACATGAGCAGACTGAGTATCGACACCAAAAACCGCTCCCAGGAGACGGTGGAGGAGCTTTACCGGGATGCGGAAAGGCGGATCCAGGCAAGCCAGCCGGGCCTCTGTCCCGTGGACCTGGCCAGGAGCTTCCTGCACATCTGCCACTCCCAATCCTGCGGCAAATGCACTCCCTGCCGGGTTGGCCTGGGCCAGCTGGAGGACCTGATGGAATCGGTCCTGGACGGCACAGCGGAACTGGAGACCCTGGACCTCATTGCCAAGACCGCCGAGAGCATCTTTGTTTCCGCGGACTGCGCCATCGGCCAGGAGGCTGCCCGCATGGTCATCAAAGGCGTCAAGGGTTTCCGGGACGACTATGAGGAGCACATCCTCCACGGCCGCTGCCTGGGCATCCAGAACCAGCCTGTGCCCTGCGTGGCCCTGTGCCCCGCCCATGTGGACATCCCAGGCTACATCTCCCTCATTTTCGAGGGACGGTACAGCGACGCGGTGCAGCTCATCCGGAAGGACAATCCCCTGCCCGCCACCTGCGGTCTCATCTGCGAGCATCCCTGCGAGGTGCGCTGCCGCCGGACCATGGTGGACGATCCCATCAATATCCGCGGTCTGAAGCGCTTCGCCGTGGAGCATGAGGGGGAGATCCCCGCTCCCGAATGCGCTCCCGCCACCGGCAAGAAGGTGGCTGTCATCGGCGGCGGCCCCTCCGGCCTCAGCGCCGCCTACTACCTCTCCCTCATGGGACACAGCGTGACCGTCTATGAGCAGCGCAAACAGCTGGGCGGCATGCTCCGGTACGGCATCCCCAGCTATCGCCTTCCCCGGGAGGCTCTGGACCATGAGATCGAGGGCCTGATGAAGAGCGGCTTCAAGGCGATCTGCAATGTCTCCGTGGGTACGGATATCCCCATGGAGCAGCTGCGGAAGGAAAACGACGCGGTGTATATCGCCATCGGCGCTCACACGGATCGGAAGATCGGCATCGAGGGGGAGGACGCCAAGGGCGTCATCTCCGCCGTGGAGATGCTCCGGGCCATCGGCGATAACGAGTACCCGGACTACAGCGGCAAGGACGTGGTCGTGGTGGGCGGCGGCAACGTGGCCATGGACGTGGCCCGGAGCGCCGTGCGCTGCGGCGCGAAGACCGTGCGCATCGCCTATCGCCGCCGCAAGGCGGACATGACCGCCCTCCCCGAAGAGGTGGAGGGGGCCATCGCGGACGGCTGCGAGATCATGGAGCTCAACGCGCCTCTGCGCATTGAGAAGGACGCCGAGGGCAAGGTTTCGGCCCTGTGGGTCAAGCCCCAGATCGTCGGGCCCATCTCCGGCGGGCGGCCCGCCCCGGTGAACTCCTCCAAGGAGGAAATCCGCATAGCCTGCGACCTGGTGCTGGTGGCCATTGGCCAGGGCATCGACAGCCTGAAGTTCGGCGACTACGGCATCCCCGTGAAGCGGGGCGCCATCTCCGCGCTGGACAGCGGCGCCATCGCCGAAATGGACGGAATCTTCTCCGGCGGCGACTGCGTCACCGGCCCCGCCACGGTCATTCGTGCCATCGCCGGCGGCAAGGTGGCGGCTGCCAATATCGACGAGTTCCTGGGCTTCCGCCATGAGATCACCTCCAAGGTGGAGATCCCCCGCATCCGTTTCGACGATCACGAGCCCATGGGCCGGGTGAACATGGTGGAGCGGCCCGCGGCGGAGCGGAAATGCGACTTCAAGCTCATGGAATACTGTATGACCGAGGAAGAGGCGCATCAGGAGTCCTCCCGCTGCCTCCATTGCGACCACTTCGGCTACGGCATCTTTAAGGGAGGACGGGTAGCAAAATGGTAAACGTAACGATCGACGGCAAGAAGATCCAGGTGCCGGAGCGCACCCGCATCCTGGACGCCGCCCGCATGGCCGGTGTCCGGATCCCCACCCTGTGCTACTGGGAAGGCCTGAACGAGATCGGCGCCTGCCGGGTCTGCGTGGTGGAGGTGGAGGGGTACAACAAGCTCTTCACCGCCTGCAACAACACCGTGGACGAGGGCATGGTCATCCATACCAATTCCAAGAAAGCCTGGGAGGCCCGGCGCACCAACGTGCAGCTGATCCTCTCGGAGCACAACTCCAACTGTGCCACCTGCATCCGCAGCGGCAACTGCGAGCTCCAGACCATCGCAAACGATATGGGCATCACCGAGGTCCCCTTCGAAAAGAAGATCCCCGCCAAGAAGCAGAAGGGGAATTTCCCCCTGGTGCGGGATTACACCAAGTGCATCAAGTGCATGCGCTGCATCCAGGTCTGCGATCAGATCCAGGCCAGCAACATCTGGGACGTGGTGAACACCGGCGCCAAGACCACCGTGGACGTGCGCGAAGCCTACACCCTGGAGGAGAGCAAGTGCGCCCTCTGCGGCCAGTGCATCACCCATTGCCCCGTGGGCGCCCTGCATGAGCGGGACGATGTCCAGAAGGTGATGGACGCCATCCACGACCCCGGGAAGGTCACCGTGGTGCAGATCGCTCCCTCCATCCGCGCCGCCTGGGGCGAGCCCTTCGGCCTCAAGCCGGAGCAGGCCACCGTGGAGCGCCTGTGCGAGGCCCTGAAGATGATCGGCGCGGACTATGTGTTCGACACCAACTTCACCGCCGACCTCACCATCATGGAGGAGGGAACGGAGTTCCTGGAGCGGCTGAAGAACAAAGGCACGGCGAAGCTTCCCCTGTTCACCTCCTGCTGCCCCGGCTGGGTCCGCTTCCTGAAGGGCCATTATCCCGAACTGCAGGACAACCTTTCCACCGCCAAGAGCCCGCAGCAGATGTTCGGCGCGGTGGCAAAGAGCTATTACGCGGAGATCCTGGGGAAGGATCCCAAGGATATTTTCTGCGTCTCCATCATGCCCTGCCTGGCCAAGAAGCACGAGTGCGCCATCCCGGTGATGAACGACGCATGCGGCGATCCGGACGTGGACGTGGCTCTCACCACCCGTGAGGTGGACCGGCTCATCGCCAGCCACCATATCCTCCCCGGGGAGATCCCGGAGCGGGCGCTGGATATGCCTCTGGGCATCGGCTCCGGCGCGGGCAACATCTTCGGCGCCACCGGCGGCGTCATGGAGGCGGCCCTGCGTACCGCCGCCGCCATCGTGCTGGGCAAGAACCCTGATCCCGACGCCTTCAAGGACGTTCGGGGCATGGACGGCTGGAAGGAAGCTACCTACGACCTGGCGGGCACCCCTCTGCGGGTGGCCGTGGTGAACGGTCTGGGCAACGCGGACAAGCTCATCCAGGCCCTGAAACGGGGCGACGTGGACTACGACTTCGTGGAAGTCATGGCCTGCCCCGGCGGCTGCGTGGGCGGCGGCGGCCAGCCCATCCATGAGAAGCAGTTCTGCGCGCCCGCCCGGGCGGACTGGCTCTATGAGCAGGACCGGAACATGACCCTCCGGTTCAGCCACGAGAACCCCTCCATCACTGCCATCTACAAGGATTACCTGGGCAAGCCCCTCTCCGAGAAGAGCCACCACCTCCTGCACACCAACCACCACGGCTGGAAGATGCCGGGAGAATAAACGCTTCGCGTTTCGACCGGGATCCGCTTCGCCGGGTCCCGGTCGATTTTGGCTTGCGCTCCGCTATCCGCACTCGCTTCGCTCGCACAGTCGCTCCGCGAAAAGTATTTTTGCCAGAAATGAATTCCGGCAAAAATGAGCTCTTGATTCTATTCGCGCCTGCGGGCGCGAACTCTGCCGAGGGCTGTTCGGGCAATTACGCCACCGGGGCCGGTCCATTGGACCGGCCCCGGATTCTTTATTCGGCTTGTGTCACCCATACATCCACCTCTGCCGGTTCCGGCGGCTCAAAGAGCCGGTCCAGCTTGGACGCGAGTCCCTCGTCCACATAGTAGTCCCTTGCGCTGGCCGACAGTACCGCCCGATTGCGCTCGTCGATCCGCTCCCGCCGGACCTCTTCGTCGAGCTCCAGATAGTGGATCTCGCAGGGGACGGCGCGGGCGGCGTAAAACGCCCGCAATTCTGCCCGTTCCGCTTTGGTCCACAGACCCCAGTCCAGCACCGCGTCAACGCCCAGGGAGACCAACTCCAGGGATCGGTTCAGCAGCCAGGCCTTGACCTTTTCCAGGTATTCATCGTGCTTCTCCCCCGCGTCCTGGCCGAAGAGGGAGAGCATCAGCTCGTCTGCACTGAGGAGCACGGCGCCGCGCTCCGCGCAGAGCCGTTTCCCATAGGTGGTTTTCCCGCAGCCCAGCTTTCCGCAGGTGAGAATGACCTTAGCCATGATCCGCATCCTCCATGGTGAACCAGGAATAGAACACCTTGTGCCGGATGGTAAAACGCTCCGGGCAACTTTCCAGGAAGCGCCTGTGCGCCGCATCCCATTTCTCCAGAGTATCCGCATCCATGGAAGCCAACGTCCCGCGGCAGGCGCACATCCTGCCATGCCAGCTTTCCCGGTTGAAGGGCAGATCGGCATAGAAACTCTCCGTCTGTCGACCTGGGAAAAGGTCGTCGTGGACATCTTGCAGGCCGGAGATCCCTGTGGACCAGTTCCGGTTCATTGCTTTGACCAGCCGGTGGCTTTCCGCGGCGATAGGATCGTCCAGTGTATAGGTCATATATACCTTGATGAATGTCCCGCCGGGTTTCAGCATTCGCTGGATTTCCGATTGCATCCGCTTCCGGTCAAAATACCAGAAGCATTGGGCGGCGGTAATTGCATCGAAGCATTTGTCCGGCAGACCGGCAGATTCCGCAGGGGAAACGAGATATCGGATATCCCGTCCGCTGTCTGCGGCTTCTCTCCTCGCAAAAGCGATCTGTTCTGGAGAAATATCGACGCCGGTGATCCTTGTTTTTGGGTTATACAAGTTTTTTGGCAGAACGCCGGTTCCCGTACCCAGATCCAGCCATGCGGTTCCGTCTGCCGCAACGCCGAGGGCACGGAGTCGGGCGTACAGCTCCGCAGGGTAAATATCCCTGTACGCGGCATAGGCTTCAGCTGTTTTTCCGAAGTCAAAGGCCTGCCCGTTATCTATGGCTTTTTGCTCCATTACAGCTCCTGGGAGGTCCTTTCGATCACCTCGTCCTGGATGGACTCCGGCAGGCGGGTGAAATAGGCGCTGTACCCCGCCACCCGGACCACCAGCTCGGGATGCTCCTCCGGCCGGACCTTGGCGTCCTCCATCTCCTCCCGGTCCACCACGTTGAACTGCACGTGCTTGCCCCCGTGGGTCAGGTAGGTCTTCACCATGCTGCTGAGCTTTTCCAGGTCGGCCCGGGTCTTCATGTTGGAGGGGTGGAACTTCATGTTCATCAGGGTCCCCTGATAGGGGTCCTGGTTCACCTCCATGGCGGAGAGGAACACCGCCAGCGGGCCGTGGGTATCCTGCCCGTGGTCCGGGGAAAGGGAGGCGTCCGCCAGGATCTCGCCGCCCTTCCGTCCGTCCGGCGTGGCCCCGGTGAGGGCGCCCCCCGGCTGATGGGCGGAGATGGAGATGGCGTTGGGCTTCAGGGTATCCCCGTAGGCGCAGGGGAGGGAGTGGCAGATATCCGCGTGGAGCTGATACACCTCCGCCACCATGTCGTCCACCTCTTTCACGGCGTTGCCGTACTTCGGCTGGTCCCGGAAATCCCGCTGCATGTCCTCGTAGCCCACCCAGTCCGCGTCCAGGGCCTCCAGAAGCTGGGCCATGGTATACTTCTTCTCGTCAAAAATAAGCTTCTTGATGGCGTAAAGGCCGTTGCCCGCGTTCACGCCTCCCACGGCCCCCAGCACGGCGCCGTTCTCGAAGGGGAAGCGGCGGGAGAACATATCCTTTCCGGATTTCACCCCGTCCCGCATGAGGGCGGAGCGGAACACATCCGGGAACAGTTCCTTTTCCGCGATCATCTCCACGTTGATGCGCTCGTTGGCCATGGCCATGAGGTGCCGCACCTCCCGGTACACCGCGTCCTTGAATTCCTCAAAGGTCTTCATCTCCCGCACGTCCCCCACCTTCAGGCCGAAGTCCTCCTTCGTATACCGGCAGTAGCCGTTGTGCAGGGCGATATCCATGGCGTGGGGGATGATGAAGAAGATGGCCACCTGGGTGCGGGTCTCCGCCTGGATGTTCCCGTCCACGCAGCCCGTGGCGCAGTAATCCCGGGCGATCTCCACCGGGACCCGGTTAGCCTCACTCTGCCCGGAAAAGAAATTGATATAGGAATCGTCCCCCAGGAAGGCGGGCATCCCCAGGCCGGAGCGGACGCACTCCATGGCCTTTACCATCAGGTCCATGGGGGTATCCTTATGCACCCGGAGGGTGACGGTGTGATGGGGCAGGTGGGTCTCCTGCGCCGCCTCCAGCAGGAGATAGCTCAGCTCGTTGGTGGCGTCGGATCCGTCCGCCTTCTGGCCGCCGATGGTCCAGTTGTACCACTTGGCCATGCCTGCGTTTTTCGCCCGGTTGGCCTTGCCGGAGACCCGGTTCAGTTTCATCACCTTGCAGCGCATGATCTCCAGCAGCTCCAGGACCTCCTCGTCCGAGATCCGGCCCTCGTCTATATCCTTCCGGTAGTAGGGATACATGTACTGGTCGAAGCGGCCCGCGGTGGAGGTGGGGGAGGGGCAGACCATGAGGAAGGTGAACCAGAAGCTCTGCAGCGCCTCCCGGAAGGTCTCCGCCGGGTATTCCGGCACCTTCCGGCAGATCCGGGCCATTTCCCGCAGCTCGGCGGCCCGGGTATCGTCCTTCTCCTCTCCCGCCAGTTTATCGCACAGATCCGCGTAACGGTGGGCGAAGCGCACCCAGGCCTCGAAGACGATGACGACGCCCTCCCAGAAGTTCCGCTTCTCCACCGCGTCCGCGCTGTCGTACCGCAGATCCCGGAGGCACTGCTTCGCCTCGTCGATGATCCCCCGGGCTCCCCGCTGCAGGATGGCGGCGTAGTCCACGCACACCAGGGAGAAGCCGGGTCCCAGGCCGTATCCGCTCATGGCAAAGCCGCCGCCGGAGCCGCCCTTCTTGTCCTTCCAGGGGGGCAGGATGACGCCGGATTTCATGAAGGGCCAGAGCCGGTCGTTTTCACCCAGGCTTTTGCCCATGGCCTCCACCAGGTTCTGGTTGGAGGCGTTCCCGGCGAAGCGGTCGTTCAGCCGGTACAGCTCCTCCTCGTCCTCGGGACTGATGGTGTAGAGCTCGCTTTTCAGGGATTCCACCTCGTCCTTCGTCCAGACCCCGTATTCATACTGCATCTCCAGGCCGAAGGGCTTGCTGGCCCCGGAGCCGCAGAGCAGATCCTCCGGCTCGATGAAAATGGTGATGTTGTCCAGGATATGGGCATGGAGCTTGCTGCGCCGCAGGAGCATGGGCTCCCCCCCGGTCTCATCCAGGGATTCGTTGGCCAGGCGGAACAGCTCCACGCACAGGGGGTATTTGTTCACCCGCAGGCTTTCCTTCATTCGACGGACCCGATCGGTCATCCTCTTATCCTCCGCGTCAAGTATTCTGTCTGGGTTCATTCTCCCCTCTTTTCCCTTCCTTGTCAAGAGCATGCCGGGACCCTCGACATCCGTCCGCGGGGACGGTATAATGGGAACAGACTAAGAGGGAGCAGGTGCGTTTGATGAAAGAGAAACTGTCCATGGCCGCCAAGCTGGCGACGGGGGTGCTGGTCTTCGGCGCCTGGCTGCTGATGATCCGTTCCGCCGCCGGGACCCTGAGCGATACGGGGGTCCGGAGCCTGCGGTATTTCACCGTCCTCTCCAACTTCCTCTGCGCCATAGCGGCCCTGATCCATTTCGGCTTCTTGGCCGTCCGGAAGTCCGCCCCCCGCTGGGTCCTGCGCCTGAGCTATGCGGGCACCGCTGCCGTGGGCGTCACCCTCATGGTGGTGCTCCTGTTTCTGGGGCCGCTGTACGGCTACCTGGCCATGCTGAAGGGGGCAAACCTCTGGTTCCATCTGCTCATCCCCCTTCTGGCCATCCTGGACCATATCCTCCTGGAGCCGGGGGAGCGGCCCTCCTTCCGGGATACCTTCCTGTGCCTGATCCCCGTGGCGCTCTATGGCGCGGTCTATGTGGGAAACCTGCTGGTGAACGGAGTGGGGGAGTGGCCGGATACCAACGACTGGTACCTGTTCACCATCTGGGGCACCTCTGTGGCCGTCTGCATCGCCGCAGGCATCCTGCTTCTCGCCTGGGGGATCGCCCTGGCCCTCCGGGCCCTGGGGCGGGCGAGGGTGAAGGGAGAGCGCCGGACAGCGGATATTTCCTCCGGGGAATAAGGTTCGTTCCGTGTCACGGAAAACGCCGTTTTCCAAAGACCGATGCCGCGCGCAAAGCCTTGTCTTTCCCGTCAGATTATGATACTCTGATGATAAAGCAACACCATATTTCTTTCTCCGGGTTGTCATCCCGGAGGATCCTGCCGCGCCTCGGAGGGGATTCCGGAAAGACGCACCTCCTTCGGGGACCATACCGAAGGAGGTTTTTGCATGAAATCGAAACGGATCCTCAGTCTTTTGCTTTCCCTTATATTGGTCCTTTCGCTCCTGCCGTCGCTTCCGGTCTTTGCCGAAACGCAAAACGGCACATGCGGTAGCAATCTGACATGGACTTTCTCGGACGGTGTGCTGACAATTTCCGGTACCGGAGAAATGACGGTATACAGTTCCCGTGAAAATGTTCCATGGTACGAATTTCGCAATTCGATTTCCTCTGTCGTGATCAATGAAGGTGTGACACTTATCACTACCGAAGCTTTTTGGGGAAGCGAGTCGATGACGAGTGTGGTGTTCCCGGAAAGTCTGACGGAAATTGGAATGGATGCATTTGCCTTCTGCACTGCGTTGGCGAGTGTGACAATCCCATCCAGCGTTAAGAAGATAGCTGCTAATGCCTTTGCAGATTGTTCAGCGCTGAATAGTTTGACGATTTCGTCTGGTGTAGAGACGATTGGGAACTATGCGTTTTGTAAAACAGGACTTACAAGCGTTACGATTCCGAGCGGAGTGACGACTATAAATCAAGGCGCGTTCAGTGGTTGCGAGCACCTCACAAGCATAACGATACCGGTCAGTGTTACATTTCTTGGTGCTTCTGTCTGCGGTCGCCCTACCTCATTGACTGATGTATACTATTGGGGCTCTGAAACGCAGTGGAATTCGATTACTTTTGGCGAGTACAACGATATTATTCGAGAACTGGCGACGATCCACTATAATTACCGGCCTGCCCCCGCCATCACCTCCCATCCGTCGAACAAGACCGTGGCGGCGGGGGAAAAGGCCACCTTCAAGGTTGTGGCCTCGGGAGACGATCTGACTTACCAGTGGCAGTATTCCAAGAACGGCACCACTTGGACGGACAAGGCGGGGGCCACCTCCGCCAGTTACGCCGTCACCGCCAAGGCCTCCTATAACGGCCTCTACTACCGCTGCAAGGTGTCCAACGCCGGGGGCGAGGTATTCTCCAACAAGGCAAGGCTCACGGTGACCAGCACCGCCAAGCCCGTCATCACCACCCAGTCCGCCAACGATACCGCGGCCGCCGGGGCCTCCGCCATCTTCCAGCTCGCCGCCCCCCGCATGGGGCTGACCTACCAGTGGCAGTATTCCAAGAACGGCACCA
>JAEEGJ010019553.1_pt1 | contig 14893 bp, 11 predicted proteins | sample 8958761 | NCBI WGS metagenome assembly JAEEGJ01 (sample SAMN16246546, study PRJNA631951) | gut metagenome | biome: gut microbiome; feature: rumen; material: RS-attached | host: Bos | place: Iran: Karaj | collected 2018-10 | reverse complement strand
CGAGCTTTCATTCGCAGAGATCGGTTCGATCTTCGGAAAGACCGAAACCTGGGCCCGGGTCACGTATCACAGAGCCAGAGTAAAGATCAAGGAAAGGATGGACGAATATGAAATTTGAATGTGACATGATCTCAGATCTTCTTCCGTTATATAAAGATGATATTTGCAGCAGCACAAGCAAGAAAATAGTTGAAGAACATCTCGCGGAATGCCCCGCATGCAAAAAGCTCTATAGTGACATGAGCGATGTCACCATAGACGAACAGATCGTTAAGGAAAAGAACGAAGTTATAGATTCCCAGGCCAAATTCTTCAAGAGGAAGGGCGAGGTTGCGGGAAGCATAATCGGAATGATCTTTTCAGTGCCGATCCTGGTATGCCTCATCGTCAACCTCGCAACAGGCGCAGGCCTCACATGGTTCTTCATCGTGCTCGCGGCAATGCTCGTTGCAGCTTCGCTGATAATAGTTCCGCTGCTTATGCCCAAAAACAAGATGTTCACCACGATGACCTCATTTACGGCAGCCGTGATGCTGCTTCTCGCAGTATGCTGCATCTACACCGGCGGCAAGTGGTTCTTCGTTGCTGCTTCCGGAACACTCTTCGGACTGACTATGCTTTTCGCGCCGTTCATAGCATTCAGAAGACCTGTCAGAGAGCACCTGGGCAACCACAAGGGCCTCGCGATAATGAGCGCTTACACGCTGACCTTCTTCCTCATGATGGCATGCATCGGACTCTATGTCGGCCCCGCAGCATTTTTCCCGCTCGCAATGGCGATCAGCCTGCCGCTTGTAGGAATTGCATGGGCATACTTTTTGATCATCAGATATCTGCGTTCCAATGCATGCGTTAAGACAGGTCTTTGCATTGCATCTGCGGCACTCTTATCAGGCGTTCTCGCACAGCTCGTATCAACTGCGGAAGCAGCAGCGTCAGAAACAGGCGTTGTTTATTCTTCAGGCGTAACGATTCCGCCTGCACTCATAATCGGCGTCGGACTTTTAATTGCCGGAATCGGCTTCTTATTCGGAAAAGTTAAGGGAGGAAATAAAAATGAAAAGAAGTAAGATACTCACAGGAATTATGGGAATGGTAACAGCATCAACACTTTGCCTTACAGGCTGCTCAGGCGGATTCTTCACGTTCTTCACATACACATATGAGAACGGCGACAAGTACACCGCAGGCAACCGCGAGATCACCGAAAAGATCACGACGATCAACATCGATTACGTATCCGGTGACGTTAAGCTTAACGGAACAGACACCGACAAAATATCGATCGTTGAGACCTCGAATAAGGATCTCTCCGAAGAACAGAAGGTTCACACCTGGGTAGACGGTTCGACTCTTTACATCAGATACTGCAAGTCATCAAAAAATCTCTCTTTCTTCCAGATCGAGAAGAACCTTAACATAACGATCCCGGGCTCACAGGATCTGGACAGCATGATCTTACACATCTCATCCGGTAATGCCGATTTCTCCGGCTTCACCTCAAAGACTATCAACGCCAAGTCGTCTTCGGGCAATGTCACGATGAACTGCTCTGCTTCAGACATCGTCATCAAGGCATCTTCAGGCAAGGTCGCTCTCACTGAGGACGGCGATGCAAAGTCGATCGACATTAACTCTTCTTCAGGAACAGTCAACGTTGATCAGAAGGGCAGTGTTGATTCAGTAAAGATCCACTCTTCATCAGGTTCCGTTACTGCAGCCCTTGGCAAGGTCGGTGCGTTTGACGTTCACGTAAGCTCAGGCAAGATCAATGTTGAGGCAGAGGAGATCAATGACCTCAAGTCTGCTTCCTCAAGCGGCAAGAACGAGTACAAACTCGGAAAGGCACCTGCAACTGCTGACATCCACTCAAGCTCAGGCGGAGTTAAGGTATATATCCCTGAGGATTCCGACATTACCGTCAAGCCTCACCTTTCAAGTGGCGAGTTCAACTATGAGCTTCCTTTTACAAAGAACGGCAAAGAGTATGTCTGCGGCAACGGTTCAAACGAGATGACCATCAAGGTTTCTTCCGGAGACGTGGATATCCTTAAGAGATAAATTTTCCGCTTACAGATAATTTCTATATAACTTCCCAACGGGGCGCTTCGGCTTATGGCTGAGGCGCCCTTATTTGTTTGGATTTACATACTATTACGGACTAAATCGACAAAAACCTGTTTTTAGTCCGTAGTATGCCCTTTCAGACTCCGACGATTATAAGCTGACATATAAGGGAAGCGTTTTTTACGCCTTTATATGTTGTTTTTCTGAAAAGACAAATAAAAGAACATGATTTTGCATATAAGAGGCGATGATTTCACATCCTTATATGCAAAATCTGTCGGTGGAAAGCAATTAGGCGTGAAAACAGCATATAAGGAGCGAAAAAACATCGTCCTTATATGCTGACCAATAAAAAAGCCGCCCCACGGTTAAACGAGGCGGCCTTGATCGATCAGATCAAATATCAGAGCGGGGGCATCTGGTCAGCTGTTGTCTGCTCAGCAACGAGTGTGTTGGTGAAGAAGCCCGGCTTGATGTGGACCTTTACGTAAGCGAACCTGTTATCAGGTGTTACGTCGACTTCTGCAGCCTGGCACTTTCTGCTCATGCCCTGAGAGAAGGTAACCTTGTAGTGACCGTAAGCAACGGGGATCCTGATGGAATCTGCGTTTGCAAGGTGGCCCATAGGGATATCGTTAAGATATACGCCGAATCCTACTGCCATGCCAAGGGGATTGCCCATACGGTAGAGCTGGAGCACGCCGTCTTCAGGAAGAACGAGAGGGGTGCTGCACTTTGCGCAGGGAGAACCTGTTCCTGCAACGTCTACTACATTGCCGCAAGAAGGGCACTTGATTCTGAGTAACTGTGACATAAATGACTCCTTAGTGAATGCTTTTTCCGAAAATTGAACAACGGCCTTAAAAAGACCGTTGTCATTATATCATTAAAAGTTGTGAGACTTTGCGTCAGATTAGAGGGAATCTGATCTCTGCCTTGAAGAGGTCGCCGTCGATGGACAGGTCGAGCTTGCCGTTCTGAAGTTCGGTGAGGCTCTTTGCGATAGCGAGGCCGAGGCCGTTGCCTTCAGTGCCGCTGTTTCTGGACTTGTCGCCTCTTACGAATCTTTCCATGAGTTCCTCGGCTGAGATGTTCAAAGCTTCTCGTGAAGTGTTCTTGAACGTTATCAGCGCGTTGCCGTCTTCTTCCTTGAGCGACATGTAAACGCGTGTTCCGGAAAGAGCGTACTTGCAGGCATTGTTCAGAAGATTATCGAAGACTCTCCAAAGGCGGCGGCCGTCTGCCATTATCGAGAAACTGTTTTCGGGTATCTCGGAAACGAGCGTGAGGCCTGAATCTTCCATCTTCTGCTCGTATTCGCCGGCCGCCTGGCTTAAGAGCTCGTTTACGGAGCAGGGGGCAAGGATCACTTCAAGGTTGCCTGTGCTCGCTTTGGATGTCTCAACAAGGTCGTCGATGAGGCGCTTGAGTTTCTCGCTCTGTCGGTGGAGGACCTCTGCGTATTCATTGATCTTTTCACTGCCGGCGGGCTCTTTCATGATGAGGTCGGAGTAGTTGATGATAGATGTGAGCGGTGTCTTGATGTCGTGTGAAACGTTCGTGATGAGCTCGGTCTTCATGCGGTCGCTCTTCGTGCGCTCCTCGACTGCGAGGGCCATGCCGTTGCTGATGCTGTTCAGATTATTGGCAGCATCCTTGAAATCCCAGAACATGCCCTTTGTGCTGACCTTATTGTCGAGATTGCCTTCTGCCATGTCCTTGCTGCCGTTAAGGAGTTTCCTGAGCATAAAGGCAACGTAGATCAGGGCAGGAAACATGAGGACGGAACGGATGAAGATGTAGATGACTTTTTCTGCTTCATCTGCAAAGCCTACGAAGATCAGGTCGAGCAGGAAGATAAAGCCTGCAATGAGTGAGGTCCTCCATACGAGCGGGATCTTGAGGAAGAGCTTGCAAACGTTTTTGATGCCCTTCCAGATCAGGTGAAGGATCATGTAGATGACGGTGTTCTTCCACCAGGAGCCGAGCTTGATGCGGGTTGCAAGGCTCATGCAGAGGCCGAGGCCGATGCAGAGCGAAACGCCCATCAGGAATAAGCCAAAGATGACTTCGACTATCTCACGGTTTCTGGCCTGGTATATGATTGCTGCGAAACCAAAGAGGATGAAGAATGCGCTTCCTGCAAGAAGATCAAACGGGATCTTGGTGCCGAAGCTTGCCTCGGGCTTGTCGGAGGTCTGGTGCCTGCCTGACGCGCACATCAGGAAGATGAAGCATGAGAGCGCGATGATGAAGGAAACAAACGCAACAAAAAAAGTCGCATAACGCATTGAATAAATGAAATTCAGCCCGTTGTTGATCAGTGCGTATTTGTCGTTGCTGGTGAAATCCTTGGTGAGAGCCGCATTGATTTTTGCGTTGCCTTTCGCACCGGCTGCTCCTTCAGGAGAGCGGGTGATGAAGTGGTCATCGAAATTGTAAAGGTAAAAACTGAAAGTGTCAGATCCTGCTTCTTTGTCCGACTTGTAAGTCCATGTCTTGTTGACGATGTCCTCTGAAAAATCGATGGTTATGTAAGAGAAGTTCTTGCTTTCAACGATTTCCCTTGCCGTATCTTTTCCATTGATACTGTCATGGTAAAGTTCGTTTGCCGCATCAGACGCATCGCTTATTATCTGACTCTTGAAATAACTCTTTCTTACCTCTTCCTTAGGCATTGTATAGAAGTTGGATTCAAATGCGAGCAATCCTAGAACTGCCGATCCGAACAATGCAAATGCAGCTATTACCGCCAGGATGAAGGCCGCGACCTTGGCCGGGAGGCCGTGGGGCAGCGGGAGCTTTTTCTTTGCCGGGGAAGCGGGTGCTTCCTGAGGTTCCGCAGTGTTAATATCTTCTGCAAGAACGAGTTTGTTATTTTCTTCCATTTTCTTTGTCCTTTTCGATTTTGTAGCCCTGTCCCCAGATTACCTTCAGGTAGCGGGGCTCATTGGGGTTGATCTCGATCTTTTCCCTGAGGTGTCTGATGTGCACAGCGACTGTATTCTCGCTTCCGACGGGGGAATCCTTCCAAACGAGCCTGTAGATTTCCTTGGTCGAGAAAACTTTACCGGGATTCCCCATCAGGAGCTTGAGAATGTCGTATTCCTTTGGGCGGAGGTTCAGCTGCTCTCCGTCGAGAGTTACCTGTTTCTCCGTATCGTTGAGTTCAAGACCGCCTATAGTGATCACTGAGACTGCCGGCGTGCCTGAACCGAGCTGTGTGTAGCGGCGAAGCTGTGAGCGTACGCGGGCTACGACCTCGTTGGGGTTGAAGGGTTTGGTGACGTAATCGTCAGCACCTGAATTAAGACCCATGATCTTGTCAGCATCTTCACTTTTCGCTGTAAGGAGGATAACCGGGACGTTGGAGATCTCACGGATCTTTACCATCGCGGATATTCCGTCCATTCCGGGCATCATGATGTCCATCAGGATCAGATGGATCTCATTTGACTCAACGGCTTCTACGGCAGCACGGCCGTTCGTTGCTTCGTAAAAGCTGTATTCCGGATTCGAAAGATAGATCTTAAGAGCGTTGATGATATCCTGCTCATCATCGCAGATCAGAATGTTGTACATAGATCTCAGTCCCCCTTGCGATAACATAGTAACCAACAAATCTTTAAATCAAAAGCGGTAAAAACCTTAAAATTTTATTAAATGCAGACATTTGAACGCTTTCAGGCGAAAGTTCTGTGTGTGAAAACGGTATATTACTTTTGAAAGTATAAGGTATAATAGAGCCGTCAAAAAATCAGAAAGCAGGAAAAGACTATTAAGAAGAAAGCAATAACAGCTTTATTACTGGCTTGCACGCTTTTTATCGGAGCATGTTCGCGCGGCGAGCAGCCTACATCGGCACCTTCAATAGTCACTACGGCAACAGAGAGTACTGCTGCCACAGAACCTTCCCAGTCATCAACGTTTACGAAGAGAGCGTCCATGCACGTAAGGCCTGACGTTCCTGCCAACGGTGACATAGTCATTCTCATGACGGGTGACATGCACTGCGGTTTTGACAAAGGTTTTTCATTCGGCGGAGTATATGAGATCAGATACCAGATGGAGCTCAAGGGTGACACGGTGCTTCTGGTCGATGACGGAGATGCCGTTCAGGGTGCGCCCGTCGGTTATCTTTCAAGAGGCGAATTCATGATCAATCTCATGAACGAAATGGGATACGATGTAGCGATCCCGGGCGAACATGAGTTTGAATACGGAATGGACCGCTTCTTCGAGTTCGTTCAGAATTCAAACCACGAATATATCTGCTGCAATCTCGAAAAGGACGGCAAGCAGGTCCTTAAGCCTTATGTCATCAAGGAAGTATGCGGCAAGAAGATCGCATTCGTCGGTGTTACGACTCCTAAGGCAATAACTCTGGTTTCTCCCGAAGCTTTCCAGGACGATAAAGGCAACTATATATACAGCTTTATGGCGGATGAGACCGGAGAGCTTATCAGCAAAGCCGTTCAGGATGCAATAGACAAGGCAAGAGGTGAAGGCGCGGATTACGTTATCCTCATGGGACATATCGGCAACGATCCTACCGCAGAGCCCTGGACTTACACCACGATTACTTCACGCGTCAAGGGTTATGATGTCTATCTTGACGGATTCAGCCACGATTCTACGGAGGCTGAGGTCATGAACGCGGAAGGCAAGCTCATAAAGCGCGTTCCTGCGGGAAATAAGCTTAATGCGCTCGGATGGGTGCGAATCTCGGCTAAGGACGGTGCTGTCACTTCAGGAGTCTATCAGTGGAAGAATGACGTTGATCCGTCCTGGCTTTTCGATTTTGAGAATCCCATGACCAAGAGGGTTGAAGAGGCGAAAAAGGAAGCCGCCCAATACATGCCGTAGTATCCGGCATTTTACTTTCTCTTGTAGAGCCTGAACCCGTAACGTTCCTTTTTACCGGTATAGTCGACAAAGGGGTCTGCTTCTTCGCGGACAAGTTCGTAATTATCAAATTCGGCTTTACAGAAGTAAGTTGTGATAATGTAGTCGAAATATCCTTCTTTAATGAGCCTGTTTTGTTCTTCGAGGATAGCAGGATAGTTTGTTTCTATGTTGAGGTAGCAGAAGAACCTGTTCTGAGGCAGGAGACCGGAAGCGGTATAGAAACCGGCATCCATTACATCGTAAGTCAGGATCTTTGCGTCAGGGGTCTGATTTATCGTTTCGGCATAGCGGTATTGGGCCAGCTGGTCTTTTTTCTGCAGGAACAGATAAGTGTTTTTGTTCAGGAACAGAACTACTGCGCAGCATATGATAAATAAGCCTGCAACCAGTCCCTGCATGAATCTCGGGTTATCCCTGAATGACTTGCCGATACGGTTGATTCCCTTGCATACAGGGATGAGCAGAAGACCAAAACAGTAGGCCAGGATGTAAATGTAATAGTATATGGCCGTGATCCTTGTGAAGATGATCACTGCCGAAAAAGCAAAAGTGATCACAAAAAGGAATAACGTTTTTGCAAGGTTCTTTTTCCCGGTGAAGAAAACGGAAATGACAGAAAGCAGCATCATGATCCCGAACTTGGGAAATTTGACAGACAGTGTGTAAAGAGCGTTAGCGGGAATGTAGATGTTCTTAATCACCGGGATGCTCGCGAGGCCTGTGGATTTTCCTGCATGATAGAGGAAGATGTTGTTATAGAAGTATGATTCCCAAAGCGCGTTTAATGCTCCATTTGCCATGAAATAGATGAGGATCGGAACGGTCAGGATAAGAAATCCCGCGATGAACCTCCAGATGAGAGCCCAGAGCTTGGAGAAGTTTTTCTGCCTGATCGAAATGACGAGAATATAAAGGCAGAATCCTGCCATAAATCCGATAAACGTGTACTTTATCCAGAACAGGGCAGCCGTGATAATGCCGCAGATTAGAGCTTCGGCTTTTTCCGGAAGCCCGTCGCAATTGACGATGGACTTAAGTCCGAAATACAGAGCGATCGTAAGCATAGGGAAACAGAGTTCCTCTGCGTTTCCACCGAAGTTGAAAAGCCTGGTCGTATATGTCAGGGCAAGAAACAAAGGTATCAGGGTTATCACAAAACCTTCAGGCTCAACAAACAGTTTGACGGTTTTCCACGAGAATATGGCGAACAGAGAAGCCATAATGCATTCAATGATCCATGCTCCGACGAAAGACCTGTTACTGATCAGAGCTGCCAGAGCGTACATGAAATAGAGCAGAGGGCCTTTTTGTTCGTAGAGATCGCGGTAAGGTACCATACCATGGGTTATGCCGCGGCCCACCGTAAAGAAACAGTTGGTGTCATCCCATGGATTGAACGGATATAGAGGCGAACATGTTGATACAATGGTTATCGTGAATACTGCCGCCGCTATCAGAAATGCCAGCTCGAACTTTGTCAGTTTGCTCTTATCTGTTGAAACAGTAGTTTTCATAATGGTCAGGTGTTCTTACGGTACCAGAGCCATGCTGGTGATGGTGCCTATCGAGATATAACCTTCATCAAGGGCAACTCTGTCCGCATTTTCGACTTCTTCTGTTTCTGAGATCGGCTCGCGGTATCTCCTCTGGCTCGGTACGCGGTCACACAGGATACCCTTGAACGTGTCAGGGGTGTGGGCAGGGAAGTTGACGTTCCAGATCTTGTTTCTGTCTATCTTCATGGTGAGAAGTTTTTCGATTATGCCGTCGATCTCCTGATCCACGAGTTCATAACCGGTTGCTTCCCATTTAAGTGAGAAAGCCATTGCGGGAATCCTCTGCACGAGAGCTTCCATGGCTGCGCCCACCGTGCCCGAATAAAGGACATCGATTCCTGCATTCTCGCCATGGTTTATGCCGGAAAAGACGATGTCAGGCTTAGCGGGCAGACATCTGCATGCAACAACGATGCAGTCGGCCGGAGTGCCGTCTATGGCATATGCGTCGACGCCTTCGATCGAAAACGGTACCTTTTTGATAAGCTTCTCGGCCACACCGGGTTCCAAAAGGTTTACGGTTATGTGCTGTGACATGCCCGAGCACTGGCCTGCCGGCGCGATCACAGTGACCTCGCCGAACTTTGCCGCGTGGCGGACAAGTGTCTTTATTCCTTCAGAATCTATTCCGTCGTCGTTAACTACCCAGATCTTCATGTTTTAAGAACCTTCTGCTGCAAGGATGTAGATAAGAGGTGAGTTCCAGTAGACTGTAACCTCATTTGTGGAGTAGCTTGCATTGTTGTCGACATAGCACATTGAAGGTGCGGCGTTCTTGAGCATCTTCTTTGCGTAATCGTCCTCAAGACCGTTGTTGGCACCGCCTACGAGCATGCCGGGCATTGCCTTTTCTGCCGTGATGGAAGGCCTGTGATGTACGTCCTTGGGACTGAAAGTGCCAAAGCCTGTAACGAAGCAGAAGCCCATGGCGTTGGCGCCGAGCAGATAATCGAGCTGCTTTGAAGCGGCCTTCTTGTATGTGTCTGCCTTATCTTTGCCGGCAACCCTTGCTGCCATGTAGAGCAGTTCGCCGTTGGATGCGATGCCCATGTTGCTGCCCCAGTAATAGTTCGTTCCAAGGCTCTGATAGTATCTGTCGTTCGCGGAGGCGGCAATGAGCTTGTCAGCTTCGGCGAGCAGACTTGCCTTTGCCTGGGAAGCGAATTCGGAATCGGACTTGGCGAGATCGTATACGGCATACATTGCCATATCAGTCCAGCCGAGACCGAGCTTGAGGTTCGCGTCGGAAACGTTATTTCTGATGAAAGATGCATAGGTTTCAGCATCTGCCTTCTTTGCTCCACCTGCTTCCGCGTTAGCTGCGAGGAAGAGTTCTGATGCTGCCCAGAATCTTTCGTCAAGAGTATTTGCATCGGGATATTCGCCCGTAGACATGCCGTCAGGATTCTTGAATCCTGTGGTGTCATTGTTGTCAGCGATGTACTTCCAGGCTTTGACTGCAGCCTCATAAGCCTTTGAAGCAAAAGCTGCATCGAAGTCCTTGTAGATGATGGCAGCTCTTGCCATTACTGCCGCGAAGTCGCCTGTCGCAGCGGTGGAGACGGGAGCGATGACCATCTGGGCGGTCTCTTTTTCAGGCGCGACAGCCATCTCAGGGAAGGCCATGCCGGTTACCTTGTGATAAACGCCGCCGGTTGATTCATCCTGCATCTTGAGCATCCACTCGAGTTCAAAGCGTGCCTCGTCGAGAAGATCGGGAGTTCCGTTGCCGCTGTCGGGAAGACCCAAGTCATCAGCCTTTACGCCGTAATCTTCATAAGCCGCGAAAAGATCTGCAACTGTCTTTGCACCTGAAACAACATATCTTCCGTAGTCGCCTGCGTCGTGCCAGCCGCCGGAAACGTCCTTCTTCTTATCTGTTCCGAAGATGACGGCATCACCTGCGTGGCAGATGTCATGGACAAATTCCTCGCCTGCGAGATCCTTGTCGGTGGCAACGCCGCAGCGGTGTCTGTAGAGCATCAGGACGACATCCTTGTAGAGCTGGCTGTATACGTCATCGCCGATACGGAAAGTATAGGATGCGCCCGAAGCGGTATAGATATAATACTCGCCGGGCTTGTTGACCTCTGAGAAATCGCCTCTTGCGACCTTGAATCCGGAAGCCGGGTCATCAGCCGTGTCGGAGAGCTTGCCCTGCCATACGATCTTGCCTGTTGTTGCATCGCATACGAAGAAATCCTCTTTGTTGTTTTCGGTCTTTACGAAAACGGTCTTCTCATCGTTAAGTCTGTATCCTGCCTGGTTTACAGCCACCTTGAGATAGGAGGGAAGAGCCTCAACGGCTGCAGCCTTCGCATTTGTGGCATCCTTGACCTTAAGGCAGATGTTGTCGATGTAGATGTGATGTTCACCCGGTTTGTTTGCTTTGTCCATATCGTCCATAAACCCCATGTTGAAGACCAGACGCGGAGAAGCATCTGACTTGTCCTTCATCACGAAGTCGACGGAGAAGTTGGTGACTTCCGTACCGACTTTGATGTATTCGCCCTGATATTTGTGATAGTCACCGCCGTTGATCTGGAGGCGGTATTCCACCTTACGCTCGATCTCTGATTTGATGTCAAAGCTGTAAGTATATTCGCATCCTTCGACGAGATTAAAGCCGTCCCAGAATGCCTGGTTGGAATAGTCAAGGTAACCTACGTTGGAGACCTTTACGTCGAGCATTCCGTCCTTGTTTGCGAGATAGAGCTCTCCGCCTTCCTTGAAGGTGCCGAAACCGGCCGTTCCGCCGTCATCGAAATTGATGTCGATGATCTTCTTTCCGGGAGCAAGAGGGTTATCCTCATCGTCGATCTTGGGAGCGTTGTCCGCAAGCGTGGCGGGCTTAAGTTCGGCGTCCTTTCCGACCTTAAATCCTTTGTAGCCTGTTCCGCAGCCTTCGAGGGCAAGTACGGAAACAAGAAGAGCTGACATGACTATCTTAACGTGTGCCTTCTTCATGGTGACCGCTCCTTAATGTTTTCTTTTAATAAAGCATTTTCCTACAAGTATACTCCACAGAATTGAGATTATGATAAGATAGTCGTTAGTTTTTCGGCAGGGGGAGGATTAAAGGTGATAGACCGTGTAAAGCACGCACTGTGCATTTTTCTTGCGACTTTGATATCTTTTGCCCTGCTCGCTGAACTTTACCCGATGACATCTGAAGCTTCGTCTTTGACCGGTGATGTTTCTGAAGAAGCATATATGGATCTTGATGAAGGTGCGAAAAAGAGCACCAAGAAGAACAAGCCCAAGACGATTGCCTTTGCCCCTCCCGAAGGTGCTGAACTCAAATACCGCGCTTATATGCACGGCAGCGGCTGGGACAAGGATTACACGGCTCAGGGCAAGGTCATCGGAAAGCCCGGCAAGAGCCTCAGCATCGAAGCACTTCAGATAGACCTTAAAAGCGATACCGAAGGAAAGATCTGCTATAACACGTATCTCAAGGGAGCCGGCTGGACCGGTCAGATTGACGGTTCAGATCTGCCTGAAAAAGTCGTTACCGGCAAGCCCATGGAAAAGATTAAGATATATCTCGCCGGTGACCTTCTCGTAAAATACAGAGTCTATTACAGGGTCTGCATTGAAACTTACGGATGGCTCGGCTGGGCCTGCGACGGTTTCGTTGCCGGAAATGACGATTACGGCAAATGCATAGAGGCGATCCAGATCGCTCTGGTCGAACGCGAAAAGGGCGGAAAGGCACCCGGAAACATCAACGGCGTTGCGAGCACCACGGGCTATTATTTCAAGGATGCCTCCAAGATCCGCGCCAACATGATAAAGAAGGCCCAGAAGTATTCGAGCAAAACGAACTACATGGTGCTGGTGGACAGCCAGTACTGTTTCCTTGGCGTTTTCAAGGGCAAGAAGAATCACTGGACGCTCGTAAAGTTCTATCTCTGCGCGCCTGGTATCTACAAGATCTACTGGAGAGGCACATACGACTTAGGCGTAAAGTCAAAGGGCTTCTATTCATACAATTCGCAGGTCTACTGGGGAACCAGGATCCATAAAGAACTCTGGATCCACAGCATTACGTATAAGGGCCACAACGGAAAGACCGTCCTTGACGGAAGGCTCGGAGGCAGATTCTCGCACGGCTGCATAAGACTCGCGACCGCAGACGCCAAATGGGTCTACGACAACGTGCCGAGCTGGTCTAAGTGCGTTCTTTACAAGAAAAAGATAGCTAACGTTTTCAGGCCTTACTGATCTGCTGTGCCTGAACTGCGGTTACCGCAATAACTCCTACGATCTCTTCAACGCTGCAGCCTCTGGACAGGTCATTTACGGGTGCTGCAAGGCCCTGGAGGAAGCTGTATGCGTTGGCTTTTCCGATACGCTGGATAAGCTTGTAGCCGATGTTTCCTGCTTCAAGGTTAGGGAAGATGAGGACGTTTGCCTTGCCTGCAACGGGTGATCCGGGAGCCTTTGAAGCGCCTACTTCGGGAACGATGGCTGCATCGAGCTGGAGCTCGCCGTCGAGAAGAACGTCAGGATATCTTTCCTTAGCGATTGCAACTGCCTGTGTGACCTTGTCAACGAAGGGATGCTTTGCAGAACCCTTTGTTGAATGGCAGAGGAATGCGACTCTTGCTTCGGGTGCAACGAGAGCTTCAAAAGAAGCAGCTGACTCTGCACCGATCTCAGCGAGTTCCTCGGGATTGGGATCCTGCATGAGAGCGCAGTCAGCGCAAAGAAGGATTCCTTTTTCACCGAATGTATCGTCCGGAAGCTCGAAAATGAAAGCGATCGAAGCGACCTTTCTTCCGGGAGCCGTCTTGATTATCTGAAGTGCGGGACGGAGCATGTCTGCGGATGTGTGGCATGCGCCTGATACGAGTCCGTCAGCATCTCCTGCTTTTACCATGAGAATTCCGAAAGTAAGTCTGTCACTGAGCAGGATCTCTTTTGCCTGCTCGAATGTCATGCCTTTCTTTGCACGGATCTCGGCAAGGAGGGTTGCGTATCTGTCGATGTCTTCTGACTTGGTGTTATCGAGGATCCTGATACCTTCAAGAGATACTCCGAGGCGCGCTGCTGAAGCTTTTACGTCTTCTTCAGAACCTAAGATGATGGGGAGTGCGAAGCCTTCTTTTACGACTGTTTCCGCAGCCTTGAATGTGCGGTCATCCTCTGATTCGGGAAGTACGATCGTCTTGAGATCTGCCTTGGCCTTTGCCTTGATGGTATTGATGAAACCCATAAATGCCTCCTTGATATTAGTCGAAATCAAAGCCTGAGAATACAGGCTTTCCGGGATATGTAAGTGCTTCCTCTTCGCCTCTTAAGACGCGGAGGGCGCCGTCTCTCATTGCCTCATGCTCGAGTTCTCCGGGATAGGATGAAACGGGAGCGATCCATGAGCATGATTCCTTGATGCCTTCCAAAACGTCATCGAAACGCATCAGTCCGCCGGTGAGGATGATCGCGTCAACCTTGCCGTGAAGGACGCATGCCATGGAGCCGATGAGCTTTGTGATCTGATAGATCAGGGCATTCCAGATGAGTGTTGCCTTGGGGTCGCCCTGTTCAACGAGCTCATGAATGGTATCTGAATTGGATGTGCCGAACCATGAGGAAAGTCCGCCTGTTGACTGGCAGAGCTTTCTGACCTCATCGAGGGGTTTATCGAAAAGGAACTTGATGACGTCCGTGACTGCCATAGTACCCATTCTCGTGGGTGTGAACGGGCCGTCACCGCCTGAGCCGTCGTTTGCGTCGATCATGCGGCCCTTCTGGTGAGCCGTAACTGTGATTCCGCCGTCGATGTGGCAGACGATGTAGTTCATGTCCTTATATTTGACGCCGGTCCTCTTGGCATGCTCTCTCGCAGTTGCCTTGAGGTTGAGCGCGTGTGTCGCAGATGTTCTGTAAAGGCCCTTTACGCCTGTGATCCTTGCTACGTCCTGAAGCTCGTCGACTACGATAGGATCGACCATGAGGAGCCTTCCGCCGAATTCGTCATGGAGCTCTTTGGCCATCTGGATGCCGAGCATGGAAGAGTGGTAAACGCCGCCTTTTGCAGAGCGGACATCGTTTAAGAGCCTTTCGTCGACTTCGTAAGTGCCGCTCGGAACGGGATAGCACGCACCGCCCCTTCCGACGATGGCGTCAATGCCCGTAAGGTCGATGTTGTTGTCAGAAAGCCACTTGCGGACATATTCCATGCGGTAATATAGCTGGGCGTTAATGGTATCGAAATTTCTAAGGACCGTTGAATCGTGGAAAATGTTGTCCTTTTTGATACTCTTTTCGTTCTCGAAATATTCGAGTTTTGTTGACGTGCTGCCGGGATTGAGCACGAATACCCTGTATGTCTTTGAATCTGACATTACGCCCACCTT
>JAEEGJ010019551.1_pt1 | contig 14896 bp, 7 predicted proteins | sample 8958761 | NCBI WGS metagenome assembly JAEEGJ01 (sample SAMN16246546, study PRJNA631951) | gut metagenome | biome: gut microbiome; feature: rumen; material: RS-attached | host: Bos | place: Iran: Karaj | collected 2018-10 | reverse complement strand
TGAAGAAAGCCATCGCCAACGAGCCTGCCCAACGCGAGAAGCAGCAACTGGTCATCGACTGGGACGCCACCAGTGAGCCCAGACGCGAGCAGAGGGAAATCCAGCGGGCCGAGCGGCAGATACGGTTACTGCAGGAGCAGCTGCCTGCCATGCAGGAAGAATTTGACCGCCTGTGTGCCGCCCTGCGTGCCAAGGAAAAGCAGTTGGCCACTGACCAGCAACAGCTCGACGAAACCCAGCAGTATCTCGAGCAGGAAGCGCCCAACAGCGAGATGTACAAGGGCATCAAGGGCATCAAGTCGCTGCTGGAACAGCGCCGCCAGGTGAGCAAGAACATCGACGACTTCACTCGTGACCTGAAACGAGACGAAGAGCACAAGCCCCAAGCCGAAGCCGACGTGAAACAGGCCCACGAAGCCCAGGAGCAGCAAACGCAACAAGTCAAGCAACTTGAGGCTGATTATGAGAAGATGGACGTGGAAGGCATCAACCGCGAGAAGAGCACCTTGGGCGAGGCCACCCTGGCGCTCACCCGCCTCAAAGCCGCCAACGATGCCGTGGCCGCTGCCACTGACACACTCAGCGGTTATACCACCGACTGCGAGAATGCCAAGCACGAGAGCGAGAAGTGGCAGATCATCGTTGTCGAGAAACGCGCCCGCAAAGAGGACCTCAGCAAGGCCGTCGAGCGCGAGACCGACTGGAGCAAGTTGCTGCAGCAGGCCCACAAGTCACTGCACAAGGGCGATACCTGCCCCGTGTGCGGCAAGAAAATCGAGGAGTTGCAGCCGACAAAGGGCGAAAACGAACTCGAGGAGTTGAGGGAACAACTCCGTCAAGCCGACAATGACCTGCAGGAGACCGAGGCAAGAATCCTCGCAGCCAACAAGAACATCGAGCAATTTACCCAGCGCAAGGCCAACGCCAAGAAGGAACTGGACGACAAGACCGCAGCCCGTGACAGGCAATGGCAGCTGACCAGCCAGCGTCTGGAATCATGCGGCAGGAAAGTTGACCAGATAGCCAACAATGCGGTAGCCGACCTGCTCATCGATGAACTGGGCGAAAAGGCAAATCAACTATCGAAACGCCAGGAACAAGCCAGCGCCCTGCAACGGCAAATCAAAGCCGCACGCGAACAACTGGACAAACTCACCAAGGCCCACACCCAAGCCCAAATCGCCCTGAACACGCTCATCGAGAGCATCAACAGCCAGCGCAAAGCCATCGCCACCAGCACCGAGCGCATGCAATCGCTCACGGAGCAACTCAATGGCATGTTCACCATGCCCGACTGGCAGGAACGCATGGCCCAGGACAGCGGTTTCATGGCGACACTGGAACAGAAAGCCACCGAGTTCGAGCGCCGGGAGGAAAGCGCCCAGCAACTCAAGCATGCCATCAGCGTAGCCCAGGCCGTCATCCCCGGCATGCAGGCCAACAAGCAGAATGTCGTGGGACTGACCGACAACGGCAAAATCAGCGACCTAGTACCCGACAACCTTGACGAGCAGTGGCGACAGTTCGAGAACAAGCACATCGAGTGGAACAACCGACTCGACAACGAGCGCCAGAACATAGAGCGCGCCACCGACGCCCTCAAGGCCTACCTCAACAAGAACCCCAGCATGACCACCGAGCGCCTGACGCTCCTCAGCCAGCACCAGCAAAGCGAGATTGACGCCATCAAGCGCGCCATCGAAGCGCTCAGGGACGCCATCACACACATGGAGGGCGAAATCGCCGGGCTCGACAAGCGGCACCAGGAAATCGTCGCCAGCAAGCCCGCGTTTGACGAGGAAAACCGCGAGAAACTGGACGAAATCATCCAGACGAGCCAAGATCATTATCAGCAGCTCACCGAACAAATCGCCGAGCTCAAGGCCCAGCTCAAGGCCGATGAGGACAAGCAGAAGGAGGTCGGCGAGAGGAAAGAGGCGATGGAGCGAGCCAAGGCCGAGTTTGAGCGCTGGGACGAACTGAGCAGTGACCTGGGCGATGATAAGGGCAAGACATTTCTTGCGATTGCCCAGAGTTACCTGCTGGGAGAGTTGCTCAACAATGCCAACGGCTATCTGCGGCAGTTCAACAACCGCTACGAGCTGGAGGCGAAGCCCGGCACACTCGTCATCCTCGCGCGCGACCAGCTGCAGGGCGATCTCACGTCGGTCAACACCCTCTCGGGAGGTGAGAGTTTCATGGTCTCATTGGCCTTGGCGCTGGCGCTGGCGAGCACTTCGGGCAGGATATTCAGCGTGGACACGCTGTTTATCGACGAGGGCTTCGGGTCGCTGAGCGGCGACTACCTCGAGAAAGTGATGGAGACCCTCAACCGCCTCTACGAAATCGGTGGGCGGCGCGTGGGCATCATCAGCCACGTCGAGGCCCTCAAGGGCAGCGTGACCACCCACATCCAGGTCGAGCCCGACCAGGGCAACACCACAGCCAGTCGCGTGACCGTCGTCTGCAACTGATCAACACACAAGTTCCTGGGGCACTGCTCCAGGAACTTGCGTTTTAAGGCTCGCGATTGGGGGGCGATCAGTGAAGCAACAACGCTGCAGCCATGGCTATGCGCGGTGCCCTACACGCTATTTTTGCGGAAAAATCATTTCGCCCTCAAACGAGATCGCATCACGCTCCTGCGGCACGACATCGATGATGCACTTGCCGTTGTTGAACACATCGATGCGGAAGAGGAACTGGTCCTCAATATTCTTCACCGTGAACTCGATGTGGGAGCGGTTACTTGTCAGGTAATTGATTGAGTAGTCCTTGATTTTGCCCTTGAAGTTCAGGCCCTTGCCGCCACCGTAGGGCAACCAGTAGGCCTCGCCGGCATAGGGCAGGTAACAGTCCATATCTTCACCGTCCACCTTCACCTCAAAGTTACTGCTCACGTGGCGCGCCATGCCGCCCAGGGGTTTCATCCAGTCCACGGCAATGGTGTAGTGGCGCGTGTCCAGACCTTCCTGAACCTGCCGCGTCACGGCGGCCTCACGCTCGGCCTTGGTCAAACCGTTAGATGTGCCGCACGACGTGAGCAGCACAGTCACCAATAAAAATAATGAAAATGCAATCTTCCTCATAATGTTTAGACTTTATTAAATTACACTATCGGCAAAACTCCCCTCCATCCTAGAGGACGGTCCGCCACTTACTATCCACCCGCTGCGACAAGGCCACAGTACGGATTTGCTGCAAAATAAGATAAAAAAATCAACTTTTGCAAATAATTACGGAAAAATTTCAAGAAATCGCAATCATTTCTCTCAACATACTGAACATCAGTAAAAACGAGAGGTTCCGGAATCTCTAGATAACCAGAAATCCCGGAACCTCTTGTCTGTCTTTAAACCCGCGTCAGCGGATGACGGCGATCTTGGTGACCACTGACTCGCTGCCGCCGTTGGCACGCGAGCAGATGACCATATAGACGCCCGTCTTCACGCGGTTGCCGTACTCGTCACAGCAGTCCCATGTCGTCATGCCACCGGTGGACTTGAGCTGGCGGATGACATTGCCGCTGGCATCGGCAATCTTGACCAGCGAGTTGTCCATCAAGCCCGTGATGGTGACGTCGCCGCCGAAGTCGGGACGTACGGGATTGGGGTAGGCATAGATGTTGCTGAAGGATGTCTCGGCAGGGCTCGAGTCGCTGAAGTACTCATACAGTCCTGCTGGCGTGGTGACATAGACCGAGTTGCTGTTGGGGTTGCAGCACACCTTATAGACCGTGTTGGACGCCAAGGGGCTGTTGGTAGTGTTGAACTTCTTGATAATCTCGGTGCCGTCGGCGCTGACGAGGAACAATCCCGAGGTCTGGGTGGCAATCCACTTGCGGTTAGCACCATCCACGGCGATGTCGTTGACCTGGATACCGCTCATCAGGTAATCGGCCATGCCGGTACCGTCGTTGCGCGGCACCTTGATGTGGTTGATTCTAAAAGCAGCGTCAAAGGCCTTGGCCGGGTTGAACGAGATGACACCCTCGGTAGTACCCATCCACACGAGGCCATTGAGGTCCTCGGTGAGGCACATGATGTAAGTCCATGAGAAAATCTGTCCGTCCTGATCGGTGAGGTTGCGGTAGAAGGCCTGCTGGGGCCGTCCCGTCACCTCGCCGGCACTGTTCCACATCACGACAGCCGACTGAAAGTCGCCATCGGTAAACACCTTGATGTCGTTGCTGCCTCGCTTGGTGGACAGGAACGAAGCGCGCTTGGTGAAGCCCGTGTACATGCCGTCCACGATGGGCAGTGTCCAGTCACTGGCGGTGACGGTGGCCTGCTTGGCCTTGGCGGCAGGAAGCACCATCACGGGGTGTTCCTCGTTCTCATAGGACTGCACCACCCACACGTTGCCATAGCGGTCGATGCTGGTAATGGGGTGCATGGCATATTTGCTGACCATCGGGCTGTTCTCATTGTTGTAGGTATAGACAATCTTGTTGTCCACCACCTTGTGCAGACCGGTCGTCCATCCGGCAATGAGGTAGGTGTCGGGATCCCCGGGCATGAAATCAATCCAGTAGGTACCTCCCGCAGGCGGATTGTCGAGTGTGGCATTGGCCCACTTCATGCCGTCATAGGTGTTGATGTAGGACGGCATCGCCTTGGGGAATAAAGCATTGGACGACGGACTGGAGACATACAGCAGGTCACGGTCCTGGTTGTAGGTCATCCAATAGGGGGTAGCAAACGTCATGACGTTGGGCAGGTAATAGTTCTCGCTGCCCCGCTGGTGCAGACCCTTGGCTCCTGCTGCCCAGATGACGCCGTCGCCATCGGGATGGGCGCTGCACACCTCACCGGGCGTCTCGATGGTTTCCAGAATGCTGCCCGAGTTGTCAATCTTGAAACACTTGCCCAGAACGGGCGTGTTGATCAGATAACCGCCGACGGTCTTCTGGAAAATCGTCGTGGCTCCCTCGGCGAGCGTGCCTGAATCGAAGGTGGCCTTACCGTCGGCATCAACGGTCATCGTCGCCAACGCAGTCCAACCGGTGACGGCAAGGAAAACCCTGTCGGTGAGCGGGCGGATGCGGAAGCCGGCCTTGTAGGTCGAGGTCTCGAACTGCTCCAGCAGTTCATAGTACTTGGAGGCCTTGCCGTAGTAGAAGGCGTCCTTGCTGGTCAACAACAGCATGTCACCCATCTGGGCGACCGAAATGAGTTGACTGCCATAGATGTGCGACTCCTTAACAACGAACTTGCTGTCGTCGATGGATACATAGCCGAAGTCGGTAGCGAGATAAATCAAACCGGGCGCAAAGGTGACATCGTTGATGGTCTTGCTGTAAGTCATCACGGCATCCTTGATTTCGGGCATGTTCACCACCGAGCCATCACCACGGATGATATCGATGTTGGAGTTGGTGTACACGACGACCAGATAATCCTTGTCGCTGTTGTAGTACATGTTGGAAATGCCCATGTCGCTCAGGTCGCCCTGAATGCTCATCGCCTCGTTCTCACTCGTGGACTTGTCCAGGCGGAAAAGGTTGGCGCCCGACTGGTAATAAACCCACTGGCGCGATTCGGCGATAGAGGTCACCTGGTCGCCCACAAAGGAGGTGTGGATGCGCCAATCACCCACAGCATTCTGGGCAGCCGCGCACAGCGACAGCCACAGCGTCAAGAGCAATAATATCTTCTTCATTGTCTTTACTGTTTCTCTTCTTGTTGTTTATTTAATAACGTGAGAGGGCGCCGGAAATTGTGTACCGGGCCAATAGAATGGGCTGCGGGAACGGGAATGGGCGGGACGGGAGAATGGTCCCGTGGATGGTCCTCAGTACTTCAGCTGATAGGAATGGGATTGTGGCGAGGCGGTGTCGAGGGTGAAGATGGTCCATGCGCTGGTCAGCTGGCTCTCGTAGCGGACGTGGTATTTCACCCCTGGGCGCAGGCACTTGAGCACGACTTGGCCTGTGGACGGCTGACCGACAGCGCCGCGGCGCTTGACACCCTTTTTCTCGACGATGGAGCACTCCTGCTCACGGATGGTAATCACCAGGTTGACCGTCTCTTCGGGACCGATGGAAAAGCCCGTGCGGGAGAGCAGCACGCGGCCATGGTCCTGCGGCTCCAGGGTAACGATGTCGTCGCTGTCAACGGCCTCGTCGGGCGTGGTGGCAAGCTGCAGGATATAGGTGCTGGCAGGGCCCTTCTCGCGATGCGAGAGGAACATCATCAACAGCAGCATGACGACGGCAAATACCAGGGCGTAGAATTCGGGGGAATAGAAGCTCATCACTTGAGGCGGCTGATGACCTGGGCTGCGACGAGACGTGCCGACGCGGGGGACCAGTGGGTGTCGTTGAACATATAGACATCCCTGACGCCCTGCTCGAGCAGCGGCATGTGGATGCGCTTGGAATACACGATTCGGTCGCTGTCCTGCGCCATCCACCGCTCGATGTCCTCGTTGAGCGTCTTGCGGGGATAGGGGTTGTCCACGATATAGTCCTGATACATGTCATACTTGTCGCAGGCAATGACAATCACCAGGTTGATGCCACGCTCACGCGCCGCCGCGATGACCTGGTCAAAGCAGTTCACGACGCGTCGCTGCGCCAGCGAGTCGCACCCCATGCCATAGAGCAAATCCTCGTTGAAGAAATACAGCTTGTAGGGCTCGGGACCGCCGAACATGGGCCTTGACAAGCGGGCCTCACAGATGGGATTGTAGCCGAACACATGGTAGAAGATGTAATCCTTGACGCGCAACAGGGGGCTCGACTCCTTGCGCTCGTCGGTCGAGGTGTTAAGTTCGACCTCAGCGGTAGGCCGCGGCAGGGGCTTGTTGTCGGTGGTGAAACCGCTGTGGCGGGGCACCAGATAGCGCTCGGCCTCCTCCACGACCAGATTTCTGATATTGGTGGAGTCGAAACCGCCATGCACTATCAGGTCATAGGCCACCTGCATCGGGCTGGACAATGACGGGTCCTGGGGCGTGAACACAACCACACGGCGACCGCTGTCATGGGCCACGTAGTTGACGTAGTCGCCCTCCTTGCCCAGTCCACCGCCGCCATGCGAGAACGAGTCGCCGATGACCACCACGTCGGCCGGATTGGCACGCAGCACGCTGTCATCACTCTCGCCGGTGTAATATACCCGCGGCAGCAGTTGAGCAGCAATAGAGTCATTGTACTCGGGGCCGGCCTCGATGAGCCCCAGGCGCATCAGGTCGCCGGCGCTCTCGTCCATCGACCACAGATAGATGACCATGCCGACGAAGAACAGCCACATGGGCAGGACAGTATAGGATATCTTCTTCAGAAACTTCTTCATGGCTCAGAACTGGAAATAGATGAACGTCTGCACCTGGCCGGCGAAATAGAAAATCAGGAACACCAGCAACGCATACAGCGCCAGGCGCGTCCACTGCATCGTGAACAGGCGGCACCCGTCGATCTGCAGCACATGCTGGCGCTCGCGCTGGAACCACTCGACCAGCAGCAGGCCGGCGCACCACAGCAGCATGGTGGCCATCTTCATCGTCACGCCGTGCCAGTTGAACAGCGAGTGCGAGAACAGGCGCGCCACGAAGTCACAGAACGAGGCGAAATCGGGCGCACGGAACAATATCCAGCCGAAGTTGACGAGCACAAAGGTCACCACCATCGACAGCAGTTCGCGGCCCGAGGGCAAGAGGCGGCCATGAGCCACGGTGTCCTTGTACCGCCCCGTTCCCAGCACGATGAGGGGAATGAACAGCAGCGCGTGGTACAGGCCCCACAGGACAAAGGTCCAGTCGGCGCCATGCCACAGACCGCTCAGGGCAAACACGATGATGGTGTTCACCACCGTCCTGGCACGTCCATGGCGGCTGCCTCCCAGCGGGAAATAGACATACTGCGTGAACCAGTTCATCAGCGTGATGTGCCAGCGACGCCAGAACTCACGCACGCTACGCGAGAAATAAGGCACCTTGAAATTGGTGGTCAAGCGGATGCCGAACAGCTTGGCGCAGCCGATGGCGATGTCGCTGTAGCCCGAGAAGTCGGCATAGATCTGGAAGGTGAACAGCAGCGAACACAGGGCAACGTTAAAGCCCGGCATGGCGTCCAGGTTGCCCCACACCCCGTTGACCACCTCGGCACAGCCGTCGGCAATGATGAGTTTCTTAAAAAAGCCCCACAGCATCTGTCGCAAGCCGTCGACCGCCGTGCAGTAGTCAAACGTGCGCTCACGCAGCATCTGTGGCAGCAGGTTAGTCGCCCGCTCGATGGGACCTGCCACCAGCTGGGGGAAGAAGCTGATGAACGAGAAAAATGCCACCACGTCGCGCGTTGCCCTAATGCGTCGGGCATACACATCGATGGAGTAACTCAGCGCCTGGAAGGTGTAGAACGAAATGCCCACGGGCAGGATGATATGGGCCGTCGGCCAGTCCACGGCGATGCCCACCAGGCCCAGCATCGCGGCCAGGCTGTCCACAAAGAAATTGTAGTACTTGAACACCGCCAGGATGCCCAGGTTCAGGACAATGTTGGCGGCGCTGATGACACGCTGCCACCTCCTGCGGCCCTCATAGTGCTCGATGAGAAGTCCACTCGCATAACTGCTTAGCGAGGTGATGACAATCAGCGCGAGAAAACGCCAGTCCCACCAGCCATAGAACACATAACTCGCCACGAGGATGAGGAGGTTCTGCCACCTCAACCGCCTGAACACAAACCAGTAGAGCAGGAACACTACCGGCAAGAATATCATGAATGTGAACGAGTTAAACAGCATTGCGAGATTGAAAAATCAGCTGTTAGCCTTTAGCTATTAGCCATTAGCAACACAATGAATGCTAACAGCTAAATGCCAGAAGCTAACAGCTAAGAGCTAATAGCTAAGTGCTACTTAATGATCATGATGGTCGCATGGGGCGTGCCTGTAGTCTCAGGCTGGCCACCCTGGGCGCAGTAGATGTTGTACAGGCCCGTCGGCAGGCGCTCGCCGTCCTCGCCACAGCCATCCCACAACGTGCTGCCGATCACGGGACCGAACTGGGCAACGACATTGCCATTGCGGTCGGTGATGGTGACGTAGGAATTCTCCATCAGGTTCACGATCTTGATCATGCCGGTGAAGTCAGGCTCCACAGGATTGGGGAACGCATACACGTTGTCGAAGTTGATGGTCGAGGCGTCACCAATCGAGATGAACTCGGCAAAGCCGTTGTCGGTGACGATGTACACGCGCTCGTTGATGGTGTCACACTCCACGCTGTACACCAGGTCGCTGGGCACGTCACTGTTGGTAGTGGTGTAGTGGGCATAGACCTCCGAGGCGTCGGGCGAAACGAAGTAAACGCCGTCGCTGCTGGCAATCCACTTGTTGTTGTAACGGTCCACGGCGATGTCGTTCACCGAGTAACCCTCACACAGCAGGCCCTTGCCCTCGGTCGACTTGGTGACCATGGGGCGGGTGGCGCGAGGCTGCTCGTCGAAGACCACGTCGGGGTCAAACCAGAAGACGCCCATCGTGTGGCCCACCCACAGGTTGCCGTCCAGGTCTTCCTCAAAGCAGTTGATGTAGTTCCAGTCGATCTTCTTGCTGTCCTGGTCCACAAAGTGGCCAATGTTGGCAACGCGGTAGTTGTCCTCCTTCACGTTCTCGCTGCCGTTGTCCCAGCACACGAAGTGGCCCGTTACGGTCGTGGGGAAGTCACAGTCGCTGTAGATCTTGTAGTTGTTCTTGGCGGGAACGACAAAGCGCGAACGCTGCATACTCTTGGTGTTCAGCAGTGCCAAACCACTGGGCTGGAACCAGTCGGCCTTGGCGGGCGTCTTGTTCACCTTGTCGGCGGGCAGCACGGCCACCGGACAGGCATCGTTGCCGAACGAGCTTACCACCCACAGGTTGCCGTAGTTGTCAAATGCCGGATGAGCCTTGTAGGTACCAATCAGCGCGTTGTTCTTGGTGTAGGTGTGCACGAGCACATCGTTCTTCACCTTGTGCAGACCCTTGTTCCAGCTGGCGCGGAAGTACATCGTCGGATCCATCGGATTGAAGACAAACTCGTAACCGCTACCGGCGGCAGTGTAGGGCGTAGCGTCGGCCCAGGAGATGCCGTCATAGGTGTTAATGACGTTGGGCACATTCTGCTGGTTGACGTTGGACAGCTTATTGGGTGCCGAGTTGGAGACATACAGCTTGTTCATCGCCGCGTTGTACTTCAACCAGAAGGGGGCGTCAGTCGACAAGCAGTTCAGCTTGTAGTTGGTCGTCGTGCCGTCGATGTGCAGACCGTTGCCGTCGTTGATCCACACGGTGCCGTCACCCAGCGGGTTGGACGTGGCAAAGCAGGCCGTCGTGTAGGTCTTGGTGGCCGTCGTGGCCTCGGCATTGATGGTGTAGCAGTAGGCCTTGCCCTCAAAGTTGGCAATAAAGCCAGTGGGGGTCTTCTGCACATTGGTGGCAGGGCTCGATACCAAGGTCGTCGATACCGGAGCGCCGCCCGAGAAGTCATACTTGTAGAGCGACGACATCATGATGAACACCTGGTTGTCGTCGATGGGATACATCGTAGCGCCCGAGAACGAGCCGCTCTTCTTGGCATAGGTAGCGATGGGATTATCCACCTCAGGCTCACCATAGTAGCACTGGTTGTTGGACAGGATAATCATCCTGTTGCCCACCACAGCCACCGAGTTGACCGAGATGCCCTGACCCAGGTCCAGACTCTTGGTGACCTTGAGCGTGGACTCGTCGATGACGACGTAGCCGTAGCCGATGGTCACATAGGCCTTGCCGTGGGCAAACGTGATGTCGTTGATCAGCTTGCTCGTGTAGGCCGTCAAGGCACCGTAGGCACCCGACGTGTCGAGCGTGTAGTTGTGCACCGGCGAAACGATGTCCTTGATGTTGCTGATGTTGGTCACCTTGCCCGTCTCGTCAATCACGTCGATGTTGGAGGTGTAGTAGGCGATAAAGAGCAACTTGTTCTCCCAGTCGTAGTAGATCTGGCGGATGCGGTCATCCGAGAGCACGTTCTGACGACTCAATGCCGTCGTCTTGAGCGATGCCTTGTCGAACTGGTACAAGCGGTAACTGTTCAGATAATAGACCTTGTCACCGGTGTCAAACACGTTCTGGATCTGACTGGTCACATAGTAGTTGTGGATTTTCCAGGTGCCCGCACTGGCAGTAGCCACGGCCAGCAACAGCATCAGCACCAGTAGAAGATGTTTTTTTAACATATCACTTAATTTTAATATTATTGTCAACTTGTACTAGCATATTGATAACCAGCAGGATACGGAGAAGACCCCGCAAAACCCACTGAATCAAACGTCAAAGGTATACATTTTTAACGACAATACGCTGTTTTTCATGTCACGAAGTTGAGAAAATCTTTCTTAAAAATTGTGAATGTATAAAGCGCGAGGCCAAGGTCGCCCACCATGGGCAGCGCTTGGTCTCGCGGTTTGTTATGTCGCTGGTGTGCGGTGGATTACTGCTGTGTGGCAGTGGCTGCGGCGGCAACCTCGACCCACTTCTTCACCTCGTCAACGACGGGCACTTTGTAACCCAACTTGTACTTCTTGTTGATGTCCAGCAGGTCCTGGAAAAGTTTGCCGGGCTTCTCGAGGGCACCCAGGGCGGCAACGGTGAGCAGGCCGGCCTTCTGGATGGGTGCTACCCACTCCTCGGGGATGCCCAGAGCGGTGAAGGCCTCGACCTTGTCACGGGCGGGCACCTTCTCGGGGCGCATCTGCGGGAACAACAGCACGTCCTGGATGTAGCTGTTTCCGGTCATGAGCATCACCAGACGGTCGATGCCGATGCCGATACCGCTCGTCGGGGGCATGCCATACTGCAGGGCGCGCAGGAAGTCCTGGTCGATGACCATGGCCTCATCGTCGCCCTTGTCGGCCAGGCGCATCTGCTCCTTGAAGCGCTCCTCCTGGTCGATGGGGTCGTTGAGCTCGCTGTAAGCGTTGGCCAGTTCCTTGCCGTTGACCATCAACTCGAAGCGCTCGGTCAAGCCGGGCTTGGAGCGGTGCATCTTGGTCAGCGGGGACATCTCGACGGGATAGTCGATGATGAATGTGGGCTGGATGAACGTGCCCTCGCAGAACTCGCCGAAGATCTCGTCGATCAGCTTGCCCTTGCCCATGGTGTCGTCAATCTCGAGGTTGAGTTTGTGGCACACCTCGCGAATCTCGTCCTCGGTCTTACCCTCCAGGTCAAAGCCCGTCTTCTCCTTGATGGCCTCAAGGATGGGCAGACGGCGGTAGGGCGCCTTGAAACTGATGACCTGACCGTCGATTTCGGTCTCGGACTTGCCGTTGACCGCGATGCAGATGGTCTCGAGCAGTCGCTCGGTGAACGACATCATCCAGTTGTAGTCCTTGTACTGCACGTACAGCTCCATGCAGGTAAACTCGGGGTTGTGGTTGCGGTCCATACCCTCGTTGCGGAAGTTCTTGCCGATCTCGTACACACCCTCGAAGCCGCCCACGATCAGGCGCTTGAGGTAGAGCTCGGTAGCGATGCGCATGTACATGGGGATGTTCAGCGCATTGAAATGGGTGATGAACGGGCGGGCGGTAGCACCACCGGCGATGGCCTGCAGCGTGGGCGTCTCAACCTCGGTGTAGCCGGCATCGTCCAGCACCTGGCGCATGGTCTTCACCACCAGGGCACGCTTGAGGAAGGTCTCCTTGACGCCGGCGTTGACCACGAGGTCAACATAGCGCTGGCGGTAGCGCAGCTCGGGGTCCTCAAAGGCGTCGTAGGTCACGCCGTCCTTCACCTTGACCACGGGCAGGGGCTTGAGCGACTTGCTCAGCAGCTTGAGCGACTGGGCGTGGACACTGATCTCGCCCGTCTGGGTGCGGAAGACGTAGCCCTCGACACCGACAAAGTCGCCCATGTCGAGCAACTTCTTGAACACCGTGTTGTACAGCTCCTTGTCTTCGCCGGGACACAGGTCGTCGCGGCTCACATAGACCTGGATGCGGCCCTTGGAGTCCTGCAGTTCAAAGAAGGATGCCTTGCCCATGATGCGGCGGTTCATCATGCGTCCGGCGATGCTCACTTGGCGCGGCTCAGCGTCGTCGCTGAAGTTGGCCACGATGTCGTCGCTGTAAGCAGTCACCACATACTCGGCAGCGGGATAAGGGTTGATGCCCATGGCCTTGAGCTGCTCCAAACTATTGCGGCGAAAAATCTCTTGTTCACTTAATTCCAGTACGTTCATGTGATATCAGTCTATAATTGTTGTTGATGTTGATGACTTGTTTAAACTGCAAAGGTACTAAAAATAGTTTTAACCCCTAGCTTTTACTCCTTAGTTTTTCATCATTCAAGATAACAAGACTACAATAACATCAAAAATAAATCATTTTCAAGGAGTACTTATTATAATGTCAAGATAAATAACTAAATTTGCGTCTTAACACGTTACTATATCAACCGTTTTCAATTCTTTCATTCAATTTCCTAAGAACTATGTCATTACTTATTTACGAAGACTTGGTGGACATACTCAAAAAGCATCTTGATGAGTGCGACATCAAAGCAGAAATCAAATCATGTATCGGGCGCTCCTGGCACCGCTACCGTAACATACGAGTCTATCCCAATGATATTGATGACTCCATCTTTTACAGGTATGCTAACGGTTTTTGGGAATTGCACTTTGAGAATCCAGATGATAATGTAATTGACATGACGCGACGCAAAGTCATGGAACACATACCATCTAATGGACACATGAATTGGCACAGAGGTTACTGTCGACAGCGTGGCTATTTGGGCATTGATGAGATCATCGAAGATAAAGAAGAGTTTATATCTCTTTTTGATGAATTGTGGTCGGCTACTTCGCAACTTCTCAGTAATGAATCCGAAACCACTTCAGAATCGGATGAAAAGAAAGAATTACAACAAAATCTCCAAATGTCACTAGCCAAGCCAAACACATGGCTTGATAGACTAAACACAATTAGCATTAGCTGCACTCAAACTGAGTATAAGAAACCCGAGACCATGGTATCTTCGATCGGTGATCTTCCATTTGAACGTTTTGTCATTCCTCCTTATCAGCGTCCTTACAAATGGGGAGTAAACAGCGTCAATCAACTTATTAACGACATCATCACTTTCAGCGAAAGTGGAACTAGTGAATACCGATTGGGGACTCTCGTTTTACACCAACAGGGCCAAGAATTGTACATCGTTGACGGTCAGCAACGCACTATAACGCTTATATTGCTCCTCTCTGAACTTCGCAAGACATTTAAAGATTTATTTAATGACATTGATCTTGATAAATTCCTGGACAAAGAGCAGTTTCATGAGTCAACATCACGTTTTCACCTGCGAGAAAACATGAATGCAATACGCTTCAGATTGACAGAATTCACCGAAAAGCATGTTCAGTTCTTGCTGAAGAACTGCAAATTTGTTATCATTACGCTGTTTGACATTTCTGAAGCTTTCCAGTTCTTTGATTCACAGAATTCACGAGGGAAAGAATTGGAGCCTCACGACCTCTTAAAGGCATTCCATCTGCGAGAAATCCCGTCCTTAACCAAGGCTGACATAAACAATGTCCAAAAATGGGTAAAAATTGATACCCCAGTTTTGGCAAGCCTGTTCCTAGTATTGTTTCGCATCAAGAGTTGGGCTGCAGGACAAGATGGCCGAGAGTTCACATCTAAAAGAATCGACACTTTTAAAGGTCCAAGAAACAATAAACGACAACTACCATATCAAAAGATTTACGCCCTTGCCGAATGCTATACAGAGCTCTATAATGCTGACATATCACGGCGTATCGATCACCAACACATGGATTATCCACACCAGATTGACCAGGTAACAATTAATGGTTCATTGTTTTTTGACATGATTCAACATTATTACCGAAAAAGTGCCATCAT
>JAEEGJ010019547.1_pt1 | contig 14901 bp, 8 predicted proteins | sample 8958761 | NCBI WGS metagenome assembly JAEEGJ01 (sample SAMN16246546, study PRJNA631951) | gut metagenome | biome: gut microbiome; feature: rumen; material: RS-attached | host: Bos | place: Iran: Karaj | collected 2018-10 | reverse complement strand
CGTGGGATCGGACACGGTGATGATGATGTGGTGCCCGGAATCGGCCACGACATCTTTCTCGGCAGTTTTCAATGCTTCCGATCCCGGAGCAGGTCCGTCATACAGGCGGATAATCTGGCCTTGACGGAGTTGGGCGCCGCAAGAGAGGCTGATGCCCAGAAGGGCAATGAACAATAATCGTTTCATCAGAGGTAATCTTTATATTTGTCGGCATGTAGAAGGACATAAAGGATGGTCATCGGCTCATCCAGGTAGCTTTCGCTGATTTCCTGGCTGATCTTCTCTCCCAGGAAAACCACTCTCCAGATATAGGACTGCATCAGTTCCTGGCAGTTATAGAATGGAATTCCGGAGAGGGCATGGTCGCACTCGATGCCGGTAAGGAAAAGATATGGTACTTTCATTTCCCTGAATTGCCGTGCCAGCGTCTTTGACCCCCAGGCGCTGTAGTCGGCCTCTTCCTGCTTGACTACCTCATAAGGAACAGCCTGGTCTTTGTCTCCATGGAACAGAAGGAAAGGACAGGGTTCTCCCTTCCAAACCGGTTCTTCCAATCCAAAACCCCATACTCCGCCGGCACAGGAGATGACGGCAGCATAATTGAATCCCTTGGGAAGGCGGCTCGTGGCTATTTCTTCTTTATTGACAAGCCGGTACTCGGCCGTGCATACATTCACGGCACCGGCACTGCCGCCAGCTGCGATAATTTTGTCCGGGTCAATCCCCAGTTCATTCGCGTGCGCAATAAGATAAGCGGTAGCATCGTAAAAATCCTCTATGCCCAGGGTGATGGCATAGTCATACCATTTCCCGAAATCCTTGATATCGAATTTGTCGGAGCCGCTTTGCTGCTTTAGGCGGCGAATTCCCAGCCGGTAGTCTATGGAAACGCAGGCATACCCGTATTTGGCCATGCGGCTGAGCCATTTCTTCCCCTGTTCGCGGGTGTCATCGCTGTCCCATCCGCCGCCATGCTGATAAAGGACTACGGGCCTGGCTCCGCTTACGGCAGAAGAGGGGTCGGTGTAAATGTCCATTTTAAGACTTTCACCGTCTTTCTCGGCGTAGACAAATGTCTGGGTGATGATTTCTTTGCCGTCCCCAAGAGTTAGTTCAACGGGGTACGTTTTTCCGCAGGCCAGGAGGGCCCAGGAGAAGGCAAACATTACAAGAGTCGTTCTTTTCATTTTGAATTGATTATTTTGTCTGGCACAAAGATATCCGGCCCTGGAATCATTCTTTTTCTTATTTGGGTTATTCTTTTGACGAAATGACCAAAGGGACAAAAAAACCTTTTTGGGGAATCGGCGGACATGCATTCCGATGTGCAAATGCTGGACGATTTGTCCAAATATTTCGTATTACGGAGAAGAGTCGGTATCTTGCGAAAAATTATTGCGTATGAAAAAAGGTCTGAAAATCACATTGATTGTCCTTGGGACTATTGCAGGTATCCTCCTTGCTGCCGCCGGCGTTTTTTCCATCTGGTGGAACCGTATTCTTTCCAATGCCGATTTAAAGGAAAGTTGGAGCAGGACCGACGGAACCGTTCTGGAGAATCTTCGCTATGGCCCCGCCGGAAGTAATACGCTGGACCTGTTTATACCCGCATCTGCAGATAAAGACAGCCCGCAGGCCTTGATGCTCTTTATCCACGGCGGATCCTGGATGGGAGGGAGCAAAGCCGATGAAACCTTTGCCGCCAGAAGGTATGCCAAGGAAGGTTATTTTACCGCTACGATGAATTATTCACTCGTAAACAAGGACCCCGGCACCAACATGCTTACCATGCTGGACGAAATTCAGCAGGCCATTACCTTTATAAAAGAATACACGGACGGGAAAGGCTATTATATCGACCGGATGGCTCTCAGCGGAATTTCCGCAGGAGGACATTTAGCCATGCTATATGGGCTGCGCTGTGCATCCCATTCTCCCATTCCGGTGAAATTCATTGCACAGCGGGTGGGGCCTGCATTCCTGCCATATATCTTCAACTTTGAAGAAGATGTTATCAGGAGTGCGGTGGCCGATTCTGATGGCGAAGGGAAGCGGGTACTGGATGAAGTTGACAAACTGATGGGATGGACTTCAGGAAAAGTCCTTCCACGGACGCAGTACACAAAAGAAAACATTGACTCGCTGATGACCATTGTATCCCCTGCTAGCTACGTGGGTGAGAGCAGCGTTCCGCTCCTTATGGCCTACGGCGGAAAAGACAATCTGGTGCACCGGCGCCACGGAGATCTAATGGATTCCCTCTATACGGCACGTGGAATCCGGCACGACATCCTGATTTTCCCCAACTCAAGCCATCCGCTGGGTGACGATCCGGACTGTGCAAAAGTCCTGACTGTCAAGATAAAGGAATACTGCAAGGAGTATTTCGGTTATTGACACTCGCGGATATACTCAGTAGGAGTTTTTCCGAACATGGCCTTGAAGTTCCGGCTGAATATCGCGGGCGAAGAATAACCTGTCATATAGGCTACCTCGGAGATGTTGTATTCACCTTTCCGCAGCAATTCCAGAGACCGGTTCAGCCTGTATTTCCGGAAAAACTCATTGGGTGTGTCACCCGTGAGGCCCACAATCTTGTAGTAGAGCTTGCTGCGTGAGATGTGCAGCGCGTCCACCATACTGTTTACGTTGAAATCGGAATTGGACAGGTTCTCCTCCAGCAGGGAATAAATCTCCTCCAGGAAGCGTTTGTCCATAGGCAGCAGTTTTTCTTCCTGGGCTTTCTCTTCCTTTGTCCGTTGGGAGGCAGGGATAGCCAGTATGCCGCGAAGACGGTCCCGGTTGGATAGGATAGCCCTGGTCAGTGCCATCAGATAATCCGGTTCGAAAGGCTTGGTCACATAGGCATCGGCCCCTGATTCCAGACCCCTGACCTGACTTTCCGTCATTGTCCTGGCAGTAAGGAGAATGACAGGAATGTGGCAGATGTCGGCGTCCGTCTTGATACTGTTGCAGAGCCAGTATCCGTCATGCCCGGGCATGGCCACGTCACTCACGACGAGTTCCGGACGTTCATTCCTGACAAGCCCGATGGCCGCGATGGCATCTGATGCCGTAAGTACCTTGTATTCTTTGCCAAGCAGCATCTTGAGGTAGCGGAGCATGTCAGGATCGTCATCCACTGCCAGTACGGACCTACCATGACTTGATACGGGGATGTCTTCGTCCCTGATTCCCGGCATTTCCTTCGGTGAGGCGGATACTGGCTCTCCATGTTCTTCTGGCGTATAGATGTCCTCTGCGGGCAGCGTAATCGTGAAACAAACTCCGTCTGGAGAGAGGTTTTCCACGTCAACGCTACCATGGTGAAGTTCTGCAAGCCTGGCCGTAAAGTAAAGGCCGATACCCGTCCCTCCGGTCTGGTTGCGGTTTTCTGCCTGGTAATAACGTTTGAAGATATCTTTCAACTTGTCCTGGGGGATATGGCTTCCCGAATTGGCAACAGACACTGTGGTGTTCCCTTCATTCAGATCCAGAGAGAGCGTAATATTACCTCCGGGAGGGGTAAAGCGAAGCGCATTTCCGAGAAGGTTGCTGACCATTTTTTCAACTTTGTCGGAATCGGCCGTCACGGGAAGCGGTTCTTCCATGCCTTCCAGGCGCAAGGTGATATCCTTTGCTTCGATGCTTACGCGTGAGGCCTGCGCAATCTGGTTCATAAGCGCCGCCATATCCATCCGGGAAACGGAAAGCTTGAGAGCATCGCTGTCCAGTTTCCCGAAATCCAGAAGCTGATTTACCAGGCGAAGCATGCGGTCCGAATTCCACATGGCAACATTTACCAACTGTTTCTGCTCTCCTCCCAGACCTTCGTCATGGCTGAGTTGTCTCAGCGGGGCGGCAATCATCGTCAGCGGTGTCCGGAATTCATGTGAAATATTGGTAAAAAAGTTCATGTTCACCCGGTTTACCCGTTTTTCCTCTTCTCTTTCCCGTCGGAGCCTGAGAATATGGATAACGAGGTAGGAAGCTCCGCCAAAAAGCAGGACATACAGCAGCCGGGCCCATACAGTGTTCCATGGAGCATCGCCCACATGGATTTCCATATCGGCAGCAGCGCCGTCCAAGGACATTACGCTGAGTTTGTGCTTTCCGGAGGGAACGTTGAAGAAATAGGCGGTATGTCCCTCCTTCACATCAACCCAGTCCCGGTTGTATCCGTCCAGTTTGTACCGGAAGGCCGTATGGGTGGGTCTGCTGAAATCCGGAGCTGAGAAAATGATATTGAAACTGTTTTCGTCATAGGACAGATGAACCGGACGCCCGCTTGTCATGGAACTGATTTGTCCCTGAAGATACAGATATTCAAAAACGATGGGAGCTGCGCTGCGGGCGGGAATCTGCCGGACATTGCCCAGTGTTACCCCGTGGGTTCCCCCGAATACGGCCATGGACATCCTGTCCCACCAGGCGGCGCAGCGCTCCAGATACTGATCTCCGCCCGTATCGTCTCCTTTGGAGTAGCGTCTTGCCTGCCCGCCTTGCAGTCTGTAAAGACCGTCCGGCGTGGAAATCCAGGCGGCCGTCCCGTCACAGACGATACCGGAGACTCCCTCACAGTCAACTGCCTCGATGCGGTTTACTTTGTTGTATCTGCGCAGGTAGCTGTACAGTCCGGACTCCCTGGTGCCGATAAGGATTGTCCCGTCCGGTTGCTGGCAAATGGCAGTGACTACATCGGGGGACCTGGCATTGCCCCATAGGGGGATCACCGTCCTTGTCTTGCGGTCGGAACTCAAGATAATGGGATTGCTGAGAGCCATGCCAACCATCACCGCCCCGTCATCCAGAGGTAAAATGGCCGACACCAGGGAAATTCGCTCATCAAGGACTCGGATGCTCTCCTGACAATCCCCATCCGCTCCGAAACGATAGAGCCATCCGCTGAGCGCTCCCACCCATGCGCCCCCGTCACCGGCATCGGCCAGGGCCGATTTCCTTATGTCGGAGTCTCCCTGAAGTAAAATCTGCCGAAGACGCCTGCCTGTGGGTTCGGCAAGAAACAAGTTCCCCCCGTCTATCATCCAAAGCCGATCTTTCCGGGTAGAGAGAATAAGGTTTCCTGAGGTGTTAGGGAGACTTTCCTGAAGGAGTCCTCCGGCATCCACCTCGCTAAGTTCATTGCTCTGGGGGCAGTATCGGTAAAGACGCCCGTCAAAGGTCGAAAGCCAAAGGTTCCCGCCGGAATCCGGAGTGAGGGAAGATACGGGCCTGTCCCGGAAGGCTCTGGGGATCTGTGGCAAACTCCCGAAAAGACGGCTTGCCTTGGGGATAACGATAAAGCCCTTGTTCTCAAATCCCATCCAGATATTCCCGCCGGAGTCTTTGTACATGACGGAAATTCTGCCGGGAATCTCCGGAATGGGGAAATCTAAATCTCCGGGGACGGTCCTTCCGCGCGTTTCACTGTTGAAAACGATGACTTCCCCTCCGGCGGCTATCAGGTGCTCTTTTTCAGAGAGTGAGAAGACCATTGTAATGGATTTAGGACCGCCGGTCACCACTTCTTCAATGGTAACAATTTCGCCTGAGTTCATGTCAAGCGTAAGAATTTCTTTTCCTTCCGACATCCAGATGTGCCCGTTGGAAGTGCTTCCGGTATAGTGTGGACGCATCCCTGTGGGAACAGTTTTGAGCAGTTCCAGTGTAGAGCTGTCATAGCATCGGGCCTCGGAGTTGGTGACGGACCAGAGCCTGTCGGAAGAATCAAGGAAACAGTCGTTGATGTAAGAGTGGACCGGGTCGAAATTCCGGACAGAAAGTCTGATTCTGTCGTTGTCGGCATCATACTCGCACAGATGTTCAAGAAGATTGATCAGGATTTTTCCGTCCCCGGTCTGAAGAATCTGATATACGCTCTGAAGGTCCGTAGGGAGGTCAAGCGTCTTGAAATCACCATTTTCTGTCAAATAACACAAGCCGGCTGACGTCCCCACCCATAACCTGCCGCTACGGTCTGTGAGCAGGCAGTTGACGGTGTTGGACGGAAGGCTTCCCGGCACGTCATCACGATGAAAAAACTGCGTGTATTCGTATCCGTCATAGCGGTTCAGTCCACGTGAAGTCCCAATCCAGACAAATCCCAGAGAGTCCTGCGAAAAGCAGGTGACATTCATGTTGGAGAGGCTCTGTTCTATGCTGACTACCCTGGCGTCGGCGGTAATGAGCGGACTCTCTTTTCCACAGCTTACGGCAAGAAGGACGGCCATGCCGAGCAGTATCGGGATCTTTGTCATCGTGTGTCGGGCTTTTGTGCAAATATACTCAAAATTCAATTTTAACTGTAGACGATTTGTGCAAATGCGTGTCTGCTTGTGCAAAGTGTTTTGTAATCATAGGGATTCTGTCTAAACTTGCAAAAACCATCAGTGATGAAAACTATAATCAAACATTTGCTCAGAGCGCTTGTGTGCATTGTATGCCTGACATTTATTTTCATCGGATGTTCGGTGGTCAGAAACATCCGGCTCCAAAAGAAAATGCATCTGGATGATTCGGAGGTGGTGGGCCAGCGTTTGGAAGTTCCAAGGGAGGGCAACCGGAGCGTAGAGGTCCTGCTGTATGAACCTTCGTATGAAACTGAAGGGCCGCTTCCTGTCGTTTTCAATATCCATGGCGGCGCATTCATCGCCGGGTTCGCCGACATGCTTGGAACCCAGAGCCAGCGAATTGCCGACAACTGGAGCGTCAGGGTGGTAAATGTGAATTATTCACTGGTCCCCAGGGTGTCCATACAATACGGCACTCAGGAAGTTTCGGATGCCGTTTTGTATTTCCGGGACCACGCCGGAGAATATGGCATTGATCCGGGCCGTATCTTTATCATGGGTTATTCCGCCGGAGGCTATCATGGAATCATGGCTACCATGCAATTGAAAAAGAGAGGGATTGACATAGCAGGACAGATTCTCTGCTATCCTTTTATCAAAGACGCGGTGGAGCAGTACAATGAACTGGAACCCGCCATGAAAGGACTCGCTCCAGCCCTTTTTGTCCTGGCAGGGGATGATCCCATTTCCCAGGAAAGCCGTTCCTATGAGCGGCTTCTGAAAGAAAATGGTATAGAGACGGAAATCATTGAATACGAGAATGCTGTACATGGCTTTATAGAAGAGAACAATCCTGAATACGACAGGTTGGGCAAGGCTGCAAGCAAGAGCCCTGAGCAGGAGGTACTGGCTCGCGATGCGGAGGAAAAAATCGGGGCATGGATTCAGGATCCCTCCTGTATGTACAGCCGTTTCCTGAATCCGCCGACGGAAGCACGCCCTCAGGTATGGTGGCATTGGATGAACGGCAATATTTCCCGTGAGGGTATCCGAAAAGACCTTTTGTGGATGAAAGAAGCTGGGCTTGGTGGCGTGCATATCTTCGATGCTGGGCTTGACTGTCCTCAGGTGGCTCCAGAGAGGATTCCTTATATGACAGAAGCCTGGAAGGAGTGTTTTAAAGGTGCGGTCTCGCTGGCCGACTCCCTGGGACTCCCCGTCACCATCACTTCGGCTCCCGGCTGGAGTTGCACCGGCGGTCCCTGGGTAAAGCCCGAAAACGGCATGAAGAAAGTGGTATGGCGGGAGGTGAGCCTGTCCGGAGGGAAGAAAATAAGCATGGACCTCCCAGCCGGGTATGACGGCATAGGGACTTTTCAGAATTGTCCGGTCAATATCGCGAGTTACTACCAAGATGTCAGTTATTATGAAGACATTGCCGTTTTTGCCGTCCGTGATGCAAGTTTGCCTCCATGTTCCGTCGAGGTCAACGGGAGCACTGTTGATGCGTCCGTCCTCGGCGACGGAGATTTCACTACGGGAGTCCGGCTTCAGAAAGATCCGTCACAAGGGGTTGGCTGGATACTTTTCCGCTTCGAACGACCAGCGGACATCAGCGCCGTCAGCGTGGGAGAAGGGGTGTCCAGGGCCTTGTTCCTAAGTGCTCCCGGCATGGTTACGGCCACGTTGGAATGTTCAGATGACGGGATATCCTTCCGGAAGGTCTGTGACATTCCTGCCGGCGGTGTCATGCAGCAGACAATTTCTTTTCCGAAGGTTTCGGCCCGCTATTTCCGAGCATGTTTCAATCTGAAGCACCCTTACAGCGCCATTATGTCCATACCCGAAAGGCAGGAGGCATTTGTGACAGAACTGCGGCTGTTTGCCGACAGCAGGGTGAACCATGCCGAGGAAAAAGCCGGATTCTCAACTTATTACGATGTAGACCGCTTCCTCTCGCCCGAAGATACCGGAGCAGATGTTGTCGACTTGTCGTCGTATGTGACCTCCGGCGGTCATCTTGAATGGGATGCCCCGGAGGGAAATTGGACAGTTTACCGTTTCGGCTGTTCCCCCATAGGCCGCGTAAACCATCCGGCTTCAGCGGAGGCCACCGGGCTTGAGGTGGACAAGCTGGATGCCGATGCTGTCCGTGCCTACATGGAAGAGTACCTCAGAATGTATGACGACGCCTCCGGAAAGCAGCTTGGCAAGGCCGTCACCCACCTTCTGGTGGACAGCTATGAGGCTGGTGCCTGCAACTGGACGCCTTCGCTTCCGGCAGAGTTCAAGAGCCGCAGGGGCTATGACATGATGCCCTGGATGCCGGCCCTTGCCGGAAGAATCATCTGCTCAAGTACAGAAACGGAAGCATTTCTCAGGGATTTCCGCAGAACCATCGGCGAACTGATTTCCGACAATCACTATGGAACGATTGACAGAGTCTGCGCCGGTCATGGCCTTGGGACATATTTCGAGGCCCATGAGGCCGGCAGGGCTTTCCTGGCCGACGGTCTTTCGGTGAAAAGCCGCTCCGACATCCCGATGGCGGCAATCTGGGCTAAGGTACCGGGAAGTGTCCCGGTCATTGACACAGACCTGGCAGCGCAGCTGGACATCAGGGAATCCGCATCCGCTGCAAGGCTTTACGGAAAACGGTATGTGGCCGCGGAATCCCTGACTGCCAATGGCCTGGAGGGATATGCTTACGGGTATAGCCCGGCCGATCTGAAGGGAAGTGTAGATCTGGAACTCGCCTCCGGCGTGAACCGAATTGTCATCCATGAGAGCGCCCATCAGCCCTGTGACAGTTTGAAACCCGGACTGAGCCTGCAGCAGTTCGGCCAGTGGTTCACCCGCCATGAGACCTGGGCCGGCGAGGCCAGGGCTTTCACGGACTACATGGCCAGGAGCTGCTACCTGCTGAGCCTGGGCCGGAATGTCTCCGATGTTCTGTATTACTATGGGGATGAGATTAACACAACGGGACGGCTGACAGACATCCCTGATGTCCCTGCCACGCTCAATTATGATTTTGTAAATTCAGAGTCGTTACTCTCTGAAGACGTGGATTTCTCCGGATACCGTGCCCTCATCATCCATCCTGATGCCGGATCTATTCCTGAAAATGTGCAGGATGTAATCGACCGTCTTCAAAAGAAGATGGTTCCGGCAGAGGAAATCCCGGCAGATTTCAGCTGCCCCGGAATCGAGCATTTCCGTTTCGTCCACAGGAGTACTTCCAATGCCGAAATCTATTGGGTTTGGAACCGCAGCGACGAACTCCGGAGTGTTGATGCGTCCTTCCGTGTCGCTGGACTTGTCCCCGAACTTTGGTGTCCGGAGGACGGGTCCCGCACCAAACCCTGCTACAAGGAAGGGGAAAACACCACTACGGTGCATCTTGACATGGACGCGGGAGACGCCGTGTTCGTAGTCTTCGGGAGTGCCTTCGCCGGCGCTCCGGATGACACCCTTTATAATTCTGACACCCGCTGGCATTCTGAGCGAAGCGAAGAATCTGTTCTGCGCGGCCCATGGACAGTATCATTCCTGGATGGCCGAGGTGCGCCGGAAAAGATTGAATTCCAGAAACTTGAATCCTATACAGCCCATCCGGATCCTGCCATCCGCTACTATTCTGGAACGGCGCTCTATTCGAAGACTTTTACTCTCGGCTCATGTGGCGGTCCCGTGTGGCTGGACCTTGGACGTGTAGCATGTCTTGCACACGTTTATGTGAACGGCAAGGACTTTGGTACGCTTTGGCATGCTCCTTTCCGAATAAATATTTCATCTGCCGTCCATGAAGGTGAGAATACACTGGAAGTGAAAGTGGTGAACCAATGGGTAAACCGCATCATCGGTGACCTGCAGCCTGGCGTCACACGGCGCTACACATATACCTCTTATCCTTACTACAAGGCTTCGGATGAACTACTTTCCGCTGGACTCCTGGGACCGGTAAAGATTTACCATTTGTCCAAATCTTTGCTCTGATGTGCAACTTGCTTGCGTGCGCGGAGATTTCTCCGTAAAATTGTATCAAACTTGTTAACAATGAAGAAAGTCGGCATAGGGGTCGTCCTGCTTCCACTGCTCATCCTTTTCGGATGTGCGGGGAAAAGCGTAAGCCCTACCCTTGAGGAACTTACTGAGAATTTCGCCAATCCGCCGCAGGAGGCGCGGCCGCAGGTGTGGTGGCACTGGATTGACGGGAATATCTCCAAGGAAGGGATACGGGAAGACCTGCTGTGGTTTCAGCGCATCGGCCTTGGCGGTGTGCATCATTTTGATGCGGCCCTTTCTTCCCCGCAAGTGGTGGATGAGCGGATGATTTACATGGACGAGCGCTGGAAGGATGCCTTTTCTTATGCCGTGGCGCTTTCCGATTCGCTGGGACTTCCCATGACCATCGCCAGTTCACCGGGCTGGAGCTGCACCGGCGGTCCTTGGGTGAAGCCGCAGCAGGCCATGAAAAAGCTTGTCTGGAGGGAAGTCCCCGTCATCGGAGGCAGAGAGTTGTCCATTGCGCTGCCGGAGCCTCCCCGGACAACGGGACGGTATCAGGATATCCCCCTACAGTCCTCCGTGCTGGAAAACGAAGCACAGCTTCCCGAATATTACGAAGATATAGCCGTCCTCGCCGTCAAGGTGCCCTCCGGAGAAAAGACGGCAGCCCAGCTTGGTGGGAAGCTGTCGATTGACGGAGTTTCAGCGGAATACAGTTTCCCTGAGCCTGTCACCTTCTGCGCCGTATCGTTGTCGGACCGCCGGGAACGCAGCCAGTGGGCCAATGTCCCTGCCGACACCAGCGCCGTCCTTTCAGTGAGCGACGACGGCGTTCTCTTCAGGGAAGTCACCCGCATTCCCTCCACCGGCGTAGGCCGGTCCACCGTCAATTTCAACGCGGCCAGCGGCAGGTTCTTCCGCGTGGAATCCTCTGCCGGCATTCTTTCCCTTGAGCTCTACACGACGCCCCGCGTCCATCACGCCGAGGAAAAAGCTGCCTTTGCGGCCCCGCATGATCTGGCGGATTTCCCGACGATGGCGGTTGGGGATTTCGCTTCGGAAGCCATTGACCTGACGGACTGCTTTGACGGGAAAACCCTCAACTGGGATGCCCCGGAGGGCGATTGGAAGATCTACCGCTTCGGCTGGTCCCTTACCGGGAAGATGAATCACCCGGCGCCGAAGGAAGCAACCGGTCTGGAGGTGGACAAACTGGATCCGATTGCCTGGGAGGCTTATTTCAAAGAATATTTCCGGATGTACAAGGAGGCTTCCGCGGGGCTCTTCGGGTCCCGGGGCATCCAGTACATCCTTACGGACAGTTATGAAGCCGAGCAGGAGACTTGGACGCCCGCGATGCCGGAACAGTTCCGCTCCCGGCGGGGCTACGATCTGCTGCCTTGGCTACCCGCCCTCGCCGGCGAAGTCATCGGCTCCGCCGAGGCGACGGAAAAGTTCCTGTGGGACTGGCGGAGGACCATCGGCGAACTCATAGCGGAAAACTATGACCGCCTGACGGATATTGCCCTCGAAAACGGTCTCAAGGGCCGGTACACCGAATCCCATGAGAACGGCCGCGTTTTCGTTGTGGACGGGATGGACGTCAAACGTAGGGCCACTTTTCCGATGGCCGCCTGCTGGGTGCCGAATCCCTGGGGCGGATCTACCCTGGAAATGGCACAAGCCGATATAAGGGAATCCGCTTCCGTCGCCCATGTTTACGGCCAGAATATCGCTGCAGCCGAATCGTTTACCTCGGTTGGCGTACACGGGCGGGCCTGGACTTATGACCCGCGCTCCCTCAAGTATATCGCCGACACGGAGCTCGCTTCCGGCCTCAATCGCTTCGTCATCCACGAATCGGCCCATCAGCCGCGAAACGACAATGCCCCGGGCATCGGCCTCAGCGTTACCGGGCAGTGGTTCAACCGCCACGAGACCTGGGCAGAAGAAGCCGCCGCATGGGTAGGCTATCTTGCCCGAAGCTCCTACATGCTCCAGCAGGGAAGAAATGTGGCCGATATCCTTGTCTTTAACGAGGAAGAATATTGATTATGAATCAATCATAAAAAACCAGGGATTTTTCCCTGGTTTTTTTGTAATTGCGTGGAGGATCAGAGGTGCCTTTGGTAATCCATTCTCTCATGAAGGATGCCATCGTCCCTCCGCTTTGCCTTCAACGCTTCCAAGTGGGCATCGAAGTCGAAATCCTCGACATACCCGCTTGCTTCTCCTTCCTCAATGGCAGCGCGGAGAACTGCAATCCTTTGTTCGTCCTCTTCCAACCTTCTGAGACCGGCACGAATCACTTCGCTGGCATTCGTATACCTTCCACCAAGGACACTGGCTTGGACGAAGGCGTCAAAATGAGGACCCAATGCGACCGTTGTGGTTTTCATCTCAATCATTCTTTGCTACAAATATAAGAAATATTCTTATTGTGTCAAAAAACAGGTACTTAATCCGAATCATTGCTATCCGGTGTCTTTCCTAAATGATAGAGGGTAAAATAACTTATTAATAATAAATTACTTACAGAGGTCATTGCCCACCTTTAACGAGGAGGAGTATTGAATTGATTATCAATTAGTTAGACGATTTTAGGCCCGCTTTCGCGGGCCTTTTTTTTCGTCCTTTGGGGAATGCCCTGGCCATTTTGCGTGTATCGTCCTAAGATATGCTTACGATGCATTTGACCGTGAAATGCATCTGCTTGATTATCAGTGAATTAAATCATATTGCCTGGGAAATATCCCCTAGTCAATAATACGTAATTAATTGAAGTACAATAAGTTCCATTTCACACTATGAAAGGTTTTGATGATGCTGTCTGTTTAATACTTGTGATTATTAAGTTAAAGAGGTATCTTTGGAGGTAATCAGTTATCTCATTATGGCTTCCAAAGTGCTTTGCCCGTTTTTCTGTTTTTCCACTACTGGTGGCGAAAGGACTTTTGCCGTCACTCCGGACTTGTTTGAACATGCGGTCGATAATGACTTGCATGGTCCGGAGAGTGGCCGGGATATCCACCATCAGTTGTTATATGGGAATGAGAACGGTGGCTATCCTTCCTATATTGATTTTCCGGTGTTCTATCGTGGTTTTACGGGGAGCAGAATGTGTGATATGTTAGATATGCGCTATGACGGGAACTGTTTCCTGATCTCTGACAGGATGAAGCTATTATTGGAGGAAAACCTCATCACTGGCTGGAAATGCTTTCCTGTCCTCTTATTCGACAAAAAAGGGAATGAAATAACAGGCTATAATGGTTTCACGGTAATTGGCAGAGGAGGAGAGATGGACTTCCTTCTACCACCTGAGCGGATTCCCTTTGGAGAGGATCATTCGTATGTGCATTGGAGAAAAGAACAATGGGATGGAAGCGATATCTTCCGAATCTATCCCAATTATCTGGTTATCACGTCACGTACCAAAGACCTCCTTAAAAAGAACAAAATAACATCCGCAGAGTATAGTCCATTAACTGAGAGGGTGACTATCATCGAGTAACCAATGCCAGACTGGATAGTATAATGTCAATCTCTTCGACTTGGAGGCTCTTCACTACCCAGTGGCTTCCCAGAGTTTTTGAATACAAACTAACTTATTGATAATAAGCAACATACAGGGTGCATGTCCCATCTTTAACGAGGAGGAGTATTAGGAGGCTCAAAATTGATAAATAAGCTATTATCAATTAGTTATGAATAGACCAGGGATAGCTCCCTGGTTTTTTTATGCCAAAAACGAGGTAAAATAAAGCCGAAATTGGCATTTTTTGGATATTCACTACCCCTGGGACTATCCCTGATTTTGAGAAATCTCCTGAAAAGGTAATAGTTGGGAGACACAACAAAAGGCATCAACCAAATCTGGTCAATGCCTTTTAAAATACTGATATTCAGTAATTTAATCATTTGTCTCCTCATCCTTCTCTTTGCTGTGTATCAGGTTCTTGAAAGACTGGGGAAATGATGCACTATCCCAAGATAAGTCCATCTTACTATCCCAAATCCCTGAAGGTCTCTTCTACCACTCCTAAATCTGGAAGTTCAAACTCTTGTCTACTGTCTTCTGAAGGGGCTCTGGAAGGACTGTTGCATACACCTTCTCTGTGGTCAGGACAGAAGAATGACCCATCAGTGCAGAATCCCATCGAAAGTTGCCCCCTCTCTCCACACATAACTGACCCCCTCTAACTCTTACCTTCATCAGAGACCAAAATGCAGGCTATGGGCACGTAAAACCACTCCAGCCTGCATTCTATTTAGGATTTCATTTTCAAGACCAGGGGACCACTTTCAAATGGGACAAGGTGTACTTTCCTGATTTTGGTTGACTCCGATTGGAGCCTTCCCCTGAAAGAAGTGGTTCTTCCGCAATTTAGTCGAATGGTTGTTCGAAAAGATGTGTCGATGAAAGCGAGGTTCCCATTGAAGGTAGTCGCTCGGGAAAAGAAAAATCAATTAGCTAAAAGCAAATAATCTTTCGAGTAAAGTGCAATATGACTAATTAATTATTAGGTATTCACATATATTATTCGTAACTTTATGCTTACCACAGTATAAAGTTTTAGAGGATGTGTAAACCCCCTTA
>JAEEGJ010019542.1_pt1 | contig 14903 bp, 13 predicted proteins | sample 8958761 | NCBI WGS metagenome assembly JAEEGJ01 (sample SAMN16246546, study PRJNA631951) | gut metagenome | biome: gut microbiome; feature: rumen; material: RS-attached | host: Bos | place: Iran: Karaj | collected 2018-10 | reverse complement strand
ATGAACGACAAACCCACAGGAAAAGACTATGTCGGCAGCGACGACCTCTATGCCGACGTGCAGCGCACCATGCGGCTTTGCGCCGAGATGAACAGCGGCTACCACACGGAGGCCGAGGTGCGCGACTATCTGCGCGAGATCACCCGCAGCGAGGTGCCCGACACCGTGCGCGTCTTCCCGCCGCTCAACATCAACTACGGTCCAGGTGTTCGCTTCGGCGACGACTGCTTCCTCAACTTCGGTTGTACGCTGTTAGCCATCGGCGGCATCACCATCGAGGACGGCGTTTTCATCGGGCCGCACTGCGTTCTGGCCACCGAATACCATCCCGAAAACCCTGAAACCCGCCACACGCTGCTCAACAAGCCAATCGTGGTGAAACGCAACGCCTGGCTCGGCGCCGACGTGAAAGTGCTGGCAGGCGTCACCATCGGCGAGAACGCCATCGTGGCCGCCGGCAGCGTGGTCACCAAGGACGTGCCCGACAATATGGTGGTGGCGGGGAGTCCGGCCAAGGTGATAAGGGAGATCACTTCGTGTTGATGAACTTCGCTGTTGGTTAGCCTTCGTTGTTAATTAGCCTGCGACTGTTTATTACCTTGTGTTAACATGAAATAACCAACATGTAATAACCAACATGTAATAACTAACATGTAATAACTAACATGTAATAACCGATATGAAAAGAGAAATAATCATTTTTATCCTCGCGGCACTGACACTGGCCGCCTGCGTCAACAAACAAAAAACAAAAAACAATGACAATATGAAACAGGAATTGACCCTCACGCAGGAGTGGGACAAGGTATTCCCGCTCAGCGACAAAGTGAACCACCGCAAGGTGACGTTTGAAACACAATACGGCCTGACCTTGGCCGCCGACCTTTACACCCCCAAGGATGCTAACGGCAAACTTCCCGCCATCGCCGTAAGCGGTCCCTTCGGTGCCGTGAAAGAACAATGCAGCGGTCTCTATGCCATGCGGATGGCTGAACGCGGCTTCGTGGCATTGGCTTTCGACCCCTCCTATACTGGTGAGAGCAGTGGCGAGCCACGACGCACAGCCTCGCCCGACATCAACACAGAGGACTTTATGGCCGCCGTCGATTTCCTGTCGAAGCAGGACAACGTGGACCCCGAGCGTATCGGCATCATCGGTATCTGCGGTTGGGGTGGCATTGCCCTCAACGCCGCCGCTGCAGACCCGCGTATCAAGGCTACCGTGGCCAGCACGATGTACGACATGACCCGCATCAGCGGCAATGACTACAACGATGCTTTCGACATTGAGGAGGCCCGTTACAAAAACCGCAATATACTCGCCAAGCAACGTCTTGCCGACCCGATGGCAATGGCAGGCGGTGTATTGGATACCGTGCCTCCGCAAGCCCCCCGCTTCGTCCACGACTACCACGCCTATTACAAGACCCCTCGAGGCTACCACGTGCGCTCTGGCAACAGCAACGACGGCTGGCGCGTCATCGGCACACAAGCCTACGCCAACGCCCGTTTCCTCTACTACATCAACGAAATCCGTAGTGCTGTGCTCATCATGCACGGTGCGGAAGCCCACAGCCGCTACTTCGGCGAGGCGGCCTACCATTACATGGTGGATGGCAAGGCTGAAGGCTATAACTTCATCGGCAAGCCCAATCCCAACCCTGAGAACAAGCAGCTGCTCATCATCCCCGGCGCCACACATTGCGATCTCTACGACGGCGGCGAGGGCAACTACATACCATGGGACACGCTGGCGGAGTTCTTCGGGAAGAATCTGTAGGCATTGCGGAGAACCTCGTTACAATTGTTATATGAAATCAAGCACCCAAACCATTTTGCTCGCTATTTGCGCACTTGTCCTGTCGTCATGCTCAATCGTTAGGGGTTTGACGACCGACGGAAAATACGGTCCGAACATCTTCAGCTTCGAGAAACGCGAAGTTGATACCATTGCCAACGGCGAGTACACCTTCCAGTTTCCCATAGGCAAGCGTGCCGACTGGATTGACACCATGCATTTCCACAACACGCCGCATCAATGTGACTATATGACCTTTCTGGAGGCATTCACAAGGGAAAGCACCACGCAAGGACTGCTTGTCATCCATAACGACAGCATCGTCTATGAGCGCTACTGGGGCAATTTCTCAGCCGACCGTTTGGCCACCATTTTCTCTGTTTCCAAATCCATCACTTCGCTGATGTGCGGCATCGCGGTTGACGACGGCTACATCCGCAGCATCGACGCCCCCGTCACCGACTATCTGCCCGAGCTGAAAAAGAAAGACCCGATGTGGCAGAAACTGACCATCCGCCACCTGCTTGACATGCGTAGCGGACTGGATTTCGACGACACCTACGAGCTAAATTGGAAGGAATTGAGATACCTTAACGCAATGGCGCGATTGAACTATGGACACAATATCTGGAAGCAAATCCAGGGGCTGAAATTTCGTTGTGAACCCGGCACCGCGCGGCGCTACGAGAGCATGACGGCGGCTATCCTCGGCATCGTCATAGAGCGTGCATCGGGCAAGCGCTTTGCCGACTACCTCAGTGAACGTGTGTGGAAGCCGCTCGGCATGGAACATCCTGCGTTAATCAACATTGATAGTCGCAAGCACGACAACGAGCACACCTTCGGCGGCATATCAACCACCATCAAGGACCTCGCCAAAATTGGCCGGCTCTACCTCAATAACGGCGTATGGGATGGCAAACGCATCGTGAGCGAAGACTGGATACGCCAAACCGCCGACTGCGACACCAGTTATTACGGCTATCATTTCAACTGGTACAACATCAACTACGAAGGCTTTATCCGGCCACAGTATTCGGGATATTATGCGCTGGGCATCTGCGAACAAGTGCTATACGTCAACCCTTACAAGAACCTTGTCATGGTGAGAATCGGACTGCAAAACAACTGCGGTACAGTAATTCCGGTTTTGTTTGAGCAATTGAGCGGTCCCTGGCCGGTAGCAAGGGAATTTCCATACCAAACGCTCCGACCAGAATAAACTGCTTAATTCCTCAGATGAGTACATGATTGGCAAAGAAAAGACTAAACAAATAATCGGCGAAGTGACTGAAGCTGTGAATAAATGGAAGACTTTTGCATCTCGCCTTGGCATATCCAAACGGGAGATGGACATGCTTGACCAAGTATATAAACATTCGCTAAAATGAAACTGAAGAAAAGGAAAATCAAGTATTCGGCAATATTTTTCCTCTGCTGGTTTGCCCTTTTGGTCTTTCTGGTGGATGGAATTCTGAAATTCCAAACATTGGTTGACTATTTCGGATCTTACGCTTTTGTAGAAATTACGTTATTGCTGTTGGTCATTCTACCCACATTGGCCGTATATATATTTACCAAAGAATAACAGTACGGAATATTGTCACCAACCTTCATTTATGGAAGAACAAAACATCCTTGACATACGTACCCGCAACGAGTTTCGCACGTGGCTTGAAACCCACCATGCGACAGAGAAAGCGTGTTGGGTGGGCGTGAAACGCGGTCGCCCCACCGACGACGGGACGTTCTATTATCTCGACGCGGTGGAGGAAGCGCTATGCTTCGGGTGGATCGACAGCCGCCAGAAGCCCATCAACGGAGTGCTGATGCAGTGCTTCACGCCTAGAAAGCGCAACAGTCCCTGGTCGGAGCTGAACAAGGAACGCGCACGGCGATTGGAGAAGTTGGGACGGATGACCGATGCCGGGCGGCGGGTGCTGCCCCCGATGGGTGCGCGCAGCTTCCGCATCGACAATGACGTGGAAGCTGCGCTGAAGACCGCACGGGTGTGGACAAAGTTCAAGTCATTCCCGTCCTTGTATCAGCGCATCCGTGCCTACAACGTGGCCTTCTACAAGAAGAGGGACGCTCAGATGTACCAGCAAGCCCTCTCACACCTGATCGAAGAAACGAAAAAGGAAAGAATGTTCGGTGAATGGAACGATTACGGCCGCTTATTGGACTATTAGTTTTCCATTTTGCCAACGAGTAAAAACGACAATAAAAGAAGTTCAAAATATGAGATATTACATTGTTGACGCTTTCACCGACCAGCCTTTCGGCGGGAACCCCGCCGGTGTGGTACTCCTCGACGGGAACAGCTTCCCAAGCGAGACGCTGATGCTGCAAATCGCCGCCGAACTGCGCTATTCGGAGACTGCCTTTGTGCGACGGGATTCCGAGAAGGAGTTCACCATCCGCTACTTCACCCCGATGGCCGAGGTGGAGCTGTGCGGACACGCCACCATCGCCTCGTTTGCCCTGATGCACCGAAAACTCGGTGTCACCGGCCGGTGCCTCTGTCACACAAAAGCCGGCGACATCTCTGTCGAGGCAGGACCGCGGGTGTTGATGCAGATGACCGCGTCCAAAATCGTGCAAAGCATCGATGAGACGGAGGGAATCTATCGTGCAATTGGCATTTGCGACTACACCCCTACCCTGCCGGTGATGATTGTCTCGACTGGCTTGCCCGACTTCATGATTCAGGTTAAGAATGTTGAAACGCTCAACCACCTGCAGCCCGACATGAATGCCATCAGTGAAATAACTGAAAAACACGAGGCGGTCAGTTTCCACGTCTTCGCTTTCGGCAACGACGGCTCCACTGCCCACGTGCGCGATTTCGGGCCGCTGTATGGCGTTCCCGAGGAGTCGGCCACTGGCACCGCCAACGCCTCCTTGACCCATTATCTCCAGCAGAACGGGTGCTTCCCTGCAACGGGCGACTTCTCCTTCCTGCAAGGCGAGGCGATGGGCCGCCCTTCGGTAGTCGCCACGCATGTTACTGCCGACGGCACAATCTATGTCGGCGGCACCGCGGCAGTGGTGGCGGAGGGGAAATTGCTATTCCGATAGCTATGTTTACATTCGCTTTTGCAAAAGTCAATCCGCAACTCAAGCAAAGGTTTGTGTTGCGGAATTTTTTGTAACCTATCATAAAATAAAGAAAAATTTGTATTTTTGCAGCCGTAATGAAATATTGATGTGGCATGAGCAAAACGACAATGGGAACCAAACTTCCTAGAAAACTGGAGCAAAAGATGCAAACGGTTGGCGAGCAGATCAAGCTGGCCCGCTTGAGACGCAATCTCAGTATAGCACAGGTTGCTGAACGGGCAACTTGCTCTTCACTGACTGTTGCAAGAATCGAGAAAGGCATTCCGACGGTGTCCATCGGAATCTATCTGAGAGTGCTGTATGCCTTGCAACTTGACGACGATATCCTATTGTTAGCGCAGAAAGACGAGTTAGGAAGAGCCTTGCAGGATCTTGCATTGAAACATCGCGAACGCGCATCGAAGAAAGTATAGAGTATGAAGACCATCTATGTTTACGCGGATTTTGATTGGCTGACAACACCAATGCTGGTGGGCGAATTGGGCTATGAGTCGCTTCGTGGATCGGATAGCTATGCCTTCAAGTTTGATGACAACTGGCTCCGACAAAATGGGAGCCTCTTTCTCAGTGCTGACATCAACAATTACCCAGGTCAGCAATACACCCAGCCCGGTCGCAATATCTTCGGCTGTTTCAGCGATGCATTGCCCGACCGATGGGGCCGCTTGTTACTGAACCGCCGCGAGCAGATTATGGCAACAGAAGAACAACGGCCTGTCAGAAAACTCTCGTCGTTCGACTATCTCATGGGCATTGACGACTTCTCACGCATGGGTGGTTTCCGTTTCAAGACCGACCAAAATGGCGAGTTTATCAACTGTGACAGCCATCTCCGAATCCCTCCTTTGACTGACCTTCGTTCGCTGGTTGCCGCCAGCATGGAAATCGAGAAAAGCGAGGAACAGAACCACCTGCCCGAAAAGAAATGGATTCAGCAACTGGTCCATCCGGGAAGTTCATTGGGAGGCGCACGACCCAAAGCGGGGGTGAGAGACTTGGAGGGGTGCCTTTATATAGCCAAGTTCCCCTCTCGCAACGATGATTACGATGTGTCGCTGTGGGAGCACTTGAGCCATCTGTTGGCAAAGAAAGCGGGGGTTATTTCCGCTGAGACAAGCATCATCCCCACGGGCGACAAACACCACGCCTTGCTCTCCAAACGTTTCGACCGTACCGCTGATGGACGGAGAATCCATTTCGCGTCATCGATGACCCTTTTGGGACTCACCGACGGAAGCGATGCACAAACGGGCAATGGTTATCTCGACATCGTCGATTTCATCCTCCAGAACTGTTGTAAGGTGGAAGAAAACCTGCGGCAACTCTACCGCCGCGTGGCATTCAACATCGCCATCGGCAACACGGACGACCACTTCCGCAATCACGGTTTTCTGCTCACTCCACGAGGTTGGACGCTGTCGCCCGCTTACGACATGAATCCCACAACCAATGAGTACCAAAGCCTTCTTATCACCTCATCAACCAATAAGGCCGATTTGAATATTCTACTCGAAGCCTCCGAGGAATACATGATTGGCAAAGAGGAAGCCACCAGGATTATTCAGGAGGTTGCCGCTACGGTAAAAGATTGGCGAAAGATGGCCGCCACACTTGGAATCGCGAAACGCGAGATGGAGCTGTTTGGTAACAAATTAGGGTGATATCCCGCAACCCATGCGAAGGCTTGGGGTGCGGATTTTCCAAAAAAATCCCCGACGGTTTTGAGGAAATTATGATTTGTTATCTATCAGGAATATTTGACATATAAATTGATCCTTCACAATAATATAAGATTATGGAAATCAAAGCAGTAAAATTCAGAAAAGAGGGTTTCTACACCCAGCCTTTTGTCATGGGCGGCGAAGAAGGCCCTGACAAATTCGACCGCAACATCCGCTATCGCGGCAGCTTGCAAAACTACCTCATTGACACCGGCAGCGAGATGATTCTGGTGGATACAGGCATCCCCGCCGGCACGCCCGAAGAGGTGCCCGACGAGAATTCGATGCTCTACACCGGCAAGGACATCTGCAGCTATATGGAGGCGTTCGCGGCCCTCGGCTACCAACCCGAGCAGGTGACCAAAATCCTGCTCACCCACAAACACGCCGACCACAGCGGTGAGCTGAAAAGCTTCCCCAACGCCAAGGTCTATGTCAATGCCGACGAAATGGACGCCGCTGAGCTTCAGGGACTTGGGAATCTCGTCCCCGTCAGCTTCACCGACGGCCCGTATTACAACTTCCCCGACAGTCAGAAAATCCACGACGGCATCTACCTCATCAAGGCCAAGGGTCACACCAAGGGCAACAGCATCATCGTGGTGGAGAACGACGGCTTGTTCTACATGCTTCATGGTGACATCACCTACGTGGACGAAGCTCTCTACGAGGACAAGCTCTCCGTGGTTTTCGACGACCTGTCCGCCGCCCGCGAGACGCAGGACCGCATCCGCGAGTTCGTGCGCAACCACCCCACCGTCTATTGCGGCACCCACACCCCGCAGGGCTACGAGAACTTGGAGGCCAAGCGTGTGATGGACCTCGACCACCCCGTGCCGACCGTCCTTGCCGATGTGGATTTCAGCAAGCAGGAGGCCTCCGGCAAGTACGTCTGCTCCATCTGCGGCTACGTGTATGACCCCGCCGAACACGACGGCGTGGCCTTCGAGGACCTGCCCGAAGACTGGAAATGCCCGCGGTGCAGGCAGGGAAAGGAGAAGTTTAACAGGGCGTAGGGCTCACGTTGTATTATGCGCATATTTGAGAAAAAATCTCAAATATGCGCATTGTATTGATTTTTTTCGTATATTTGCACTTCGGATATTAAATCTTCAAATTAATATAAACAGCTATGTTACTTGAATTTACAGTAGAAAACCATCGCTCGTTTTACGACAGGAGGACGCTTGACCTTCAATCCCGCAAATTGAGCGAAGAGGCCAAAGACAATGTGGCCCAGGAGTTGTCGTACGATATTTTGAAGACCCTCGCCATTTACGGGGCCAACTCCAGCGGCAAGTCGAATTTGGTGGATGCCTTGCAAGTCATGAAACTCTGCGTGCTTTCTTCTGTAAAGTTGAATCCCAACGATACACTTCCCCACGAACCGTTCCTGCTTTTGAAGAACAACACCAAACCCACCCTGTTTGAGGCGACGTTTTTGAAAGACGGCTTTTGCTATCGTTATGGTTTCTCCTACACGCGGGCGGAAATAGTTGAAGAATGGCTGTTCCGCAAGACCACAAAACGCTCGAAGGAACAAGTGCTTTTCATCCGGAACAATGACGGCATTGCCTTTGAGGATGATAAATTTCCAGACGGAGTCGGATTGGAGTCCAAACTAAACGACAATCGGTTGTTCCTCTCCCTTTGCGCACAATTGGGTGGCGAGATTTCCAGCCGTGTGATTTCATGGTTCGAGAAAGATTTCCATGTGGTTTCCGGCTTGAACAATCAGGAATACCGTCTGTTTTCACAAATGCAGTTCCATCAACGTAAGGAGACCAGCCAAAAGGCATTGGATTTCTTCAAAACTCTTCAATTGGGTTTTGAAGAGATTTCAACCCATGAAGAGGAAATCTCCATTCCTGACGATATGCCGAAGGAACTTCTTCCACTTCTGGCCAAGGAGGTGGCGGGCAAAAAGCGGATAGAGATGGAATCCGTCCACCATTTGTACGACAAGAGCGGCACGGTCTGTGATTCAGTCCATTTCCCGTTTGACGAAAACGAGTCGTCGGGAACCCGCAAGCTGTTTGACATGTCGGGGCCGATTTTCGACACGTTGGAAAAAGGGACTGTCCTCGTGGTGGATGAGTTGGATGCCAAGATGCATCCGCTGATTTCCCAGCAGATCATCCGTCTGTTCAACAATCCGGCCACCAACCCCCATAATGCGCAGCTGATTTTCACCACGCACGACACGCATCTGTTGTCCACCAAGATGCTCCGCCGCGACCAGATCTGGTTCACCGAGAAGAACCGGTCGGAGCAGACGGACCTGTACTGCCTGACGGACATTGTGCTTCCCGACGGCACGAAACCCCGCAACGACGCCAACTACGAAAAGAACTACATTGCAGGAAGATACGGGGCGGTGCCGTATATTGTTAACGACTAAATATTTCTGCCATGCCTGCGAACAGAATAAAATTGGAACCAGCCCTTGAACGTCGTTACGCACGGAAAGCACAACGGCGCAAAAGTCGGCAGATCGTGTGCAAAATCCTCATCGTGTGTGAAGGTACCAAAACAGAGCCAAACTACTTTGAGGCATTCAAAACCCTCAATGGCGGAACAATTGTATATGACATTGACGTGAGAGGGTTGGGACAAAACACTACAGATGTGGTAGATAAGGCCATAGAACTCAAGAGCAAAGGGGATTATGACCGCGTTTGGGCGGTGTTTGACAAAGATTCGTTTTCTGCCAACAAATTCAACGGAGCCATTATCAAAGCGCAAAACAATGGCATTGGGTGCGCTTGGAGTAATGAGGCATTTGAACTGTGGTACCTGTATCATTTCATGAATAGGGTTACAGCAATGAATCGCACCGAATATAAGCAAGCCATTTCCGAGGCGGTGAACAATTCTCCTCAATACAAGAACAGAAAAGTTTACGAATATGCTAAAAACGACAAAGACAATTATCGCATTATGACCACCTACGGCTCTATGGAAAACGCCATCAGGTTTGCCGAGGCGAAGAGTTGCGACTACACTGACCAGCGTTACGCCACGCACAATCCTTGCACGATGGTTTTCAAGTTGGTACGGCAATTGATAGGGAAAGACGAGGAATTGAATAAAGAATTGACAAATAAGATTGAAGAATAAAACAAATAAAGATATTTCATTATGGTACCAACATTTGACAAGTTTCTATATCCCGTTCTTAATGCACTAAATGATGGGAAAGAGCATACGCTAAAAAGCCTCATGGATGACATGGCACTTATTTTTTCTTTGTCCGATACTGATGTAGCAGAAAAAGTGTCAGGCGGTTCAGAGACCAAACTTCACAACAGAACCCAGTGGGCAACCACCTATTTAGGTAAGGCTGGTTTGCTACAACGTCCAAAACGAGGCATCAATATGATCACCCCCGAAGGTAAGAGTTTATTGGCTACTGGCATAACCGAAATCACACCAAAGTATCTTGGTGAACATTATCCATCATTTGCTGTTTTTGCATACGGAAACAAAGATAAAGGTGACCAAGAGAATGTGGCAGTAGATGAACCATCAAAAACACCTTCAGAATTAATGGACGAAGCATTCGGTGAAATCAATGCCACTCTTGCAAGTGATTTGCTCGACCATGTAAAAAGTCAATCCCCAAAATTTTTCGAGCAATTAGTAGTAAAACTTCTTGTTTCCATGGGCTATGGGGGTAGTCTTGATAATGCAGGTGTAGTAACGCAAATTTCGCATGATGACGGCATTGACGGCATCATAAAGGAAGACAAACTTGGTCTTGACAACATTTACATACAGGCCAAACGCTACACGACAGGTTCTGTCCAAAAACCTGACATTCAAAAATTTATTGGTGCACTCACAGAACAAGGTGCTTCTAAAGGCGTTTTCATTACGACAACAACATTTTCAAATGGAGCTATTGAAACCAGCAAAAAAGCAGCAGGTGTAAAAATAGTTTTGATTGATGGTGAAATGCTCACAAAGCTTATGATAGAGAACAACATCGGTGTCAGTCTTAAACAATCTTATGAAATCAAAAGGATAGACACGGATTTTTTCAATGAAGAGTAACGTGAGCTGTGTTGCGACATTATCAACAGATTAATGATTCAAGTCATTGTATCCTTCATAAAGATAAATTATGGATAAATTAATAGTATAAAAGAGGTATTAATGGAACAAGAAACCACAGTGGAAAAAGTCGAGACTTTAGATTCCGAAATCAGAGATTATGCAAGTACATTGCCTTATTGGGGAAAATATCTTGCTAACCAAATCCTATCTGGTCACGAAGTAACTGATGATAATATAACATCAGCGTACTATTTTCTTTTAGAAGATTTACACTTAAAAGAAAAATCTGACAGACTAGAAATAACATTGGGAACGCGCTCAATTAATGCGACTGACTATAAATCCAATTTGTTATTTACTAAATTAGAAAATGTAGAAGGTGTAAATGCTCTTGTAGAAAACCAAACCATTGATTTTTCCCAAAACCTAACTGTTATATATGGTACAAATGGTTCTGGAAAATCAGGATATGTACGTCTTTTGAAACAAGTTTTCTATTCGAAATCACCAGAAACTATTTTGCCCAATATATATAATGAAGACGAACCTAAACCCATCAATGCAAAATTCACCTTCAAGTCGAATGACAAAGAAATCCCACTATCTTTTTCTGATAAAGACAAGCCTGAGTTCAAGCAATTTGCTGTATTTGATGGGAAAAGTGTTTTGAAACATCTTGAAAACAAAAATGAATTTGAATTCAGACCTGCCGGATTGAATTTTTTTGCTGATTACATTGGGGCAATAAAACGTGTTGAAGAAAAATTAAATGCTGACATTCAAAAAAAACAGTTAGGAAACACAGCAACAGATTTAGCTGATCTGTTTGACAATGATTCAGAAATCAAAGTATTTGTTCGAGGTCTAAATGCAGAGACTACAAGTGATGATTTGCAAAAATACATCCCATTCTCTGATGAAGATAAAGAACGAAAAGAATCTCTTCAGAAGCAATATGACGAACTGTTTTTGGCTTCAAAAGGAAAGGAAAAAGAAATAAGGAAACTTGAGAATCTAAAAATATTGTTATCTCAAAACAAGGAAGCTATTGAAAAATTAAATCTTGCATTTGCAGCAGAAACAATCACAAAATTACAAGCTACAATTACCGATTGCATTTCAAAAGAGTTAGCGGCCAAACAAGAAGGTGTTGAGAATTTCAAAACAGATCTAATCCAAGGAATAGGATCTGATGAATGGAAGAATTTTATTCTTTCAGCAGATAAGTTCGCTAAAATGCAAAAAAATGGACAAAGTGCTTATCCAACGGATGGCGACCACTGTTTACTTTGTCACCAAACACTTTCTGATGATGCTCAAAAACTAATTTCTAGCTATTGGGTTTTTATAAAAAGCGTTGCAGAACAAAACGCGAAACAAGCACAAGAAAAACTTGAAAAAGCGAGAGAATACTATGAGGGATTAAACTTTGACCTATTTCCTCAGAACAATACACTTACAGATTGGCTGACAGAACAACATCCCGAGGAATTGAAATTATTAAAACAAAAACTCAATGAGCAAAAAAGTCTATCAGAGAATATTCTTTCAGATATTCAAAATAAAACTGTAAATATCAGACAGTCAATCAATGTTGATGTTGAAATGTATAATGCATTAAACGAAGTCGTTGATACAACTCTCAATAAACTTCAAAGCGATGAACAAAGTAAAGCATTAGAGACGTTACGAAAGGAAAAGACTTTTCTTGAACATAAAGAAAAGTTTAATACCCATTTTTCAAAGTTTGAAACTTATGTAACTAACCAGATTTGGATAAAAAAAGCACAAAGAGCAGATTTCGCAAAACATAATGTGACGAACAAGGAAAAGGCATTGTCAAACAAATATTTCAACCAGAAATACATTGATGGATTCAATGATGAATGCACAAAACTAAACGGTAGTTTTGGGATTGAGATTAACCATACGGGGGCAGGAGGTAAATCATACAGACAACTAAAACTGAAAGGCAAGAATCCAAATTCAGTTTTAAGTGAAGGTGAACAAAAGGTGATAGCGATAGCAGACTTTCTTGCAGAAATACAATTGTCGGAAATAAATAAAGGGGTTGTTTTTGACGACCCAGTCACATCGTTGGATGAGAAACGAAAAAGCGAAATAGCGGAACGGTTGACTCAAGAATCGTTAAGCAGGCAAGTGATAGTTTTTACTCATGATTTGGTTTTTGTTTCAAACATGTTAATTAAATGTGAAAGCGTTGGAAATGAATTTTCATGTCATTGGATAGAAAATAGCAATGGTAAGCCAGGGCAGATTTGGCTTAACAATTCACCTTCTTATGAAATGGAATATAGAAATGCAGAGCCAGTAAAGAAACATTATGAAGTTTGTTCTAAAAACGATTGCAGTCCTATGCAACGTGAGAATGAAATAAAACAAGGTTTTACTGCGTTAAGAACGTGTTACGAAGTTTTAGTTATCAAAGAGTTGTTTAATAATGTAGTGCACCGGTATAACGAACGAGTTAGCATAGATTCCTTAACAGGGGTGGTTGTAACTGACGAGCTTGTAAAAGAACTCATGAGTGCTTACGGATCTTGTTGCAGGTTTATGGAAGGCCATTCTCATAGTGATAATTTTCAATATAAAAAACCGACACCTGATGATTTGAAAGTTGAAATACAAAGCTATGAAGCTATACGTAAAAAAATTAAAGATGCAAAAAAGTCTAAATCTAAATAATCAGTATTATGACACCACAAAAATTCATACAACTTCTTCGTAAAGAAGTCAGCACATACAAGAGTTTCCTTGAAACCGACAGCCAGGATTGGATTGTCAAGGGTTTCATTGATATAGACAGGAATGTTTATACCATAACCAATGACACGAAAGTCGTCTCGAAAATCATTGAGATACTGCTCATCCCAAAATTGGATGCATTTGCAAAGAAAAATGGATTAGAACTGGAATTGCCCTCAAAACAGAATTTCTATCCTGATTTGACATTCAAGGACAAACAAGGTCATTTGTTCGCTGTCGATTTCAAATCTAGTTATTATGAAGGAGATTCTGTAAATGGTCTGACACTCGGTTCGTATTGGGGATATTTCAGAGAAAGAGATTCTGTTAAAAACATGGACCACACCTATAACTCCTACAGTTCTCATACCGTATTAGGTATGCTATATAAGCAGAGTGTAGTTGATGCAAATGAACGAAATGTATATTCTGTCGATGAGTTGTCTGCAATCCATTCGGTTATTGAAAAGTTTATCTTTTTCGTGCAACCTAAATGGAAAATCGCAAATGATATTCCCGGTAGTGGAAACACCCGCAATATTGGTGGCATAACGAATATTCAGAAACTGATTAAAGGCGAAGGTCCATTCTCGACTTTAGGAGAAGATGTATTTGATGATTATTGGAAAGGTTATTTCAATAAGGTGGATGCCCGAACTGCTGGTATCGGTGATCCCCATTACCACAATCTCGCCACTTACAAGGAGTATCTGAAATCGCAATCTGACAAGTTGAACAAACTAAAATAAGTAGCTATGTCTGTAATTGTTCCGGCAATCAAATCTCAAGGTATAAAGACCAAACTTGTCCCTTGGATTAACGATATAGTCCTTCAATCCGGTCTTAACCTACCCAACACCAATTGGATTGAACCCTTCTTCGGAACAGGTGTTGTTGGATTGAACACTATCGTGGGTGGAAAACGTGTTGTAGGCGATACTAATCCGCATATTATAAACTTTTACAAGGGCATACAATCTGGTGATATTACACCATATGATATGCGTAGATATTTGAATCAAGAAGGAGAACTGCTTTCTAAGGCGGACGATGACGGTTATGCCTATTTTAGAGAAGTGAAAAACAGGTTCAATTCAGAACACAGTTCGTTTGATTTTATCTTTCTTTCACGTGCTGGTTTCAATGGTATGATGCGTTTCAACCGCAAAGGCGAATGGAATATCCCTTTCTGCAAGAAACCTGAAAGATTCGTCCCTGCCTATATCACCAAAATTTGCAATCAAATACAAGAAACAAAAAAAATCCTAAAACGATACGATTGGGAATTTTGTAATCAAGATTTCTTAAAAACAATAGAAAGGGCGCATGAAGGTGACTTAATCTATTGTGACCCACCCTATTTTGGCAGATATGTCGATTATTATAATGGTTGGACAGAAAAAGATGAAGATAATCTTTTCAAGGCTTTATCGCAA
>JAEEGJ010019540.1_pt1 | contig 14904 bp, 12 predicted proteins | sample 8958761 | NCBI WGS metagenome assembly JAEEGJ01 (sample SAMN16246546, study PRJNA631951) | gut metagenome | biome: gut microbiome; feature: rumen; material: RS-attached | host: Bos | place: Iran: Karaj | collected 2018-10 | reverse complement strand
CGATAAAAAGTCCTACGGAGATCCAGACCTGACCCATACCCCAGAGATAAATAGATCCGGGAAGTCCCATCAAAACCCAGGCACTCATATCGCTGGCACCTGCAGAGAATGCGGCTACGATACCGTTCATCTGTCTTCCGCCAAGGAAATATGCCTTGTCACCGCTTTGTTTTCTTCCCTTTACGAAAAAGAAAACACCGATGCAGAGAACAAATACAAGATAGATGCAAAAAGCAACCATTTCCAAAAAATTACGTTCCATAAATACCACCGTTTTTCATTGATTTTTTGGTATAAAACACCTCTTTTAGAATACAATTCTAAAGGAATCTTTGCAAGCGTTTATATAAAAATGTATAATGTATATCATGGAAATATTTAAATCGCTTTCAACTACCAGAAAAATAATGCTTTTCTTCTTAGCCGCCGTCCTTGTGGGAAGTTTCCTTTTATGGCTCCCGATAAGCAGCGTCAAAGGAGTGAATGTATCATATATAGATGCGCTTTTTACAGCTACGACCGCCGTATGCGTGACCGGTCTGGTAACGCTTCCGACATATTCGACATGGAGCGTGTTCGGCCAGATCGTTATCTTAATACTTATTCAGATCGGAGGCCTCGGGATCGTTACCGTAATGAGCGGCTTCATGATCGGATTCCACAAGAGGATCGGTATAGGCGGAAGGTTTTTAATTCAGGATGCATTTAATCTGAATTCTCTTTCGGGAATCATCGAATTTACCAAAAAGGTACTGATCGGAACCTTTATTGTCGAAGGTGTCGGTGCACTTTTATACATGACCGTTTTTATCCCGGAATTCGGTTTAAAAGGCATATGGATCTCGGTATTTAATTCGATCTCGGCTTTCTGCAATGCGGGAATCGATATCATTTCCGACAACAGCCTTTGCAATTACACTCTTAATCCGGTCATCAACTTCACATCATCGATGCTTATCATTTTAAGCGGTATCGGATACATCGTATGGTGGGATTTTATCGATGCGATGAAATCTTTTCCCGAAAAGAAATTCAAATGTCTGAAACTTCTGAATTTCCACAGTAAGATCGCGATATCCGTTTCACTTATACTTATTTTTGCCGGAGGTATCCTTTTCTTCATCTTCGAGTTTAACAATCCTCTGACGATAAAAGACATGAACATTCCGGAGAAACTCATGGTATCGTTCTTCCAGTCGATCACGACAAGAACAGCGGGATTTGCAAGCGTTCCCCAGGAGAATCTGACAAACGCTTCCTCCTTTGTATCCCTGCTTTTGATGTTTATCGGAGGTTCCCCGACAGGTACGGCGGGCGGTATCAAGACCGTTACGGCGGCCGTGCTCATTGCAAATGCCATTGCTACGATCAGGAATAAAGAGCAGACCTCGATCTTTCACAGAGCCATACCCAAAGAATCTGTTAACAAATCGGTAGCCGTTATAGCCGTTTCATTCGCAATAATGTCGATCTCGACAACTCTTTTATGCTTTATTACAAGAGCCGATATTCTGGATATACTTTACGAAACGGTAAGTGCAACCGCTACCGTAGGCCTTACAAGGAATTTTACTTCAACATTAAATATCTGGGGGAAACTTGTGATCATAGGTACCATGTATCTCGGAAGAGTCGGTCCGATCTCGCTTTTCATAGCACTTAACTCGCAGAAGAACTCTCCTAACTCAGTAAAGAATCCGACCGAACAGATAAGCGTCGGTTAACGAAAGGATAAATTATGAAGAAAAAGAAAACATACGCAGTATTCGGACTCGGTCGTTACGGAAGATCCGTTGCAAAAGAACTTGTAAAAGGCGGTCAGGAAGTTCTTGCCGTGGATATTGACGAAGCTAAAGTCAATGCTTCCATCGCAGAGATCCCTTTCTGCAAATGCGCCGACATAACCGATATCGAAGTATTAAAACAGCTCGGAATACAGAATATAGATGTCGTTATAATCGCAATGGCAAGCAACCTTGAAGCAAGCGTAATGGCATGCATGCTCTGTAAGGAGATCGGTGTCGAAACCGTCATCGCAAAAGGATCAAGCAACACCAACTGCAAGATCCTTATCAAAGTCGGTGCCGACAAGGTCGTTTATCCCGAAAAGGAATCAGGAATAAGACTCGCCAAGAACCTTATGAGTTCCGGATTTGTGGATCTTATCGAACTTTCAAAAGATGCATCGATGCTCGAGATCGAAGTCCGTCCCGAATGGGAAGGAAAGAATCTTATGGAACTTAACTTAAGAGTCAAATATTCGATCAATGTCGTTGCGATCATCAAAAATAAAAAGATCAACACGATCATCGATCCCACCGTTCCTCTTGATAAGGATATGACTTTAGTCGTTATCGCCAACGTTAACAAACTTAACAAACTGAAATAAACCATTAAGGAGCGGCTATGAAATCTTCATATGCCAAGAACAAGAATATACTTCTTATCGTATTCACCCTCTCGGTGATGGTTTATTTCTTTGTCTGGAGTATTCTTAAGCCTTACAATTACGGGCCCGACGAATACGTCCGTTTTCCCCAGTATTTCTATATTTTTATAAATAATTCACTCCCGAACGGATGGGAAGAAAGCATCAGAAATCCGTTCTGGGGGTTTTCTTATGCCTTTTATTTCACCTGGCTTCCCCGGCTTTTATCTTTCCTCTGCATGAAGATCGTTTCCGTTTTTTCTTCGTCAGCTGAAATTCTTCTGATCGCCGCAAGATTTCCGAGTGTTATCGCGGGAACATCGGTTGTGTTCCTCGCTTTCAGGATCTCAGATCTTATTTTAAAAGACGAATTCGTCAAATGGTTCGTCTGTCTTCTGTTCGCATCCCTTCCGCAGCTTGCGTTTCTTTCAAGCTATGTCAATAACGACATTTTCGCTGTAGCAGGTGCAATGCTTATCGTATATTCGTGGATACTTATCGCTAAGGAAGAAACGGATTTAAGACATTTTATACTGCTCGCCGCCGGAATCATAACGGTTGCTCTTTCCTACTACAATTCATACGGCTGGATCCTTTTTTCGCTCGTGTATCTTATGATCGTTATCATCACAAGAAAAGAAGACAGAAAGAAGCTCCTTATATATACTTCGATCGCTATTGGCATCGTTATACTTTTTACAGGCTTCTTTGTCATAAGAAATATCGTCCTTTACAAAACCGATATCTTCGGACTTAAATCTCTTGAAGCATCAAGTGAACTGTATGCCGTTGATAACCTTAAACCCTCACTCAGAAATACGCTTAAGAATCAGGGGCTTTCCATCACATCTCTTTTAAACGACAAAGATTTTATCTTTTCAACCGAGAGAAGTTTCATTGCGGCTTTCGGTTATACCGACATCCTCGCACCCGAGGTCATATACAAGGTTTTCCGCTATGTTTTCTTAATAGGAACCGTCGGATTTGTCGGATGTGTGATAAAAAGACTTATCAAAAAAGAAACCGAAGAAGAGAGTAAGAAAGAGCTTCCGCCATATTTGCTGCTGCTTCTTGTTGCCGCTTTATCATGCGTATGTTTCCTGTTTCTTTTCTACTCCTGGGGAACGGATTACGAACCTCAGGGCAGATATGTCTTCCCGATCATTCCCGCTTTAGTCGTTTTCGACGGTCTGGGTTTTGATTTTATTCTCGGCGAAGAGAAAATATCCAGAACAATAAGGATAACCCTTATCATAGGGCTGATGCTTCTTGTTTTATCGGCATCCGCTTATTGTTTTGCGCTCGTATATATTCCATCGAACTTTGAACTCGCGGACAATGCCAATCTTGAGGCTTTTATCCAAGCATTTACACAATAAAGGAGGGTTTTTTATGGGTATCAAATGGGGTGTTTTAGGAACTGCCGGAATTGCAGACGGATGCACGATTCCCGGAATGAAGTTGTCTGAAAACTGCGAGCTTTATGCCATCGCGGGAAGAAGCGAAGAGAAAGCAAAAGCTTTCAGGGAAAAATTCGGGTTTGAGAAAATGTATGTCGGATATGATGCACTTCTCGCAGATCCCGAAGTGCAGGCGGTATATATTCCGCTTCCCAACCACATCCACTGCGAGTGGGTTAAGAAAGCATTAAAGGCAGGAAAACATGTACTTTGTGAGAAGCCTCTCGCAATGAATGCAAGAGAAGTCGAAGAAATGTTTGCATGTGCAAAAGAGAACGGAAAGATCCTTATGGAAGCATATGCATATCTTCACTCCCCTTACGTGCTGTCCCTTTTATCGGACATCAAGGATGGACTCATCGGCGATATCGATTATATCGAATCCGCTTTTCTGACACAGGGTTATATCGAAGATTTCCGTCTTCACAAGGAATTCGGCGGAGGAGCAATGTATGATCTCGGCTGTTACTGCACGACGATGATACTCTCATGCATGAATTCAAAATACACCAACGTAAAAGCCGTTGCAGATTTCTCCGATGAAGGCGTGGATGTTTTAACTGCCGCCGTAATAGATTTCGAAAACGGAGCAAAAGCTTCATTTAATGTCGGCATGAATTTAGGCATAGGAACCAACTCGAGATTCGACAGACTTTATATTCACGGAACCAAGGGAATGATCAAATCCGACGTCGAATATAATCAAGAAGGTGAAGTTGAATACACTGTGATCTCCGAAGGTGAAAAGATCGTAAGAAAAATATCCGTTCCTCAGAATTACTCGCTCGAGATCGAGCAGTTGAACAGATGCATCATGCAAAATGAAAAGCCCCACATTACAGAGGAATTCTCACTCTATAATGCGAAGCTTATTGACGAAGTTCTTATAAAGATCGGATATTGATCATCTTTCTTCTCTGAAGTAAGAGAGGCCGAGGCTTGCGGGCGGCTGTGTTTCCTTCTTGTTTCTCATGCTTGTGAGCACCAGAACGAAAAGCGTTACAACATAAGGGATCATCTTGTAGAGTTCCTTGAACTCCATGTAATCCATTCCCGTAGGGATGTAAAGGTATACGATGTACAAACCACCGAAAAGGATTGATGCGAATATACCTATAAGCGGATTCCAGATCGAGAAAATAACCAGCGCTATCGCAAGCCATCCTCTGTCACCGAACGCATCGTTCGACCATACTCCCGATGCATAATCCATAACATAATAAAGTCCGCCCAAACCGGCTATCATACATCCGACACATGTCGCAATGTATTTGTATTTCGTTACGTTGATACCTGCGGAATCCGCCGTTGAAGGGCTTTCTCCGACTGCTCTTAAATGAAGTCCAACTCTTGTTTTGAAAATGATCAATGCGGATATGATCGCAATGATAAATGCAAGATAACAAAGGAATCCGTAGTTTAAGAATATCTTTCCGAACCATCCGAGGTTAGTCGCAAAAGGAAGCGATCTTGCAAAGAAAGCACTCGTTCTCGAAAGCGCTATCGAAGGAACATCCGCTCCCGAAAGCTTGATAAGAGATCCTCCGAAAAAGTTTCCGATTCCGACACCGAACGTTGTCATCGCAAGACCGGTAACGTTCTGATTGGCTCTTAAGGTTACCGTCAAAAAGCAGTATATAAGTCCCATGAGAAGGGATCCCAAAAGTGAGCAGAGCAAGGGGATCATGATAGCAAGAAACGAATTCATATTTCCGCCCGCACATTTCTGTTCATAAAAGAATGAACCTATTACTCCGCTTATTCCGCCGACATACATTACACCCGGGATTCCGAGGTTTAAGTTGCCTGATTTTTCAGTTAATATTTCTCCCGAGCAGCCTAAGAGCAAAGGTACGCTCTGTCCGATGGCTCTGGGTATAAAGGCTACGATATCAAACATATCATATTCTCCTCTTGATTACTTAGCGTTTCCCGATTTCTTTCTTCCCACTATCCTGTATGAGATAAAGAACTCGCATCCGATTATGAAGAAAAGGATGATTCCCGTAAGAATGTCCGCAAATGACTGGTTAAGACCGAAATTCGTGGAGATCTCTCCGGCTCCTCTTTCGAGGAAAATGATCAGGAAACTTGTAAAGATCATTGTTATCGGATTAAACTTGGCAAGCCATGAAACCATTACGGCGGTAAATCCCTGACCGGAGTTGATCGTCGTTGTAATGGTATGGTTGATTCCGCCTACCAGAATAAGTCCCGCAAGTCCGCAGAGGGCACCCGATAAGATCATGGTTCTTATGATGATCTTACCCGTCTTCATGCCGACGTATTTCGCGGTCTTCTCACTCTCTCCGACTACCGCTATCTCATAGCCGTGTTTACTGTATTTAAGATATACATACATTGCCGCGGTAACGATCGCTGCAACAACTATCGGAAGAAGGTATTTCGATCCGAAAAGCTGGGGAAGCCATCCGGCATTTGTATTCTGATTGATGATTCCCACGGTAAATGAACCCTTGGGAACTTCCCAAACGATCGTGAAAAAAGCAACCAGCTGCGTCGCTATGTAGTTCATCATCAGAGTAGAAAGCGTTTCGTTGGTATTCCATTTAGCTTTAAAGATGGCGGGAATAAGTCCCCATATCGCACCTGCCGCAAGGGCACTTACGGTCATTATAAGGATTAAGAGAACATTCGGGATCTTATCTCCGAGAACGATCATGCATGCTGCGGTCGCAAGTGCACCGACAAGTACCTGACCTTCTCCTCCGATATTCCAGAATCGCATCTTAAAAGCCGGAGTAAGTGCGAGGGAGATTATCAGAAGAACGGACATGTTCTGAAATGTGATCCATACTTTTCTTCCCGATCCGAAGGCTCCCTGAATAAATGAAATATAAACTTTTATGGGATTTAATCCCGTGGTGATCGTGGTGACGATCGCACACACAATAAGTGCTGCCACAATGGCCGCAAGCCTTATGCCCCATGATTTATACCACGGAAGAACATCTCTTTTTACAATGTGAAACAGCGGTTCCGCTTTACTTTTCTTCATTATCGTCTCCGTTTGCTGTCTGAGAATTATCTCTGATTATTTTAGTCATCATCATTCCGACGGTGTTCTTATCGGTCTTCTCGGCTTCGACTATGCCGCTTACCTCTCCCGAACAGAGAACAAGTATCTTATCGGAAATCTCCAGAAGAACGTCCAGATCTTCGCCTACGAAAATAACCGCAACGCCCTTTTCTTTCTGCTCATTTATCAGATCGTAGATCGTATATGACGAATTGATATCAAGTCCTCTGACCGCATACGCCGTAAGAAGTACCGTGGGCGCATGAGCTATCTCTCTTCCGACAAGGATCTTCTGCACGTTTCCGCCGGAGAGTCTTCTTACCGGAGTTTCGATTCCGGGGGTTACGACCTCAAGATCGTCAACAACCTTCTCTGCCAGATTATGAGGCGACTTTCTGTCGGTAAACACGCTCTTTCCGTTTCTGAAAGACCTTAGCATCATATTGTCCGCAAGGTCCATGTTTCCGACAAGACCCATGCCGAGTCTGTCTTCGGGAACGAACGAAAGAGCAACGCCGAGTTCCTCGATCCTTCTCGGATCGTTTCCCAAAAGTTCCTCGTCTGTCTCATCATCCTTAATGTATTTAATGCTTCCGCTCTCTGCAGGCTGCAATCCCGCGATGGCTTCAAGCAGTTCCTTCTGACCGCATCCGGAAATACCTGCGATACCGAGTATCTCTCCGCTGTATGCGGTAAAAGAAACATTTTTTAATTTTTCAATGCCCTCAATGTTTTTGACCGTAAGTCCTTCAACCTTTATTCTGGGTTTCGGATCAACGGGTTTGGGACGTCTTATATTAAGCGAAACCGTTCTTCCGACCATCATGTTGGTCATCTCGGCCGCATTTGTATCCTTGGTCATTAAGCTTCCGACATATTCACCTTTTCTTAAAACTGCAACTCTGTCGGAAATGGATTCAACCTCATGCATCTTGTGAGTAATGATAACGATAGCCTTTCCGTCATTTTTCATATTGCGCATAACGTTGAAAAGTTTATCCGCTTCCTGCGGTGTCAAAACCGCGGTGGGCTCATCGAGAATAAGTATGTTCGCCCCCCTGTAAAGCACCTTGACTATCTCCACGGTCTGCTTCTGTGAAACAGACATGTCATATACTTTCTGATCGGGGTTAATGTCAAATCCGTATTTGTCACAGATCTCTCTGATCTTCTCTTTCGCTTCTTTTTTATTTAATCTGCCCTCAAGCCCGAGAATGATGTTTTCCGTCGCGGTTAAAAGATCGACGAGCTTAAAATGCTGATGCACCATTCCTATTCCGAGCTCGAAAGCTACTTTGGGCGAAGAAATATTAACTTCTTTGTCATCAATAAAAATACGACCCTCATCCGGATAATAAATTCCGGAAAGCATGTTCATAAGAGTCGTTTTTCCGCTTCCGTGTTCGCCAAGGAGTGCAAGGATCTCGCCTTTGTTGATCTCAAGAGATACGTTCGAATTTGCGACTACCTGGCCGAATTTTTTGGTTATATTTTGTAATCTGACTGCAACCTCTGACACTTTTTATACCTCTGTGGTTGTTTCGTAAATGAAAAAGAAAGGCGGCATTAGACTTTCGTCATACCGCCTTTCTTTAGTGTATCACATCTTAGTATGATTCATCAAGAAGTGTAATTCCGTCAATTCTTAAATCAAAGTAAGGAGCAGATCTGAATCCGTCTGCAGACTCATTGAATGCGCCGTTAGAGATTACTTCATGATCGCCTTCGTAAGCTGCATCTGTATCAACGTCAGCCATGTATGTGGTAACGGGTGAACCGCCTACCGTAAATGTGGAAGTATCGAATACTTTACGAGCACCTGACTGAAGTTCAGCCTTAACTGCATCCATCTTAGCCTGTGTTCCTTCTGCGGGAGCAACTTTACCGAGATCTGTAAGAACTACTGAACCTGTTTCAATTGTACCTGTGTAATCTGTAGGGATCTTCTCACCGTTCTGAACTGCCTTGATGATAAGTTCGAAGTAAGGAGCCCAGTTGATTCTTGAAGATACGATGAATGTATTGGGAGCAACGCTCTCTGTGCTTCCGTTGTAAGATACATCGGGAACACCTGCGTTTTCACAAGCTGTGGGAGCACCCATTGAATCGGCATGCTGTGAAATAAGAACGCATCCGTTGTTGATAAGCTTCATAGCGCCTTCTTTTTCAGCTGTCTCATCATACCATGAACCTGTGAAGGTAACTTCCATTGTAGCTGAAGGGCACTCAGAACGTGCGCCTAAGAAGAATGATGTATAACCTGAAATAACTTCTGCGTATGTGTAAGCTCCTACATAACCGATCTTAGCCTGATCTGCTGTGATCTCACCGTTGTCGATCATTTCGTTAAGCTTCATTCCTGCTGCAACACCTGCAAGGTAACGTCCTTCGTAGATTGAAGCGAAAGCGTTGTGGTAGTTGGGAAGGTTCTCTGTATGAGCCTTTGTACCTGTAGCGTGGCAGAACTCAACGTTCTTGTATTCCTTTGCTGCTTCGATCAGGTAATCTTCATGACCGAAACTGTCTGCGAATACGATATTGCAGCCTGCATCTGCAAGTTCACATGCTGCTTCGTAGCATTCCTGACCTTCGGGAATGTTTGTCTTCAAAACATATTCAACGCCAAGCTTCTCGCAAGCTTCCTTAGCGCCGTTGATGAAGTTCAAGTCGTATGTAGAATTTTCATCATGCAAGAAAATGAATCCGACTTTAACTTTACCAGAGTTTGATGCATTGTTTCCTGATGCTGTACATGCCGCAAATGAGAATACCATGAGGCATGCAAGAATAATACTGAGTATCTTTTTCATATTTTCCTCCTGTAAATTAAAAACGTCGTTTGCAATAAATTGCCCGACAAATGGAGTATAACCCTTTTTTAAAATCAGTGTCAATTCAAAACGGACTTCTTTTTTATTTTTATTCAAACTGAACACTTTTATATCTTTTTTCGTTTCTTTTTGGACATTTTTTCCACCCTTTAATATTATAAAAAACATCCTATGGATAAAAAAGAATCCGTGTGCTAACATATACTCATAATATTCCGGTTATAAAAATCGGAGATGTGAAAGGAACGGTATTATCCGGTAACTGTTATGAGATTATTAGAGGAAAGAATCGTTAAAGACGGCATCGTAAAAGAAGGAAATGTCTTAAAAGTAGACAGTTTCCTAAACCACCAGATGGATGTAAAGCTTTTCCATGAGATGGGCCTTGAATGGAAAAAGCTTTTCGAGGGAAAGCCCATCAACAAGATACTTACCATTGAGGCTTCCGGAATCGGAATCGCATGCGTGGCTGCTGAATGCTTCGACGTTCCCGTCGTATTCGCAAAGAAGGCGCAGAGCATTAACCTCGACGGAGAAATGTACACATCAAAGGTTGAATCCTTTACCAAGAAAAAAGTTTACGACATAATCGTTTCCAAGAAATTCCTATCGGCCGACGATCATATTCTCATCATCGACGATTTCCTTGCAAACGGATGCGCGGTTAACGGTCTTATCGATCTTATAAATGCCGCGGGTGCAACTGTTGAAGGTGTCGGAATAGCCATAGAAAAAGGCTTCCAGCCCGGCGGGCAGATGATCCGTGACAAGGGAATTCAGCTTGAAAGCCTTGCCATCGTCGAATCGATGGATGCTTCAACGGGAAACATAGTTTTCAGACATTGATTAAAAGAATTACAATGAACAAAAAAGGTGTCGGGCACTGCCTGACACCTTTTCTTATTTTATTCTGCTGATATTTAAAAACTATTCTGCGTCCTTGGGCTGATCGGATGTACAGTGAGGACATTTTGTTGCCTCGATATCGATCTCGCTCTTGCAGAAAGGACAGATCTTTGTTGTGGGAGCTGCTTCCTCCTCCTGCTTCTTTTTAAGTTTTTTTGCTGCTTCTTCTGCTGCCTTTGTTGCCCCGTTGATAGCTTTAAGCATAATGAAAAGAATAACTGCAAGGATAAGGAAATTGATCACGGCTGTGATAAATGCACCGTAGTCAAGTGACAATGCCAAAGCTGCTTCAGAATCCAAACCTTCGTAATTAACCCAGGGAAGTCTTATCGCACCTGCAACCTGCGCTCCGCCGATACTGTTGATCAAAGGATTGATAAAGCTTGTGGTAAGAGCTGTTACGATGGATGAGAAAGCGCCGCCGATGATAACACCGATAGCCATATCCATTACGTTTCCTTTGAGAGCAAATTCCTTAAATTCTTTTAAAAGTTTCATTTCCAGTTCCTCCTCTGAATTATTGTAAAAATTTAATCGCCCACATTTATGCCGAATTGGTTAAGGAATTTATTCATTCCGTCACCTATACGCTGCAAGAATTGTGTTGCATCGTCTATTTTATCAAGCGTTTTGTTCAGCTTGTCGACATCAATACCCGAAATTACTTCCTGGAAGCCTGTGAAGTCAATCTGACTGATGGTATCAAGGGCTTCATTTATCTTAAATACATCGATCGCGCTGTTTAACGTGGTGAGTGTCTTATTGAGCTCTATCGGGTCGACCATCGAAATAACATTGATCGCGGGTTCGATCATTTCCGTGAAATCCTTGATCTGTTTAGCCATATAAGCTGTAGCGGCAAGGTTTCCTATAAGCAGGAAAAATACGAGGATCAGTATTATCCTGTCGATGATCTGGCCCACAAACATCGCTTTTATTCTTTTAGAATTTTTGTCATCCATTTCTTTTTCCTCCGTCTTTTATATGTACAGTGCTTTTTCGCTTCTGCTTTCATGACAAGTAAAATAGATTATCTGGCAGTCTTCCGAAAGCTTTTTGAGAACTCTCACGGCCGCTCTTAAATTCGCGGCATCGAAGTTTGCAAAAGGATCGTCGAGAATAAGGAACGGTTTCTCTCTTTCGTACATCGCATCCGTGAGGGCAAGTCTTAAGCAGAAGTCCGTCACTTCTTTAAGTCCGAGACTCAGATCCGAAACTCTTCTCTGCATTCCCTCTTCGGATTTCGTAATATTAAAATCGGTATCTATTTTGAAATCTTCCGCATCGCCTTCGAAATAAGAACAGTATTTCTTAAATCCTTCCATTGTGGGGCCCGTATATTTAAGCGAGAGGGCATCCTTTGCTTTGGTCAGATATTCGAGTGTCTTTTCAAGAAGAAATCTGTTCTGTTCATACCGTAAAAGAGTCTCTTTGTCTTCTTCTGTTTCGATTCTGAGATTCTTTAGTTCTTCGAGTTCTTCCTGCTGTTCTTCAAGCCTTTTCCTGTAGCCGGACATGTGTTTCAGCTTCTCTTCACACTCTTCTTCGTACTCTGCGATCTCATCCGAGATATCTTCGGGATTACGTAAGTCATCCGGCAGTTTTTCGCTTATCTCTTTTATATCATTTTCTGACTCAAATTGCACTAAAATTATCTTTTTTCTTTCCGCTTCTTCCATGTACTGTGCATACATTACCAGAAGTCCGGAAAATTCCTCGAGCTGAGTGAGCACATCGTCTCTTTTTGCCGCGCCGCAGCTTTCAAAAAAAGCATTGACTTCGCGTTTTTTCTGCTCATATTCGTTCAGTGCTTTTTCATATTTTTCCTTACGTGCTTTTAAGACCTCATATTCTTTGGTATCATCCAGGATCTTCATAAGTTCGTCAAGGGTTGTCTCCTCGTTGTAGGTACCTTTATATTTCTCTATGAAGTTTCTGCTCTGTCCGGTTAAAAGAGTTATTTCGCTCTTTAAGTTTTCGATATCGCGCCTTCTTACGCCGTTCGTATCGACATGGATCATTGCTTCCTCGTCGCTCACTTCGGTCGTGATCTTTTCGTAATCAGATTTCTGATTGAGCCTGAATACGAAAATGAGAGCAAGAAGGATCACTGAAACCGCAAAGAGCACTACCTCCTGCCAGAGATACATCTCGCCTTTTATGCCCATGATCCCGAGAACGGTCAGTGATGCGGCCGCGCCGAAGAACAATATCACAAGAGCGATCATGATAAAAAGAAGTGCTTTTCTTTTCTTCTCGGCCTTTAAAAATCTTTCTTCCTCGCGTTCGAATTTCTCCTGTCTTCTTTCCTTCTCGGTTTTGATATATTCCTCCGTATCCGATTCAAGGCTTCTTTCCTTTAATGCAGCATCACTTTGTTTCTTTTGGATGTCATTCACAAAGGAAATGTAACTTTTTACCTCATCCTGCGTACAGATCCCTTCCAAAAAACGGTTCATTATCCTGTCGGTGTCTTCGTTTGTCTCGATACGGTTTTCGTTCATCTCTTCCGCAAGACGGTTCATTCTGATGATACGTTCCTTGTTTTCGGATATTTCGGCCGCGGAAGGGATACGGATATTGAAAAACTCTTTTATCTCATCAGCCTTTTTCTTCTTGGAATTGTATTCGTCTATGATCGACTCGTACATTTTCCTTTTGGCTTTGATCGTTTCTGCTTTCTGAACCTTTTCGAGTTCGGCTCTCAGTTCTTTGATCCTTGTCTTGTCGTAATCGATCCTTGCCATCTCCGAATTTATCTGATTCTCAAGAATTTCGGTCGCCTTTTCGACATTTTCGTAATTCCTGTATCTGTTACTGTTCTCGGATATCTTCGTACGAAGGCTTTTTATCTTTCCGGTCTTCCTGTCGGGCGAATACTCGTTAAGTTTCTTCTCAAAAAGCACGCATGAAGTCTCGTAATTGTTGATATCATCCGTCGCATTCGTAAGATTCCCGAGTTTGGCTCTTATCGAATCCGTTATGCTTTCTTCTTTCTTGTTAAGATCCGAAGAAGCGATATACGCCGTTCTGAAAAAAGAATCCTTGTCTATTCCGAAGATCTTCGTACCGAGCGAATTCTTTTCAAAATCGTCACATACGTTATTGGTCAAAAGGTCTCTTACTTCAAACGAATCCTCATTCTCATTCTTTCCGAAGGTTCTCGAAACCTCATACTCTTTTCCGGCATATTCAAAAGACATGCTTCCGCCGTATGTACCTTTGTTCCAGGGACGGTATTTCTCCCTCTCCTTATCCTTAAGACTCCTTTTGTTCTCATCCTCAAATCCGTAAAGCATGACCTTGATAAAAGAAGCAAGAGTGCTTTTCCCGTAACCGTTTTCCTTGCAGAATTCGTTGAGTCCGTTTTTGAAATCGTAAGTAAGATCATTTAATTTGCCGAAGCCCTCAATATGGCATTTGATAAGTCTCATTCCATGATCTCCTCTCCGGACAAAGCATTAAGACCCATCTGTACGATACGGCCCTTTATGTCTTCGTCAAATTCATCGGAGTCTTTGACCAGTCTTATGAACCAGCCCTTAAGCGACTCATCATATGCGTATTTCATGTAATCCACATGAACCTTACTCTCGTTCGTAACTTTTATGAAATAATAATCATCTTTAAAAGCCGAAGTGATCAGATTCTCGTCAACATCGGTGTTCTCATCGACTTCTCCCGTGAGGCGCACCTTGACAAGGTCTTTGCCGCTATAACGGTGTGCCGTTAGTTCGTGACGGAGTTTTTCTATTATCTCGGAAGAGTTGGCGGTATCCGAAATATCCATATCAAGCGTATGGAGTTTTCTTGAAGCAAAATCCGTAAACTGCTCATATATCTTTCCGCTTTCCTCATCTATGTCAAGAAGCACAAAACCGTGGTCGCCGCATTCATCGAAGCCTCTTCCTTCAAGGCATCCGGGATAGCAGTATGTGCCTCTCGAATCAAGCTGTTTTGATCTGTATTCGTGAACATGTCCGAGAGCAAGATAATCTATTCCCCTTCCCTTTAAGGAGGAAACGGGAACGATGTCGGCAGTATCCTTACCCTCATATTCGTTTTCCTGACCGTGAAGCGTAACGATATTTATATCCGAAAAATCAACATTAAGAGTCTGAATGAGCGATGAAGAATTATCCTCGGAAAACTCGGCACCGTAAAGCACGATTTTCTTTCCTTCGGAATCGGGATTTAAAACATACGATGTCCAGCTTTCGGAAAACGTATGAAGATTTG
>JAEEGJ010019537.1_pt1 | contig 14904 bp, 13 predicted proteins | sample 8958761 | NCBI WGS metagenome assembly JAEEGJ01 (sample SAMN16246546, study PRJNA631951) | gut metagenome | biome: gut microbiome; feature: rumen; material: RS-attached | host: Bos | place: Iran: Karaj | collected 2018-10 | reverse complement strand
CCCAGCAGGGAGAACAACCAACCGCCGAGGGCACCGCCAAAGAGACCGAGCACCAGATTCATCACAAGGCCGAAGCCGCCACCTTTCATTAACTTACCGGCACAGAAGCCAGCCAAACATCCAAGAAGGAGTGAAAAAATAAGACCCATAATTATTAATTTTAATGATTAAATAGAATATATTAAAAACATATTTCGCATTTTATCTCCTTATGACCTTCTTATTGCCCTCGATGACCAGACCGCGAGTGGTGCTGGTGGCTGGTGAGCCGTCGAGCCGGTAGGCTGGCTGAGGAGTGGCTGCGCTGTGGGAGATGGCGCGCACGGCGGTAGGCTGGCTGGGATCCCAGGCCTCGCGCTGCAGCACCTGTGTCATACAATGGGCGGCACCAAAACCGCCGATAAGGTTCTCCAGCGGGATCCATTCCACGTTGACACCGGCATCACGGAAGCGTTGCTGCAGCTCTTGCGACTGTCCGCCTACGGCCATGATGTGTCGCGGGGCTATCGTCAGGAAATTGTTGGCATAGTGCATCTCGTCATCATGGTCGATGGGGATGATCTCGAAGCCTCTCCCTTTGATATACTCGACAAACGACTGATCCTGTTTCCAGAGGGCATATTCCTTGGTGCCCGGCTTGCGTGCCCAGATGTCGCAGGTGTTGTACTCCGGCGAGCCGGGCAGAGCCTCGTAGCGGCTTCTGACCATTGTGCAGAGGTTGCTGTCGATGATATTGAAGTGGGTGTCGAGGTGCATCTGCATCTGCCATAGCTTATGGTCGCGCACGACGACGATGGTGTCGTGACCGAAGGCGTCGGCCTCCATCAGTTGGCGGATACCCTCGTCGTTAGTACGCATGCCACAGCCGATCAGCGAGATGTTGCCGGCGGGGATATAGTCGCCGCCTTCGAGCCGTCCCTCGCCCTTGATACGGAGGATGGGCTTCAGTCCGAGGTGCTCGTAGCAGAGCTCGATGATGTTGGTCTCAGGGGCGCGCTGGCTGCTGTTCATGTTGCAGATGATGTGCCCCTTGGGTGTGGTGATACTCTGGTCGCGGGTGAAGTAGAGGTTCATCAGCGGGTTCTGGATATACTGCGCCTCGTAGCCCGTGTTATTGTCGGTCATCGAGAGTTTCACCGTGGGCTGCAGCAGGATGCAGCGGATCAAGTCGAAGCGCGACAACTTCTTCAATATATCCTGACGGTATTCCTCGGTATATTCGGCACTCTCATCAGGGATGCTGCTGATGTCGTAGACCAGCACGTTGGCAGCGAGTGTCCGCAGACTGTCGATGCCAACCTCATTAAGAATGCCCTGCACGGTGTGCACCCGGATGCCGTTGGCCTCGAGCATGGCGATGTAGCCCCGATGCTCCTCGGCGGCTTTGTCGACATCGAAATAGTCCTCGAAGAGTCCTGCTGAGGGGTGGATGACGCCATTGAAGAGTTCCTGCCCCGGTGTGTGCATCAGGATATCGCCTGCTTTCGACCATTCGGCCTGAGGGTAGGCCATCTTGCCTGTGTCCTGTGCCTGCGTCGTCAAGCCGCAAAATATAAGGATGGCGGCCAGCATCCATCTGTTCACCTGTTTCATAGAGTCTGTTAATCTGCTGCAAAGATACAAATCTTTTATGAGATTCTGACATAATGACACAAAAAAGAGGGAAAAAAAGAAAAACTGCTCGATTGTTCGGCAAAAAATGCTTACCTTTGCAGCAATTTATTAATAGGTTTAACAATATAGCATTAAGAGTATGAAAAAGATTCTGATGACGCTCGCAGCCGTCCTTTGCTGCGCAATCACCGCCTCGGCACAAGATGCCCAGACGGACAGGAACCGAACGTATAGGATTACGTTGAACGATGTACAATATGCCCACCACAACGAGGAAATGTCGGCTGGTGATGCTGTGGGTAAGATTATCACCGGCGCTCTGACTGGTCAGACCTCTGTACAGGCTACCAAGTATGAAGATGATGTTAAGAACGCTATCATCAAGGGGCTCTCTGGTGCCTACCGCTTTAGATACAACGACGGATTATTGCAGTTGAACGATGTTGTGGAAGAAGGCAACCTTGTGGTCGATGCCATCATCATCAACATAAAGTCGAATTCAAGTAGCCGCACGTGGAAGGACAAGGAAGACAAGACAAAGGTATCCATCACATATACGGGCGTGGCTGAGGTGATGCTTACGCTGAAGGATGCCAAGACCGGTGAGATTATGGCCAATCCTTCGTTTAAAGGTCAGGGAACCTCAGGTTCATCTTATTCCACCTCTGATAAAGCCATCCAGGATGCGCTCAACGGACTTTCGAACCGCATCACTGCATGGTTCAACAATTACCGTCCGCTATGTGCCAACATCATAGAAGGTGGTGCTGCCAAGAAGGACAAGCAGAAAGAAGTATATATCGACCTCGGTAGCAACGAAGGTGCCTTCGTCGGCTTGCACATGGGCGTCTATGAAGTGAAGACTATCGCCGGTCGTGAGGCAAAATCACAAATCGGCAAACTGAAAATCGAGGCCGTAGAGGGCGACGACATCAGTCGCTGCAAGGTTCAGAGCGGCGCTAAGGATATCAAGGCCGCTCTCGACGCAGGCAATAATCTCATAGTCATCTCTATGTGACACAAAAGGACACAAAGGGGTCTGACCCTTTTGTGTCACGCCGCAGCGACGGCTCTTACCACCCGAACTTCAAGCCGATGAAGGTGGACAAGGATTTCAGCGCGGCACGATATGCCAGCGGCGTGGCCAACGAACTGCTCTGGGCGCTCGAGGGCCTGGTAGAAGAAAGGTAAAAAGGTAATAAGGTAAAAAAGTAAAAAAGTGAAACAATAAAAAGGCCGTAAGCGTTCCAGTTGTTTCAATTATTCCAATTATTCCAATTCCAATTAGAAAAATGAGCGTGCAAACTCTCTTTATATATTATATAACTAATTGATATATAAGTAGTTATATATATAATAAGCAAAATTGGGATATCAAAAAAACAAACTGGAATTGGAATAACTGGAATACTCGGTCATTAACAATTCATCTAAATAGCAGATAACCAATGAAATACGACATTAGTAAAGCGACTGCGCCCGCTATGCCGGACCTCGGTAAAGGCACAGAATGTATCAAACTTCTGCTCACGCAGGCCTCGAAAGACATGCACGAACCCCTCGTTCCGATGCTCTTTCCCTCTCTTGGCGCACACATCAGCGGTACGGAATTTCAGTACCCTGACTTCAGTTGGAAGGAACCATGCGGCATGATGGCCAATCTGGTGGCAAAAAGCGGCGATAACAAGGACTTTAGTGAGTATTATCTGAGGACAAAATAACCCGTCAGTATCGTGCAATAACCCATCCTTATTGTCGATTAAGGGTGGGTTATTTGTAACAAAAGAACCGTCCCTCTGTTAGGGTGAAAAATATTTCGAGAAAAACTTGAAAAAAGTTCGATAAATATTTGGTAATATGAAAATTATTTTGTAACTTTGCAATGAATAAGAGAATTCATTGCAAAGCTATGGCAAAGGCGGGAAGAACTACCCGATGTAGTTGGTTCGCTTAATAATATAATACCACGAAAAATTTTTAAAGGTATGATTGAACTTTATCTTTCAAAGGTTACCGAGACTTCGGAATCGGAACAGGCGGGTAAGTACTACGCCCGAGTGAGTTACAAACAGACCATGGGGGATTCGGCGACAGTGGCTTCGCCACGGGTAGCTAAACCTCGGTGGTCCCTCGCAGTGGTGCGGGGGATCATTTGTTTGTGCGGCTAATCGCACTTTGCACACGAGGGGCGATGTGTGCAATTGTAATTGTGGGCGCACACGGGTTTAAACAATTTGAATTAATACGAAGTAAACTTGTAAAAAAAGTTAAAAACATATATATTGGAAGGAAAAATGCATGTGGAAATGTCGGTTTTTTCGTAACTTTGTAGCCAATTGTATACAATAAACCGTATTAAAATATGAACGCTAATCTTAAAAACATTGCGAATTCCTTTGCAGAGGAATATTGTAGTGACGCCATCTATCCGGCGCATTTGTTCAAGGCCGTTCTTCATAAGGAAATCGGTCTGGTGCATTTTATTGAATCTGAACTGGACAAGGATTACTTCTATCTCCAGGATTGGGCCGACGTGCAGATGCAGCTGGCTCCGCGTGCCGTTCGTCCGATGCGCGACTTGGAGTACAGTCCCGAGGCTCAGGCAGTGCTCGACGAGGCTGAGAACTATCAGGTGAAGTTCGACCTCGACGAGTGTACCGACGTCTGTGTGCTCGCCGCCCTGGTGACTCCGGGTGTGGGCTTCTCGTTCGACCAGTTGAAGACCCTGCCGCTGACGCCCTCTGACATCAGTGCCAAGATGGGAGGCGGTGCGAACGTGGAGGCTCCCTACATGGAGGGTGCCGAGCTGACGAAGAAGACCCCGGCCGCAGGTGGCAAGGGCAGTATCGCGAAGTACTGCGTTGACAAGACCGCCATCGCCCGTGCCGGCAATCTGGACAACGTCATCGGATTTGAGAAGGAAATCTCCGTCATCTACGAGATACTCGGTCGTAAGACCAAGGCCAACCTGCTGATCACGGGTGAGGCCGGTGTCGGCAAGACCTCGCTGGTGAACGGTTTCGTCCGTGAGCTGGCTGCCGACCATGTGCCGGGCTTCCTGAGCGGGGCCGTGGCCTATGAGCTCGATACTGCCGCCCTCGGTGGCGACGCCCAGTACAAGGGTGAGGTGGAGGACCGCTTCAAGAACGTGATCAACGAGGTGGAGGCGCTGCCCAATGCCGTGCTCATCATCGAGTCGATCGACAAGCTGTTCGACAAGCAGGGCTCGCTGTTCGGCGCTTCTTCCATCCTGAAGAACGAGTTGTCGAAGGGCCGTCTGCAGCTGCTCGCTACCTCGAGCATCGACGGCTTCACGAAGAATATCGAGACTGACAAGGAGATGACCTCTAAGCTGGAGAAGATCACCGTTGAGGAGCCGACAGCCGACCTGGCACTGCGCATCCTGAAGGGTGCCATCCCCGCCTACGAGGAGTATCACGGCCTGAAGGTCGACGAGACGGTGATGGACGAGGCTATCCGTCTGGCCAAGCGCTATCTGACGGAGAAGTCGCTGCCCGACTCAGCCTTCGACCTGATTGACCGCACGATGGCCCAGGTGAAGACGATGAACGACCTGACCGACAGCATCATCGACGATCTGAAGGGCAAGCTGGAGGCTATCAAGGCCTCGGCAGAGGGTAAGGACAAGGCCGACGAGGGTCTGATGAAGGAACTCGACTGGCTCAACTATGAGTTATTTAATAAGGTAAGTTGCATCCTGCTGGCCGGTGTCGACAGCGATACTGACTTCAGCAAGATCGCTACCATCCAGGAGCGTATCGACTTCCTGGCCGGTATCCTCGACAAGCTGACCGAGCTGGGTGCTGAGAAGCGCACCGACCTGAAGACCGACGACCTGAGTGCCGTTGTGGCTAAGCAGACTGGTATACCTCTCGGTAAGGTTCAGACGAAGGAGCGCGACCGACTGATGGGTGCTGAAGAGACCCTGAAGAAGCGCGTCGTCGGTCAGGATCACGCTGTGAAGAAGGTGCTCGACGCCGTTTACGAGGCCCGCTCAGGTCTGAGCAAGAAGGGTCAGCCGATGGGCTCGTTCTTCTTCCTCGGTCCGACCGGTACCGGTAAGACGGAGTTGGCCAAGGCCCTGGCAACCTTCCTCTTCGGCGACGAGAGCGCACTCATCCGCTTCGATATGTCGGAGTTCAAGGAGGAGCACTCGGTGGCTCTGCTCTATGGAGCGCCTCCGGGATACGTCGGTTACGAGGAGGGTGGTCTGCTGGTGAACAAGATCCGCCAGAACCCCTATGCCGTCGTACTGTTCGATGAGATTGAGAAGGCTCACAAGAGTGTGTTCGACCTGTTCCTGCAGATCCTCGACGAGGGTAAGCTGCACGACCGTCTGGGCCGTGTGGGTGACTTCTCGAATGCCCTGATCCTCTTCACCTCGAACATCGGTGCACAGACCATCGTGGAGAAGTTCAACAGCGGTGTCATCCCCGAGAACAACGAGCTGATGGACATCATGCAGGGCTACTTCCGTCCGGAGTTCCTCGCCCGTCTGACAGAGATCGTTCCATTCTCACCGATCACCGACAAGACCGTGACGAAGATCTTCGATATCCACTTGAAGGGATTGCTGAAACTGCTTGAGGAACAGAACATTGAGCTGACGCTTGATCCTAAGGCTCGTGAGGCTATTGCCCTGCGTGGTTACAACCAGCAGTACGGTGCCCGTCCTGTCATCGGTATCATCCGTAAGGAACTGCGTCACCCGATCTCTAAGATGATGATTGCCGGCAAGGTAAAGGCTGGTGACAAGATTCTCGTAGAGGTCGACAAGGACGCTCAGGCAGTCTTCATCATCAACGGTGAGCGTGCCGAGAACCCCGAGGCTAAGAAGGCCGAGGCTCCAGCTGAAGAGAAAAAGACAGCTAAGAAAAAATAAATAATGTTTAATAATTCATTTATAGTATTCACTTTAAAACCATTACAACTATGGCAATGAAAGAAAATTTCATTTCGATGGCTCCAGATGAGGAGTCAAGTGCGAAAGTCAGTTTGATCGACCAGAACAAGACGCTGATGATCGATCAGTACACCAGTGACGTAGAGGCAGGTAATCCTGAGTTCGTAGAGGACATCACGAACATCAACGACGCTTTCGAGCACTTCAAGCCGAAGGTAGGTGTCACCTTCACCGACGCTGAAGGCGGTGCAGTAGAGGAGACCCTGAAGTTTGGTGAGATCCGCGACTTCGAGGCACAGGGTGGCAAGGGCCGTCTGGTGCAGAACAGTCCGTTCCTCTCTGGTACCAAGGAGCAGATCGACACGAACGTGAAGATCCGCAAGAGCATCGAGCAGAACCGTAAGCTGCGTGACATCCTGAAGGATGCCGGTAGCCGTGCAGAGCTGAAGGAGATGCTGCAGGGTATGCTCGACGAACTGAACGGTGCAGAATAATCAGATCTCAGATGGAGAAGATAGAAGACCTGAAGAAGGAGATCGCCCGTCTGGAGGCTGAGAACGAGCGGCTTGACATGGAGAATGTCAGTCTGCTCGGCAGGAACCTCCTGATGAGTGAGCAGCTGAACTCCTGGTACGAGCTGAAGCAGCGCGTGAACTGGCTGAAGGCTGAGATGCAGCGCGGACGCCGTTTGCAGATGCAGGCCGACCAGGTGGACGATGCTGAACTGCTGGCCATGCTTGAGAATCGGTTGGAGCAGGAGCCCCAGCTGGTGACCGCCGAATTCGGTACCCCTGAGCTGGCCGAGCTGATGGGCGTGTCGCAGGCACGTCTGATGCGCCTCTTCCGTAACTCGACTATCTTCAAGTCGCCGGATGAGTATCTTGAGAACATGCGCCTGATGCGTGCGTTGAAACTGCTGAGGGACCATCCTCAGTATGGTATCGCCGCCGTCAGTGCCGAGGCAGGCTATAACTCCGTTCGCACCCTACAGCGACGGATGAGCGAAATCATCGGAATGACCCCCGTGGAGTTCCGCATGATGATTGACAAGTAGGGAATGCATTTATCATTAAAAAGATTTTTAAAGTTTAAGAACAATTATGGCAGATACAGAAATGCAGAAAGCCCAGGCCGCCGGTCAGGCCAGTGCCGAGCTTCAGGAAAAAGAAGGTGGTAAGAAAGATTTGCTCAAAGCGTTTGGTGGCTTCAATGCCATCCGTGGTTTCATGCCCGACGCAGATAATATGAACCCAGCCCGTAAGGCTGCCAAGGACGTGTTCCTGCAGGACAAGCGTTTCAAGGACAAGCGTGAGGGGCTGAAGAAGGAGATCGCCCGCTGGCTCGAGCTGCTGGCCGACGAGAGTATTGAGAGCGCAACAGGTTTTGCTGACGCTTGTAAGAAGGACGAGGAGAAGTACACAGAAGTGCTGAAGCAGGGTATCACTGACGCCCTCTACGCTACCCAGAACCTGGAGCGCAGCTACCGTCAGCTCGACTCATTCTTCAAGACCTGTGGTACCGACAAGGTGAAGAACCTGCGTATCATCAACGTCCTCAAGGAGGACATCGCCGATGCCGACTCTGGCTTCGCAGGAGAGGTTGAGAACATCCTCCGCAACGGTTTCGACCGTCTGAGCCTGAAGGATGCCTACAGTCTCGTTTGTGTTCCCGGTGCCGTATTTACCGACAAGGTTGACCTGCTCCAGTGGGCCAAGATGGCATTCAAGTATAAGGTAATGCTGTTGACCGACCACGCTGATGAGTACTCATTCGACGACCTGCAGGCTAACACCGAGGGTTATCGTGACAGCGACCAGTGCCTGATGAACGTGGTAATGACCGCCAACTGGCTCGTTGGTCGTGAGGCCGAGAAGATGTCGAGCGACGAGGAGGATCAGAAGGCCTTCTATATCGCACCTGCTGCTGCCCTCTGCGGTAAGCTCTACGACGAGACAGCCAATATGGCTCAAGGTGCCGGTGGTAAGAAGTACGGTACACTCGACGGTGTGAAGGGTGTGAAGAGCGACCTGCTGAAGTCAGAGATCGCAGCCCTGATGGACAACCAGGTGATTCCTATGGTTTACTCTGAGGGCCGTGTGATGGCATTCAACAACACCACACTTTACAACGGTGACCTCGACGCCATGAAGGAGTATCCTATCGTCCGCGTATTCGACTGGGTGAAGAAGGTGCTGATGAACTTCGTACACGAGGTGGCACTTGAGAACTGGGATCCATTCAACAGCCCGAAGAACCTGAAGAGCAAGATCCAGGAGTTCCTGAACCAGTACAAGGGTTATGGCAACCTGTTCCAGAACTACGAGATCGGTGAGCCTCGTCAGGATCCTATAACCAAGCAGATTACTTGCGACATCACGTTGACCCCGTTCTATGCAGCCAAGAACTTCGTGATCAAGGTTGCTGCCGACAAGAAGGCCAAGGAAGCCGCTATGGCAAGTGCTTAATGAGAACAGTTTAGAGTTTATGGTTTATAGAATATTTTGAGACCCATTAACTATAGTATTAACAATTTAAATTAAAACAATTATGGCAAAAACTCCAGTTGTAATGAAAATCGCAGATTACAAGGATCGCGAAGTTCAGATGGTATCTTACGAGTTTGATCAGGAGATTGATCGTGAGGGTCAGATGACCGGTATTCCCCGTTTCCAGATGCTCCGCGTACGTGTAAAGGCTCTCAACGACGGTACTCCCGAGTTGATGGCTTGGATGTGCGACCGCTTCCTGAAGAAGGACGGCTCAATCGAGTTCCTTGAGACCAAGACCCTGAAGGTGATGAAAGAAATCAAGTTCTCTGGCGCTTACTGCGTAGACTTCGAGGAGAAGTGGGAGGACAAGATCGGCCACTATGAGGAGATCCTCATCTCATGTCAGAACATCGAGGTTGGCTCAGTGAAGTTCGAGAATGAGTGGGCATAACTTTAAAGTTTATAGTTTAAAGTTTATAGTTTAAAGTTTAACAAGTAATAATTTAAAAGGAAATAGAATATGGCAGAGAATGTAACCCCGGTTCTGTTGACCGTTAAAGATTTCGCCCCCCGTGAGGTGATACTGGTAGACTATAAGTTCAATCAGGCAACTGACACTGAAGGTCAGGTAGCAGGTATCGTTCGTGGTGGACAGGTCACCATTCGTGTGAAGGCTCTCAACGACGGTAATCCCGAGTTGCTGAACTGGATGCTGAACCCCGCTGATCCCCGTGACGTCACCATAGATTTCCAGAACACCAAGGACGGCTCAGCAATGAAGCAGTTGAAGGGTACTGGTTGCTACTGTGTACACTACAAGGAGTACTGGGCAGACGGCGAGGAGCACTATGAGGAGATTCTCATTTCTTGTCAGAAGCTCGAGAACGGCCCTGTTGCTTATGAGAACCCCTGGAAGTAAACTTACCAGTTGACTCTATCCCCATCTGGCCCCTCCGCTCTGCGGCGGGGGTCAGAGGGGACTTATCATATATAATAATTAATAAGGTTTTAGTATTTATATGGCTATTTCATCATTATTACAGTTTGGAGAAAAAAATGCTGAAGATAAATGGCAGATTTCGAAACAATATAACGTGGCAGACTGTCACCTCCATTTTATGAGGCACTACAACCACTTCAGGCCTGACACCGACGCGAGGTGTGAGAAGGTGGAAGTGGTCGTGGAAGCACCAGGTAAGGACGACCTGACCTTAGTGGGGTGGTATGTCAATAACGAGGTGTTCGACGGTCGTATTCTCTTTGACCTACCTTCAAAGACTTCAGAAAGCTCTATGCAAAAACTCGTAGTGTTTATGGGGGCCCGTTGCTTTTCTCTCGAGGAGGAGTACCATATAAATACTCGGCGTAGACGTTATTACCGGCTGTTGATTGTCGCCGAGAATATAACTGTCAACGATACTTCTTTCAAGAACCTTTATGCCTCAGATGAGGCATAATAAAACCAGCACAGATATGAGTTTTATTTCCGATTACCTAAAAGCCATCCTGTATCCAGACAATCTTCTGGAGTACGCACCGATTGATGATAATCTATGGAATGCTGAGAAAGACAAATGTCCTGTCATCCAGCATTTTTCCTATAAGGTCCAGCGTAACCGTAACGATGCAGGCATCCCCTATGGTGGGACAACCCCGACGGAACTCAAGTTCACTATCCGGCTCGGGCAACCCGACGACAGCAAGCTGTTCTACGATCGTTTGATGTCGAACGAGCTCTTCGAGTACACCTTCATCTTCAATGCTACCTTCGACGATAACAAGCGCCTGAAGAGTTTTGAGGATGCGATGGTGACGAGAGGCTATGTGGTGGATGTGAAGGAAGATTTTAGCAAGGTCGTCACAGAAGGTAGTGCAGAAAAAGACGATCAGGAAGCTGATACCGCAAGTAACGGACAGAGCAAGACTCTGAGAGAGAAGCTCAAGAACAACCTGAGCGACCAGATTCTGCTCGAGGTCACGCTGTTGCTTAGTTCCATCACCTATGTGGGTAAGGAGGATCAGAACAACAGAAAACTGGAAATAACGAATTATTAACAAAATAACCATAAACCGCTATGGCAGAAACAAGAGATGTCAGATTATACATCTACAATGGTGATGGCTCCAAAGGTGAGGGATTAACATTGATAGGGTCTCAGTCTTTCGCGCTCAAAGATAAGCAGAATGAAGTCTCTTCTGAGTCGTCAGAATCGACAGACCCTAATACGGGTGTGAAAACCAAGATTACAACCACCAAGACCACTATTTACTCGTATGAGGTAACGTTGTCAAAACTGGAATATCATAAGAAGGTCTATGAGCCCTGTCAGATTGTGGCCAACCTTCAGGTTGGTGTCTTGCAGACGCGTACAGACGTGGAGAAAGAGGTTCTTACTACCTATTCAGATGGGAAGACAAGTACAGAAACATCGATAGACAAGGGGCATTTCAAGCCTGTCGAGATGATTGGCAATGACAAGATCGACCTCATCAAAGGCAGTACCGTAGAACTGAAGATAGATAACAACTTGGTTGCCGAGAACTATTTTGTTCACAAGGTGCGTTCCGTCTATAAGACGGTCAGCGGCAAGACCTCGCTGTTTGTGGAACTGACCATCTTCAGTCGGGATAAGTTGATGACCCTCGACAAGTACAGTCGTGCCTACACGGCCAAGAAACTCTATACGGACATCCTGTCGCAAGAAGCTGAGAAATTCAGTTCCGTGGAGGTAGCCAACCACATGCAGCTGTTGAAGTATCAGGATTCATCGACTAAGACGACAAACCGTGACGAGCTGCGCATTCCCTACCTGGTTCAGTATAATGAGAGCTTCTATAACTTTATGGTGCGTAGTGCCAACCGTTTCGGCGAGTTCCTTTATTTTGAGGATGGTAAGCTGAACCTGGGTATGCAACCGTCGGAAACGAATTACTATTCGAGAGATGCCAGTGGTAATGTCTCAACACAAAACGGTGTTGATGTCGTCATCGACTGGGCGACAGAACCCAATGCCGTACAGAGCCGCTATTATGAGAGCGTGATTTCTGAGGGTATCTCTGTTGAGGATCGTGCCTATGATTTCACCGGCCATACACCCGACGAAGGCGAGGAGAATGCCTACGCCGAGTCGTCGGACAGCCGCTATAATTTCGACCCTGTGGCCACCAACGAATGGACCAATCAGGAACTCAAGTCGAAGAAATATCATGAGCTCGGGGAGATTATGCGCGAGGAAATGAAAGCCTACGTTGCGGAACTCGTGTTCAAGTCCCTTGAGCAGACTACCCTCGGCGAAGCCGTTGTCCAACTGAGCAAGGAGTCGATCGAGAAAGTCTATGAGGTTTGGAATACGGTTGCAGACTATAACAACCAGTTGGATTATGCCAACTATAAGGATGAAGACGACAATTATAAGGTTGAGGCAGACCAGCGTTCGAACTCGAAGTACAGCCAGTTCGCCACTTATGGAGGAAGTACCAATCTGTCGGACAATCTCTCGAAGATGTTCGGAGAGAGTGGTGTCAATAACTTCACCGACCTGTTCTATCAGCTGATCAGGAAGAAGGAGAAGGAGACCGGCGAGCAGGCCGTATGGCTTGACTTCGGTAACTATTACCGTCCCATTAAGTTGGGCGACAAGCTGAGGGTGGCCAACAAGGACTATGTGGCCATCTCAGTGGAAGGCTCCTACGAGAACGGTCAGGAGCATTTGCTGGTATCGGCTATCCCCGTCTATTCGCTTTCGACAAACACTGCGACGCCTCAGACCGCTACGACATCAGGCGATGCGTGGACGACCACCATCCCGTTCCCGCCGGCTATTCCCGACGTGATCATCCGCGATGCCCGTCCACAGGTGGCTTTTGTGGCCGACACCATGGATCCCCAGAACCTGGGACGAATCCGCGTGCGCTATCCCTGGCAGGATGCCGAAGGCGACATGTCGCCGTGGATCCGTCTCACCCTGCCCTTAGCCACTACTGGCGGTGGCGTGAACTTCACCCCCTGTGTTGGCGATGAGGTGATGGTGGGCTATGAACATGGCAATATCGATCGTCCTTACGGTATGGGCTATCTGACGGCGCCGTTCGTGAATGAGAAGTGGTCGAATGCCCTGCCGCTCGACCAGTATGGCGGTACGCACGGCATCAAGACGAAGACCGGGCATCATCTGACCTTTGAGGACGGCTTTGCTTTCGCTCCGTTGCTTGTCAATACACTCGGCCCTCTGGCCTTTGTCAAGTCGTTGTGGCCTATCGGAAAGACGGGCCCAATAGATTGGCCATTTGCAAATGAGACGACGTCAGATTTCGGCGGCGGCTTTGAATTGTCCGATCGTTATGGCTTTTACAGGATCAAGGGTAGTACGGACGAGCGTTCCGTTACCATCGAGTCGCCTGCCGGAACGGTTGAGTTGAATGCCTTCCAGGGCATTACCATCAATGCGCCCAACGGTGATATTGAGATCAAAGGAAAGAACGTGTCGATATCAGCCAGCAACCAGTTGAGTATCGAGGCAGGCGCAAACATCAAGGACAAGCTCCGTTATCAGAAGAATTGGAACAAGGGAGCGTTGGGTGTTGCCTCTTCAATGGGATCGATGGCCGTGGACGCGCTGGATGAAGGCTTTGGTGCATTATTGTCGGAAACGGTTGGCGAGTTTTGCGACATGTCGTTCTTGCGTTGTGTGATGGAGTATTTCCTCCACCCGGTGAACGGTACGCTCCAGATCAAGTCGTACACGTTTGTCACCATTGAGGCTGGCGAGGGCGAGACGGCTCTGCCTCCGACAAGTCTGAGGAAGCTTGATGATCATACGAAGAAGGTGAAAAAGGTGGTCGCTACGACCTATCTCATCCATCAGAATGTCAATCAGCTTCTTGATAATCTCCGTGAGAAGTATCAGAAAGTCTGTGATGCCACAGCAGCGTTTCTTAGTATCTCTGCTGATTCAAATATCAATAAGAATGAATCAGCTATTGATTATAGTACAGTCATCAATAAAGGTGAAACAGCATTCACGTTGGAAGATACTGCTTTCAAGTGGGACAGTACTGATTTAAAGTATGAAGATGAGACCTTTGATAAGACAAAGCCGGAAGAATCAGATTACACAACAAATGGAGTGGTTGATGAAGCCAAAAGAGACAGACTTTATGCAGAATATTCTGAGGCTTACTATGCGAACAAGCAACTGAAGCGGAGAAATCAGCGTAGGAAAAAGAAGCGTCAGACCATCGTTAATGTGGCCAATAAGTTGCGAGTGGCTGCTCAGGAGCTTGCAGATGCTGCCAAGAAATGGACCACGATGAAGAGTGGTGATGTCGCGACGTTTAATATTAAAAAGGATGATGCCGACACCTCAGCTGTTGCCAAGAAAATCCAGGCAGAGACACTGATATCGGGCAGAGGTATGAAGTCGTTAGACGATATGATCAACAAGAGCTATAAAAAAACCATCTCTATGCCTGTAGAGGAAATCTGGTCTATGGAAAAGAAAGCGATGTCGAGGTATATCATTAGTCAATACCTTTCAGATCAGAGCCTTATCAAGTTGGACAAAACACTGATTTCCTCTTGGGCTAATGCTTTCAACGAAGAAAAGTGGGGCAAATTTGCTGAATCGTTGGAGTATAATGATACACCGAGCAATGCACAAAAGTTTTTTTCGTGGGCGAAAGAGCATATCAAGGAAGATGTTCTCAGTTCGTTTATGGGTGCCATCGACAACCAGAAACTGTGGGCACATGGTGTCCAGGGTAAGATCCTGATGTCAGACCAGGCGGATAAGACCGTATCGTTTGATGATAATCTCAATCTGAAGTCACATGACAATCAGGAATATGTAGAGGAGATGATTGAAGATCTCAAGAAAA
>JAEEGJ010019533.1_pt1 | contig 14909 bp, 15 predicted proteins | sample 8958761 | NCBI WGS metagenome assembly JAEEGJ01 (sample SAMN16246546, study PRJNA631951) | gut metagenome | biome: gut microbiome; feature: rumen; material: RS-attached | host: Bos | place: Iran: Karaj | collected 2018-10 | reverse complement strand
ATAGTCACCAATGCACATTCGGCGTCCTGCCTCAGCGTGCATTTTCAGCCGCCGTCCTGGCGGCTGATGACTATATATTTTCAAAAATCACTTTTTATTTCACTAAGCGCACTCCAATGCGTAAGCAATTATACCTAAGCAAGACACGAGAGGCCTTTCTTAAAAGTTACACTATGTGTCCGTGCAGATAACTACATTCTTGATAGAATTGTAAATAGTTGAACGCACACCCGAAAATAGAAAAAGCGACACATCGAACTTAGAAAAACAAAATTTTATTGCGACGTAACAGGAGAGGCGTGGGGAGCCTGGAGGCAGGGGCGGGGGAGGGAGTGGAGGGGGACAGCTGAAGTTCACAGTATGTACAAAAAAAAATTGTATGCTATAAGTACTCAGATGGGAGATGATGTCAGGGGAGGGGTGCACATGTCAGATAGCAGAGAAGCTCTCATTATGGGCTTGAATCAGGCGATGAACGGTAAGAAAGAGGACGAGTTGGGTCGTAAGTTTTTTGCCGATACCAATACTTTGAAGACGGGTGCGGCAGGCGGAATCAACAAGATTTGTGTCTTGGTTTCCAAGGCTGAGTTTGCCCGAATCGCTAGCGGTGTTGTGCGCTACCATATAACCAATAGACGTGGTATTGAAGACGGAGTTGATATTGTCTTTAATGAAGTTGAATCTGATGGATTTACGCAGACAGGCCATAAGCTGGCCAAGAGAGTCATAGATGTAAAGTCCTACTTGCAAGTAGAGGGATTAAAAGAGAATTTCTATATAGTTTCATTTTAAATTTATACGAAATAACTATTCAGTTGATGAGGCTTTGGCGAGGATGCTAGCAGTTCGATAAAGTCTTGTCGCACACTGAATAGCTTAATATAAACGGGCTCTGGTACCTTCCAGTTTAGTTGGATCCAGAGCCCTATTCTTGTACTTTATTCTTTTTCGTAGGTTTCCCCAAAGATGTTTCTTTCGATTATATAGACATCTGTAGTGTCATCGAAGGATACCGCCATGAAATCCCCTGGCTTGCCTAAATAATAGCTTTCAGGATCCCAACGGGTAAAGACCTTCATACGATTCTTTAGTGCTGTGGCATATATTTTGCTTGTGCCGATTGAATAACAGCTGTGCGCATACGGAAGAATATCTATGCTCGTTCCGTTGTCTATGTCCTTGATTGTAGGCGCATACTCACCTGGATATACGTAGTCGGAGTCATCAGGCTGGTACTTTTCTATGAAAGATTCCCACTCCATAGGATAAACCTCACCTTTGATTCCGATGGCGATAACCGTGTTATCCTGAACAGTCAAATCTACATCGCCCTCAAGGGTACGAATCACGCTGTGTGTACCTGCTGGCACAATATCGGATGCCTTTACATAGCCCACGTGCAATTTCTTCTTGTGGTAAATATCCATAGAAGATATTGGCGCCTGATATTTGTCGGCGTATATAATCTCAGTATTTCTGAAATATGAATGCATTCTTGATCTGAAAAACTGCTGAATTGATGGCGCTGCATAATCTAGCTCTTGCATTTCAAGAAGAGCTCGTCTGATTGAGCCACCTGCCTTGACTTTGTGTCCGCCGCCATCTCCTACGCCTGTGCAAATGAATTTGGCAAGCTCGTTGGCCTTGACCTCTTTGACACAGCTGCGGACAGACATCTTGATTCCACCTTCGTGAATGGAATAAACCAAGCAACAATCCACATCCTCAACCTCAAGAAGCATATCCGAAATGATTCCCAAGATATTTGGGTCACAAGGATCAGTTTTTACTATTGAATAATGATAATCGCGATAATACTCTGAACCAAGCAAGGCAATTCCAGCAATTCTAAGCTCCTCTTGAGAGATGTTAGAATTCTTGAAACGAGTAATTATGGACAAGCTATAGTGAATATCGTCGCGCATATCCATATCAAGAGGATGATGAACCTCAGAGAAATTATTACTATCAGTCATCAGACCGTAGTAAAGTGCTGTGCCCATCATAACATCATCGTTAATCGGATATCCCTCATGACGAAGCATGTCCCATACCACCGTAGCACAGCTAGCCTGATAAGAACGCACCTCGGCCAATTCAGGAAGCGGATTTGATATCTGATGGTGGTCGATGATTGCAATATTCTTTGCCTCAAACTTTTGAATATTTCCCTCGCCATACTGACTATCTACAGTCACCAGCACATCTGGAAGTTCTCCCTTTGGAATTTCTAATAATTCGTTGATTTGTTCCTGATAGCGAACATGGTGAACCACTATCCCTAGTTCAGAAAGCATAAGTTTAAGATTGCTCTTGGAAATTTCAAAATTTCCACCATAAATAAACTTAACCTTTTTACCATTCTGCTTGAGATATTTTTTAACTGCCATTCCCGATGCCAACGCATCTGCATCAGGATTGTTATGGCATTGAATTATTATATTGTCGAATTTTAATAAATCTGATAGTTTCATATTTCCATTATAGAGTATAATAAATAAAAGTAAAATCCCGAGAAAGGAAAAATACCTATGGAATTCTTTATAAATCTATTATTAATATTTTTTGTTTTCTCATTTGTTGGATGGGTAATAGAAGTTATACTTAAATATTTCCAATTTGGTCGCTTTATAAATAGAGGTTTTCTCGTTGGCCCTTGGCTTCCAATCTATGGTGCAGGAGCCGCACTAATCACTCTAGCTGTTGAGGGTCTAACACCCGTAGAAAAAGGCATAGGCACCACCTTTGCAATCTCACTGATTGTGTGCGGACTCATCGAATATCTTACGAGTTATTACATGGAAAAGCGTTTTCACGCCAGATGGTGGGATTACACCCAAAAACCAATGAATCTAAATGGTCGTATATGGATAGGCAATCTTATTCTATTTGGGATAGGTGGAGTTGTTATTATCCATCTCGCAAACCCCATACTATATTCCTTTTTTAATAGCATAAGTTTACTTTCGCGAAAAGTATTCTGCGGCTGCCTTTCTGTAATTATTATCAACGACTTTATCTTGTCTCACTTTGTCTTAAAGCTTGTAAAAATTGGAGTAGAATCCAGCCAAGCCGACAACACTGAAGCAATAAGTAAAGATGTTAAACTTCTTCTTAGCAATAGATCAATATTCTACCGTAGATTTGCAGATGCTTATCCAGATGTTATTTATCGCACCGAAAAAGTCAAAGCACGACTAGAAGAAATTCGACTCGAAACAGAGAAATTCCGCCAGGAAACAGAAAAACGTATAGACGGATTAAAAGAAAACTTAGAGCCTACCGTGTTTATCAAAAACAATCTGATTGAAAAACAGGGTAAGCTTATAGATCTTCTCTATGATGAACGCAAAGCATCTTCTCCTGAAAAAGCTCTTATGGAAGAAATCCAGCACGAACGCGCAAGACTAGAAAAACGAAGTTGGTAAAATCTCACTTACTAGCATTCCCATTTAGATACAAAGATCCAGCTACGCAGATGATATCTTCTTTGCTCGCAAAACCCTTTATATCAAACCCATTTTCTGGTACAGATGCTCTGCCACCTAATTTGATTATCATCTGCGCCAACTCTTCGGGTGGCATTGTGCGCTCATTAGGTACAGCCACACAGTAGAACTCTTTTGCCACAGGAAGAAGTTCCCTTATAATGAGTTCGACTTCTTTGTCCTTGAGAATCCCCAAGACAAACGTAACCTTCTTATTGGGAAAATATGCCTCCAAGGATTCACGCAACGCCTTTGCGCCTTGTCTATTGTGTCCACCATCTACTATGGTGATTGGATTTCTATCTACAATCGTAAAACGTCCAAACCACTTGGCATCCTTGATTCCACAGATTATATCATCTTCTGTAATATCAAACCCATGGGCTGATAGCTTTCGCACAGCCAAAATTGCAAGCGCCGCATTGTCAAGCTGATATGTGCCAAGCAGACTTGTCTCAAATACAGTTGATTCTTCATCTGCAAGCTTAACATTCTGATTTGATGTCTCAAGCTTCAAGTGTCCTATAAAAGATTTATCTCTCGAATTAACTCTAAACTTCTGTCCCTCTAAACTTCTCTCGACTAGTTCCACTTCTTCAGCGTATTCGATACCCACTTTTTTATCCTTGCATACTGCCTCTAGAACTGCTGCAACCTCATCTTCTTGCTTTGCCGACACCACTATTGTGCCAGGCTTGATAATACCAGCCTTTTCCGCTGCGATTTCTGCCAAAGTATTTCCTAGGATTGACATGTGATCGTAACTAATTGGCGTGATAACTGTAACAATAGGAGCTGGTATCACATTGGTTGTATCCACTCGCCCACCTAAGCTGACCTCTAGCACAACGCAGTCACATCCCATCTTTTTGAAATAGCAAAAACCCATCACTGTCAAAAATTCGTATTCACTAGGGAAGATATTTTGGACTACAAGCTCATCATATTTTTCCTTCACAACAGAAAACACTTCTGCAAAATCCTCGTCTGAAATATCAACATGATTAACTCGAAAAAGCTCATTATAAGAACGCAAAAATGGAGAGGTGAAACATCCTGTTTTCACCCCAGTCTTTTCCAAAATTGTCCCTATGTAATTCGCTGTCGAGCCCTTCCCATTTGTTCCAGCAACGTGGATGTATTTCAAATCCTTTTGAGGATTCCCAAGCATTTCAAGCAAAGCAAGCTCCGCATCCAAAGAAAAGAAATCCTTCTTGGCTGAATCCGAATCTTTAGGAGGTTTAAAGTGCGGGAGATTTTTAAAAAAATCTATCGCCTCTTGATAAGTATATTTCTTCATTCCCAATTATCCTTGTCATCATTTCTCGATAAAATCCGCAAGATATCTCTTATAAACAGGGTGCACCAGCCGAGGATTCAACTCACAAAGAGGCTTCAACACAAAATCACGGTTGTGCATATCCGGATGTGGAATCGTCAGATTCTCTTCATCCACAACCAAGGCATCGTACAATTCAATATCCAAATCTATTGTCCTAGGCCCCCAGTGAATCTCTCTCGTTCTCTTTAAATCAAGCTCAATTTTCTGCAAAAATCTAAGAAGCTCCTTAGGTTGATACATTGTCTTAAAGACACATGCGCCGTTCAAAAAATCATCCTGCTCCACATTTCCATACGGCTTCGTCTTAATCAGTGTTGAGACAACCACATCTTTGTTGCACCCAGCTCCCCTAATTCTTTCCACAGCCGTGGATATGTTTTTCTCGCAGTCTCCCATGTTAGAGCCAAGGCCCACATAGACTGTGTGCCAGCTGCGTTCAACCACCACTGCCACATTTTCAAACTGCAACTCAATTGGAGCCCCAGGCTTATCCACTTGAATGGTGACCTTTTCGACTAGAGAAAACTGTATAAGTATCGTCTTTGCGATATGGTCTGCCAAAGCTTCAATCAAATCAAATCTGGTATTTTCAATCAACTCCACAATCAAATGGCTTACTTCGCTATAGTTTACGGTCTTTTCGCAGTTATCCTCATCAACACCATCCGGAGAATTTACTGTAAGCCTCGCCGAAACTATAAACTTCTGCCCCTTACGCTTTTCTTCTTCAAGGACACCATGGTATCCAAAGCCCTCTAATTTTTCGACTAAAATATCGTATCGCATTCTTATCCTCGTATCATTAATTAATATTGTTTTTACAAGATAACCAATGTAAGCTCCTACAAAAGCTAAAATCTTATTTGTGATTTGTGCTATTTAATATCGCATCTGCGATTTCAAGGGCTCTTTTGTTGCTTCGCACATCGTGAACTCTAAAGAAATCCGCTCCGTAGCTTCTGCCCAACACATCAAGCGCTATTGTTCCCTCGGTTCTCTCCCCCACTGGTAAATCGCTGATATTTCCAATAATTGACTTGTTTGATATACCAAGCAAAACAGGATATCCCATCTCCTTAAGGTCAGCCACTGCTGGGATGCTCCACTTGTTTCCATCAAGATTCTTGGCGAATCCAACCCCTGGATCAAGCATTATATTTTCGTCCTTTATACCAGCAGCTTTTGCTATTTCAATTCTACTTCGTATTTGCGATAATAGCGTTTCCAAAAAATCTTCTTCCTTTTCAAAGATAAGCTTCTCTGGATTATTATGCATGATGCAGATAGGCACATCTGCCTCTGCAACTATTTTTGCCATTTCGTGACTTGCATCCTCTGGATAATCAAGCCCCCATATATCGTTAATCATATCTGCGCCAGCCTCAAGCGCAGCCTTTGCCACCTGCCACTTGTAGGTATCGATAGAAACTGGAACATCCAGATTTGTCTTTATAATATCGATTACAGGTAAGATTCTTTCAAGCTCCTCTTCAACAGAAATAAGCGTGTATCCCGGTCTAGTGGACTCACCGCCGATGTCGATAACATCCGCTCCGTCATCCACCATCTGCTTCGCTTGCGCCAACGCAGCATCAAGATTATCGTACTTTCCTCCGTCTGAAAATGAATCAGGAGTTACATTTAAAATTCCAAATATATAAGATTTGCCACTGTTTAAATCAAAATTTCTTTTTCCTATTAACACTTTAAGCCCTACTTTCTAGTTATAATATTATGGATTCTAGCTTTTCTTCGTCCTTCCACTTGCATGTGATAGTAGCATCGCAGCAGAAACAATTTCTTGAAAGCTGATCTGCAATCTTAAAGCAATCTACTATATCAAGATTATCTGACTTGTCTAGTTTTTTGATATTGTTTAACACATCTCGACCACGATGGCTTAGAATAATTTCAATAATCTGCGACACTTCATCTTTGGTATAACCACACTTTGGAAGTATCTCGTTTGCAATTTTTGCCGAATGCTCCTCGTGACTTGAAACCTTAGGATTGCATCTGCCTATATCATGAAGCAAGCCAGCCGCATATACGATATCTTTATCGACGCTGATGCCATGGTCGTATGCTGTGATGGTACAAATCCTTGCAACATCCAAAAAGTGATTCAAATCATGCTTGCAATAAATTCGATTCTGCTCTAGATTTTGAAGCTGCTTAAGATACTGCTTGTACTCATCATCTTCAAGTATCTTTTGGTATTTCATCTGCATATCTCCTTAAATAATTGGATTTAAGGGCATTAGAAAACGCCCTCATTGCAGTTCCTTTTGACTACAATGGAGCGTTTATTCACACTTCGGATGTAGCAGCGGGATGCGACCATAAAACCGCGGATTAACCTTCGTCCGGGTGACAACTCCCTGTTCACCCAGCACTTAACGCCTTACAGTCTACTCTGCATTGTTTTCCTGAATTATACATTGATATTTTTATATTTGCAAGCCATTATTATAGATAATCAAATTCGATATAGCGAACTGTATTGTCTGGATCAATGTTAAAAATCAATTTATTTCCCTCATAGTTATATGTCATATTTTTATTTGGTTGGTTCGCAGCTTCATCCATTGAACTTGGTTTCCCATATACCTCTAACACTTTATATATAGAATCACCTACTACTATTCCTCGCTTAGTAGGAATAGTTTCTAGTTCTACAAAATCTATATATGTATCGTCTCCTTCAAAAAATCTTTCTCCCTCTGATACACATACTGCTCTGAAATCACATTCAAACACAGAATCTCCTGCATCAGGATACGACAACTCCCATCTATACCCATTTTCACTAGAAATATATCCATTATGATTATCATCAAAATGTTCAGGATAGCCTAGCTTATCGACATAGTCCTTGTACTTAGAATCCAAATCAAATTTATTTCCCTTATACTCGAATTTGAAATCATCTTTATTTAAGTCTATTTCAGAGTATTTGTTAAAAACTTCATCATAGTCCTCTTTGATTCCAAACTCTATTGGATCTCCTTCAGCACCGTGACCAGATCTGTAATATGTAAGCCTCTTATCTTGCGACCATTGATACTCATAGTAAAATCCACTTTCCATAGTTGAATATGCTTTGCATGTACATCGATATCCGTCATTATGTACTTTTAAGACCCAATCGTCATCTTCTTCCTCGTATGATTTATCTGTAAAAACAACTATTCCGTCCTTCAAAAAATCTTCTTCAGTAGGACTATTTGACTCACTACCATTTAAATATATAGCTTCATCAGTTACATAAAAAGTTCCTAAATCATATCTGTCGGTTTTACCAAAATAGTATCTTCCGTCACAGTCTTTATAATCAATATTTAACTTATAAACATCACCCTTTTCATAGCTTGCAATCTTCTCACTTGCAACAGTAATGTCAGAAATATCCTCCTCCAGAAATTTAATCACATGGTAGGATAGCTTTGTACCTTCTCCGCTGAATAAGGAGTTATCTTCATTTGCCTCTTCAACTTTAGTATCTTCATCTTCTTTGACTTCAGGTTCTTCTTTAGGTTCTTTCTTGGTATCATCCTTTGATTCTTCAATTTCTTTACTCTCTTCAATCTCTGCTTTTGTATTAAATGGAATTTCAAAGGAACATCCAGTAAAGCATAAGGTACCTGCAAGTAACAATAACATTATTTTTTGTTTCATAATTTTCTCCCATTCTGTATTTTTATTAATGTCCTCTAAGGTCGCTATCTTCAAACAAGGAAGGTGCACTTCCCCAGGAATACACAATATAATAATTGCCTCCCTCAACCTTAGTGTCAAATGAAAGCATTACATTTTCGCTCTGTTCTATTTTGGCCGATGTCTGTTTTTCCACGCAATAGGTATATTTATCATCCGTCAATTCAGAATAATAGCTCTTTAACTCCTCTAGCGACAAATTACTTTCTATTAAAATCGCGCCGAAATACTGCATCCCATTTCCATTACCTGCTATCTTACCTGCATAATAAATTTTATCTTTAAGTGTCGTGCTATCAGGCAAAGGAACCTCTAGTATATCCTCCATCGTGCTTTTGGCATAATGATTATTACAGATGGGTATTCCGACTATATAAAAAATGATAAATCCCACCAGTAGAATGCCTATCGCCCTCAAGAAATATTTTATAATCTTCATTTGTCTCCCTTTATGTCTAAAATTACGAATCTACTCAATCTATGACTTTTTATTTGCACTTTAGTAAAATCTTTTAAAATTATTTCACCAACAATACTATCAAAAATAGGATAAGCGTAAACAATACCCCCACTAAAGTATAAACCTTTTGTCCTTTGCAACTAGCCCGCTTATACCCATCTTCTGAAAGAACAGCCTTAAGCTCTTCTACATTTAGAATCACTACTTTTTTCTTATCCTTTTTTTGAACACGTGCAAAATATTCATTTATAGCGGCCCAGTGTCTTCCAATTTTAGTAAATCCCGATAAGCCAATCATTGCAACTACTAATGGAATACCAAAAAGAATATAATCCATTGACTTTCCAAGGATTAAACAAATTATCGGTATAATAATAAACGGCAAGGCGACAAATCCAAGCTGCACTACAGATACACGTCCCTCTATTTTTTTGTATAATTCATAATCCTCTTTTGAAATATATCCATCATTTAAACAGCATTTGATGTAGGTATTCTGATCTGCCAAAAATTTTTCTTCTATATCTACATCAACCCTATAATAAACTTCTTTAGTATCCATATGTTCCTCTTTTAAAGATGACATATACCAGCTTATAATCTTAATGCTGATACATATCTTTTACTCGTGATCCATTCTCCACTTTAATGTACGCTCTAGGAACTCTACGTATTCGGCATCCTTGCACATACCCTTGCCTGGAGTGTCACTAATCTTTGCCACAGGGTGACCATTACATTCGGTTGTCTTCATAACTATGTTCAAGGCTGGCACTTTGGTGTCATTGCTAATATATGTACCGATGCCAAAGGCAACATTAATTCTACTATTGAAGTGATAGAAAAGCGCAGATGCTCTATCAAAATCCAAGCTATCTGAGAATAATAAAGTCTTGGTCTTTGGATCGATTCCAAGCTCCTCATAGTGCTTGATCATCTTCTCGCCCCATTCGTATGGATCGCCAGAATCGTGACGAACACCATTAAACATTGTGGCAAATGTAAGTTGGAAATCCTTCAAAAAGATGTCTGTTGTCACTGTATCTGTGAGGGCTATACCGTTAAGAACTGAGTACTCCTTAATCCATGCGTTAAGAGCATACCAATTAGAATAAGCTGCGTTGTGCTTGCTGTTTCCTTGTCCAACACACATGATATATTCGTGTGCCATAGTTCCTACTGGCTTTACGCCAAACTTCTTTGCGAGATAAACATTTGATGTTCCCACAAATGTTGAACTTGAACGTTTACTTGCCTCTATAAGCTTTTGAACTGCAAGCTCTTGAGCCTCTGCAGAAAGTCGACGTCTAAGACCAAATTCTGAGAATGCTCCAAGATATATAGCCTGCTCATGAACTCGCTTACATTTTTCCTCAAGTCTCTCTTTGAAAGAATCTAGCAAATCATCATAATCATATGCCATTTTGAAGTATACTTCGTTTACGATAGCAAGAGTTGGAATCTCATACATTGATGAATTTACCCAAGTACCTTGAGCTTCAATTGCAAGTCCGCAATCCGCATTGTCGGTAATTTCAAAATCCTCAAATCTTGGATGCCATAATCTAAGAAAATCAACATAATCTGGCTTTAGCCACTTGATGCTTCTAAGATAGTCGAGCTCCTCCTCGTCGAATGTAAGCGTACAGTATGCCCTAATCTGCTCTCTTATCTCTTCAACCATTTCTGCTGTAAAGTGCACATCTTTGTTGCGGCACTTAAATGTCCATGTTGTTGTATATGATGGGAACTGATGGTACATAACCATACCCATTGAAAATTTATAAAGATCTGTCTCTAATAAGCTGTTGATAATCTGTGGTAATTTCATAATACTAATCTCCTGTTCATTAATGTGTTTACAAAAACTTCTTTTGATAAGTAGTATTATAATACTCTTATCCCTTTCATTCAACCCTAAATTTTAGAAACTTTTCAATGTAAATAAAAAGAACCTTTACCTATGCATCTCCCCAAAAGTTAAACTTATAGTCTATCAATCGGATGTATATACAAGGTAAAGGTCCTTTATTATTATTCAGTAATTATTCTATTCGCTTGCTTCGACTTTTCTTGTTTTCCAAAGAGCACTACCAATTAGCATTCCAATCAAAGCAACAACTATTGATAATAGTTCCCCTGGATAGTTTTCCCAAAACTTATAAGTACCAAATACAATTGTCATTATTATGGTTGGAACAACACAAGCCAAAGGGATTAACCATTTTCTCTTGTCCCTTAATCTATAACCGTACCAAATAGAAAGAATAAACGCACACAATGGCAGCATTATGATGATAATCATAACAAATAGTACAAATACCACGCCAGAATCAGACGTATCGTTTATAATCCACTCGATCAAAGAAACAACTAATGCGATTATATACAATGCCACTGGCCAATGTTCCTTAATATACTTCATTTTAATTCCTCCAAATAACTGTTACACCTTTATTCAATATCTATCTTATACGATTCTAGACCTCTAATACAAGTGAGTATTGCTATCTTCTATATCCTCTTTACCGGAACAAGCTCGATGTAGCCGCGCTCGCCAATAGGTTCAAGCTGTACTCTAAAAAGCAGATATGTCGCTGCAGGTTTTCTAAGATGCTTTGGAAGCCATAAACAAACCGGTTCTCCACTAATAGATTTAATACTTTATCGTATATCCGTATTTCTCGACTTTTTGGGTTGTATTAATTATTAATATAAACTTTATCTATGAAAGAAGTTACATCTTCACCTTAAACTTTTCAGATATTCCTTGTGACTATCCGTCACTCTGAAACTCTCCACGGCCTTCTGAATAGACTTTTTGCGCACCCACTCATCAAGCTTTCGTCCCTCTATATACTTAACGCTTGCATCGTACTGCTTTGCAAGAGCTGTCGCAAAATACCAAGCCTGCATCATTTTAAGATAGTAATCATCCCCCTCTTTTGATGCTACCAATTCCAAATATTCCTCCTTGAAATCTTCTCCGAGGAATTCATTCATCAGCATTCTCATGCCAAAACGGCAAGTATACACGTGATCAGACGCAATCCACTTCTCAATATATGGAAGCAGCTTCGGATGATTTTTCTTGAAAACCTTTGGGGTTGCTTGATCTGAAACTGGCCAACAATCTACGTATGGAAGGAACTTTTCTACAGCAGCAACACACTCATCAAAATCCTTAATCATTGAAACTATAAAAAAATGAACAAGATTTTCTTCGTAACATTTATGCGGCAGTTCCTTAAGAAAACTCTCAAATGATTTGCTCTTAAAAACCTCTTTTGCGACCAGCCTCATTTGAGGCGTCCTAACACCTATAATCGTATTTGGTGACACATTAGGTACAAGCTTTACCTGAAACTCTTTATATTTCTCATCTCTATGCTCATAAAGCATTTCGTATACTGTCATTTTTTCACCTATATCAATATATCAAGAAAGACTTTTGCTACACATGGCTCCAGCCATAGCTGCATTTATAGAATCTTCACTATCCGCCATGGCGTGTAGCGTCTTCTCAAGTAAATCATTTAACTCCCATCCAAGCTGTTTTGCACCTCGCTCAATGACTTCCCTCGAGCATCCAGCGGCAAATCCCTTGCTCTTATATTTCTTTTTAAGAGATTTCAACTCCATATCTTTTGTACTCTTAGATGGTCGCATTAAAGCCGCTGCCCATATCAAGCCTGTAAGCTCATCAGCCGCAAAAAGAACTTTCTCCATCTCTCTTGTTGGCTCCACATCAATCGTCTCACCGCAACCAACAGTAATACCATATCCATGTGAACAAACTGCATGGATAATATCGTCGCTCACACCGCCTTCTTTTAAAAGCTCCGGGGCCTTGAGGCAATGCTCATCTGGATACATTTCAAAATCTATGTCATGTAGTAATCCCACAATTCCCCAATACTCTTCTTCATCTTCATACTCCAATTCTTTGGCATACCACTTCATAACTGCCTCGACCGTCAGCGCATGCTGAATATGAAAAGAATCCTTGTTGTACTTCTTTAATAATTCAAAAGCTTCATCTCTAGAAATCATGCTGCTTCCCCCTTCTTAGCTATTTTCTAAAGCATACTATTTCAGTATGTAAATAGCAATATAGAACTTCGCTATCTATTAATCATTTAGTTTTTGGAAGGTTCTTGCCCTTCCAGTTTGAATCATTGGTATATAGTTTTTCATCTTTGTACAAATCCATTTTAATATAGTACAAATCCATTTTAATATATATTTTACCATCAGAGGTTATCACGGCCTTATAGCCGTCTCCTTGCGTCGGCATGTAGCAATCTATATATTTACACGTCGTTCCATCAGTTAACATCTTTTCTGATGCAACAACCCCGCCGCATTTTGTTAAAAAAATAAAAGAATCATCGTATATCTCGTTTCCCAATAAAGACTTTATTTGCTCTAATTCTTTGTCCGAATATGTGCTCTTAAGTATTCCATCGTTAGTATATACCGGCTTTCCTAATGTATATTCGTTAGTGGGCGTTACATCCATACCCATAGTTCCAAAAAATGAATCCGCCCTAACATATAAAGAATCACCAACCATATAGAAAATCATATATCCATCTTTCATTGAGTCTTCTACATCATCCTGATTACTAATAGCTATTGAATCTGACACCCAATGTGCTTCTCCATCAACTTCTCCAGTACGATAGTAATACATAAACTCGCCTTTGTAATGAAATCCCTTATTATTTTGCTTAGTAATTTCAATAGTTCCATTATCTGATGAATGACAATTAGTCGATGACCAAGAGCCTTCAAATTTTTTCGGATTATCAACAGTTTTTATCTGCTTATACAAGCTAGCCATATCTAATTTATACACATCGTACCAAGTAATCTGCTTATATACATCATCAATACTAGCATCTTCAGAAATTGTACTTGTAATATACTCACTTAAATCCTGATTGTATTCAAAAGAATCACCTTTATCTTGAAAAACTCTAACTTGTGTATCTGAACATTCTCCTTTTGATTCATCTTTCGTGATATAACGGGCTCCAATTATGATTTCTTCCTTATCATCCTTGTTAATATCTTTAAAAGCGACAAAAGAAATCCCTTCGAAACTACCCTCACTTCTTATATCGCCTTTATCTATTGATGGAAGCTTATATATATCCTCATCTTCTTTAATGATATAAAACGTTGCATCGGCTAAAGGATTCTTTTTAGTATCAGGTGAACAAGATACGAATTTTACCTTTCCCCATTCATTAAGCTCTATATCAAATGATTGATCTTCAATAATCCTAGATTCATCAAATTTATCATCCTCTACGACACCACTACCGTCATCTTGTTCATCATTTTTTTTATCCTTCACCACATTACTACTGTCTTCTTGTTCATCAGTTTTTTTATCCTTCACCACATTACTACTGTCTTCTTGTTCTTCAATTTTTTTATTCTGCTCTTTTGTAGTATTAGATTCTTGCTTGGCACAGCCACATAGAATACATAGAACTGATGCTATACCTACTATTGATAATTTGCGCAATTCTTTCATTTTCATAATTGTTTTATTCTCCATCCTAGCTCTTTTTTTTCTGTCTTTTATGACTTAATTATTCGTGTGCAAATGATTATACCATAATGTAATTACACATTTCTGATTTCAGCCTGATTGTGTAAAGAAGTTTGTGTAAATACTTCTTTACACAATCTTAATAATTGATTGCTATACTTTTACAAATATAAGAATTACAAAATAAAACACCTTTCCATTTAGCTCTACCATTAGTTTTTTAGCCATGCAACAGTTTGTAGACAGACGATTTCACGGATGTTGCTTGCAGTTTTTTCTAGCTTTTGGGATACTAAAATCACACTTGCAGGTGAATTAGCGAAAGGAGAATGATGA
>JAEEGJ010019529.1_pt1 | contig 14911 bp, 7 predicted proteins | sample 8958761 | NCBI WGS metagenome assembly JAEEGJ01 (sample SAMN16246546, study PRJNA631951) | gut metagenome | biome: gut microbiome; feature: rumen; material: RS-attached | host: Bos | place: Iran: Karaj | collected 2018-10 | reverse complement strand
CAACTTTTATGTGGCCCCGCAGGCTGGCGGCAAGAAAAAGAAAAAAAAGAAAAAGAAAAAAAATAGCGTAGCGCAATGAATATAGTTGATGTACAGCATGTTACAAAGAGGTTCTCGGGTTTTGTCGCGCTTGACGACGTTACACTCTCCGTGCCTCAAGGCTGTGTTTTCGGTTTGCTTGGACCCAACGGTGCCGGAAAGACAACCCTGATTCGCATTTTGATGCGCATCTCCTTTCCCGACGAAGGCCGGATATTCTTCAAAGACCACCCGTTGGTCGCCGAGGATATCTACGACATGGGCTATCTGCCCGAAGAGCGGGGCCTCTACAAGAAGATGAAGGTGGGGGAACAGGCTATCTATCTCGCCCAGCTGAAAGGGCTTGACAAGCAGGAGGCCTACAAACGGCTGCGCTCAAAATTCGAGCAGTTCGGTATCATGGAGTGGTGGAACAAGCCCGTGGAGCAGCTCTCCAAAGGTATGCAGCAGAAACTGCAGTTCATCACCACCATCCTGCACCAGCCCGCTTTCCTCATCCTCGATGAGCCCTTCAGCGGCTTCGACCCCATCAACACCAACCTTCTCAAGGAGGAAATCCTGCAACTCAAGAAGGAGGGCACCACCATCATCCTCTCCACCCACAATATGGCTTCCGTGGAGGAGATTTGCGACGAGATTGCCCTCATCAACCAGTCCCGGAAAATCCTGGAAGGCAACCTCTTCGATGTCAAAAACCGGTTCAAGAAGAACATCTTCTCTTTGGAAATCCAGGAAGAGGACCCCGCCGTGGAGGCTATGCTCGGCGAGCAGTTCTCCGTTTTGGGGAAAGAACCGCTCCCCCACTCCGTGCAATACAGAATCCAAATTCCGGAAGGCAAACGCTCCAACGACCTGCTTTCCGCCGTTATGCAGCATACCGACATCCTCTCCTTCAGCGAGATACTCCCCACGATGAATGAGATTTTCATTGAACAAGTAGAAAACTTCAACAAAGCGCACCACGATGAAAAATAACAAGACCTTTCTCATCATCGCCCGCGAATACATCACCCGCGTGCGCAAAAAATCGTTCATCCTCATCACCATCCTGATGCCCATCCTGATGGCGCTGCTGATTGCCCTGCCGACCCTGCTGGTCATCAAGAGCGAACAATCACAGCACACCCACGTGCTCGTGGTCGATGACACGGAAATCTTCATCAACGGCTTCCAGCCCAACGACAACATCAGCTTCAGCTACGCCTCCGGCAACGTGGAAGCGCTCAAGCAGGACGCCTTCAACAACGAGAAATACGACTGCGTGTTCCATATCCTCGACAATTCCGTCGGGTTAAAATCGAATCTCTATTACCGGAAGCACATCCCCAGCCATCTCCAGTCCACACTGGAAAGCCAGATGAACGACATCTTCTTCGACAAGATGCTGGTGGACTCACTGCACATACAGCCCGATCGTTTTGCCAAGCTACAAGAACTGACCAAAGCGGACATCACCACCATACAAGTAGATGACAAGGGCAATGAAAAGGAGAATATCGCCGAAATCAACGAGATTGTCGGGATATTCTGCGGTATTTTCATCTATTTTGTCATCATCATCTTCGCCAGCCAAGTGCTGCGCGGGGTGCTGGAGGAGAAGAGCAACCGCATTGTCGAGGTGCTTATCTCGTCCGTCAAACCAATGCAGTTGCTGGTGGGCAAGATTGTGGGTATCGCCCTGGTGGGCATCACGCAATTTGTCATCTGGGTAGTGCTGACCTTCGGCATTGTCTCTGTGGTCGGCCTGTTTGCCAACCCCGGAAACCTCTCGCCCGAAATCACGGAGATGGTGGCCAATGGGGACGCTGCGGACGCCGCGGCCGGACTGAGCATCTTCAAGACTATCGGCGACCACTTCACGTTCTCGTTTACCACGCTGATTCTCAGTTTCTTCTTTTTCTTCATCGTGGGATATCTCATCTACGCCACCCTGTATGCGGCAACGGGCTCAGTGGTGGACAACGAGAGCGACTCGCAGCAATACACGATGCCGGTGACCATTCCGCTCCTTCTAGCCATCATCCTCATCCCCACCATTGCCACTAACCCGTCGGGGCAGCTGGCGTTTTGGTTCTCGATGATACCGCTCACCTCGCCCATCACGATGTTGGTGCGCCTGCCGGCAGGCGTGCCCCTCTGGCAACTGCTCACCTCTATGGGCGTGGCGCTGCTCTTCCTGGTGTTCTGCATCTGGTTCGCCGCCAAAGTCTATCGTATGGGCATCCTGATGTATGGTAAGAAAAGCAGCTGGAAAGAGATTTTCCGCTGGTTGAGAAAAGCGTGATTTTTTATTATTTTTGTCCCCGCTTTTTCCAAAACCGACAAAAGCGCAAAAACTGGAATATTTTTACAACAACATAATCTAAATCAACCAAAACTTCCCACTATGTATAAGATTCAGAGTCACCCGATCCTCTCCATCCCTACGGGCGATGAAGTGACCTTTGAATTTAAAGGCCAAATCGTAAAGGCGCAAAAGGGCTACACCATTGCCGCGGCGTTGCACCAAGCCGGTTTCCCCATCCACAGTCACAGCCTCACCGGGCGCGAGCGCAGTATGGACTGCGGCATCGGCAAGTGCGGGGCCTGCGAGATGCTCGTGGACGGTGAAGTGAAGCGCATCTGCATCACCAAAGTGGACGGTGTCCGCAAGGTGGAGGAGATTGCCCACAACCATCTGCCTGCCAGCACCCCGAACGCCACCAGCGACAAGGGCGTCAAAGTCTATAAGACCGAAGTCGCCATCATCGGCGCCGGTCCTGCCGGCCTCGCCTGCCGCGAACAACTCAACAAACTGAACATCCCCAACATCGTCATAGACAACAACGACCGCATCGGCGGCCAGTTCACGATGCAGACCCACCAGTTCTTCTTCTTCGAGAAAGAAAAGAAATACGGCGGTATGCGTGGTTTCGACATTGCCAAGACCCTCGCCGGCGACGACCACTCCGGCATCCTGCTCAACAGCACCGTGTGGGACATCCTCGAGGGCAAGCGCGTGGCCGCCAAGAATATGGAGGACAACTCCCTCTTCTTTGTCGATGCCAACTACTTGGTGGTGGCCACGGGTGCATTCCCGTTTATGCCCACCTTTGAGAACGACGACCTGCCCGGCGTCTATACCGCCGCCGTCGTCCAAAAGATGATGAACCTGCAGCACACGCTGCTCGGCAAGCGCATCCTTACCATCGGGGCCGGCAACATCGGCTACCTCACCTCCTACCAGGCAATGCAGGCCGGCGCGCAGGTGGTGGCCATCGTGGAGGCTATGGACCACGAGGGCGGATTCCCCGTGCAGGCCAACCGCGTGCGCCGTCTCGGCATCCCCATCATCACCTCCCACACGCTGCTCAAAGCTATACCCAACGAGGACCACACTGGCGTGGTGGGCGCCGTCATCGCCGAATGCAAGAACTTCCAGCCCGTGCCCGGCACGGAGCAGGTCATCAAGGATATTGACCTCATTAATATATGCACTGGACTGAAGCCCGACAACCTGATTCTGGAAAAGGGCAAGGTCACCTTCGGGCTGCACACCTACGGGGTGGGCGACGCCACCCGTGTGGGCGAGGGCACCTGCGCCGTGCTCCGCGGCAAACAGGCGGCTATGGAAATCGCCCAGGACCTCGGTGTCCGCTTCAACTACGACGACTACCTCGCCGTGACCAAGGACTACGCCGACTCGCAACAGCACCCTGTGCGCGTGCTCGACAAACCCAACCATCCCGCCGGCGACCGTCTGCAAAAGCCCTTCGTGATGGCCGACTGCCTCTACGGCTTCGCCTGCAACCCCTGCACCTTTGCCTGCCCGCAGGGCGCCATCACCAAATCAGCCACCAACTGCGTGCCGCAAATCGACTACGACAAGTGCATCGGTTGTATGAAGTGCGTGAACCACTGCCCGGGTCTGGCACTGTTTGGCTACAACCTGCCCAAGAACTGGCTCTTCCTGCCGTTCGAGTACGAGGCCGAGGAGAACGCAGAGGTTTATCTCGTGAACGACAATGGCCAGAAGGTGGGCGAAGGCATCATCGAGAAAATTACCAAGGGTGAAAACAAGACCAACGTGGCCCGCGTGAAAGCCCTCAACGTGGAGGGCGAGGCTCTGATGGAGGTCACGGGCTTCATCCTGAAAGAAAGATACCCGAAAGCCCTGAACTGGGAGAAATTATCCGCCAAGGAAGAGGATCCCGCCTATGTCTGCCATTGCGACGACGTGAAGATCGAGACCATCCTGGCTGCCGTGAAGGGCAAGAAAATCATCTCCGTGGACGAGCTGAAGCACATCACGCGCATCGGTATGGGCCCGTGCCGCGGCAAGCGCTGCATCCCGCGTGTGAAACAACTGCTGGCAGGCCACGGCGTGGAGGTCGTGGGCGACGCCACCCCGCGCGGACCGCTCTCCTCGCAACTCAACATCGGCGAGCTCTGCCCGAGCCATAAGTCCGAGGAGTTCGTGACCAACGTCAACGGCAATCCCACCCAAAAGGTGGAATGCGACGTGTTTGTGGCCGGTGGCGGCATCACGGGCAGCGGACTGTTCCGTTACTTCGCCGAGGCTGGCAAGAAGGTGGTGCTCTGCAATGCCGAACGCGGCTCCTCCTGGCGCTGCATCGGCGGCGGCCGTCCCAGCTTCTCCGTGCCGGAAATTGCAGACATCGCCGAGCACAACCGCGCCATCTTCGAGGAGATCCAGAAGGTGACCAACATCAACTACAAACCCACCCGCTATGTCGGCTTCGCCCACGACGAGGCCAACTACAAGGCTCTGGAGAAATCCCTCGAGTGGAGCGACGGCTATATGGTTGACAAGAAGGACTTCCTCAAGGAGGTTTCCCCCTACTTCAACCCGAACCTGAACACTTACCAGGCCGCGTGCATCACCAATGCCTGCTGGCAGGCAACACCCGGCCCCACCATCAACTACATCCGCAACATCGCCATCGAGCGCGGCGGCGTGCTGCTGGAAGACACCCGTCTGCTGGAGGTTCGCAAGACCGCCAAGGGCTTTATGGCCTTGGTGAAGACCCACGACAAGCAGTATGTGGAGTACCATTGCGAGCACTTCGTGAACGCCCTTGGACCGAGTGCCAACCAGTTTGCCGAGCAGCTGGGTATGCACCTCGGACTCTACCCCATCAAGCACCAGGCATTCATCACGCACCGCCTGCCGATGCTGGGCAAGGACAGCGACTCGCTGGATATGCTCATCGACCGCCGCAAGTACAAAGGCTTCTCGGCCGTCTATGGCCAGCAGTTCGCGGAGACGGGCCAGATTATCGGCTGTGCCTCCCCTGCCACCGAGCAACTGCAGGCCGGCAAGGAACTGAAGTACAACACGCAGGACTTTCTGCAGGTGTGTGCCGAGATGTTCATCGACTGGATTCCGCAGCTCAAGAACGTCAGCTTCCAGGCCACCTGGGCCGGCTACTACACGGAACCGCGCTACATCGTGGATCCCGAGCACGGCCTGCTGGTCGGTATGCGCGGCCACGGCTTTATGCTGGGCCAGTATCTCGCCAAGATTTACGTGGACAAGTACCTCGGCAAGGAGGCCCCGTCCTATATGTCGCGCCTCGCCATCAGCGGCGACGGCCTCAGCGAGAACGCGTTCCAGTAGAAAATCGTCGGCTAATTCACATACAGAGGGGGTGGCTACTTTTTAGCCACCCCCCTTTTTATATCTCGAGGCATCACTGTGCAACGAGTATAATAAGCGATAGGAGAAACCCTATCTTTTGCTTTTTCGGTTCAATTGCTATATCATTGCCTCACTTTTTTTCTTACTTTTGCATCGTCGTTCCAAACTCTTTGAGTACGGCATTTTATTAAAAGGAAAATGTATTCGCTCCATTTTCTTGTTGTTTGTCTATCCTGTTGAGCGAGCGGGAATAAAAACCGACGGGCTGATGGTATATAACCAGCATCTTTTATATGAGAAAATTGCTATTCGTTTGTTTTATTTTAGCATTGTCTTTGTCTGGATTTGGACAATTTTTTAATGCGAATCAAATAGATCGCAAACCAGGCAAACCTGGTCACCCGATGCAAAGTGATTTGAAGTTTGCCGCCATTTATAACACACCGATGACAGACATTGAACAAATCGCTAAAATCACCAGCCAATATTTTGCTCAAGACAGCCTACTTGAATTTGCGCAATGGGACGAAAATTCTGGCCAGAACGTCGCGCATTTTTCATTAAAAAGAGGACAATACAGAACCAATTGTATGGGTGTGCCCTTTGTAAGGAACCCGGTCATACTGGATTTCAATATTAATTTTCAGTTCGAAGAGGGACAAATGAAAATGACTTTTACTGATTTTTCATCCCGTATTTACGCTTTTGCCGATGAAAATAAAAACTTATATATAGGCAACGAAACTTTAAACGAAGTGGAACAACCCATTATGGACGAATGGATAGAATCTTTAATGGATGCATATTTTTCATACGAATCACTCAGAGGAAGTGCAAGAAAGGATTTAAGATCAAATATTGAGCAGCAATTCAGCAAATATGAAGCTGCGCGAAATGGCGGCCATACACAAATCATCACATTGGACAATATGGCACAATACAAGCGCAAAGGTCTGGAACCTTTTTGGCAGATGATCATCGATAACCATAAAGAGAATCATTGGGTATTAGGAGTTGATAAGAATTGTTTTGATAATTATTTTTCTGTTATCCTAATGTCCTATTTCCAAGAAATCGCCAAATTGATTAATGGTGAATTTGAAGCGGTTGCTCTAGATGGTGAGTTAATTTATGAAAAGGATGCAGATGGAAAAGTCAGACCTGTTGACCCTAAACTGAAAAAACAATGGATAAAAGAAAATCGCTCCTTATAATTGCTCTTCTGATAGGTCTGATAACCATCGGTTATTCTCAGAAACTCAATTTCAATTCTGACAAGAGGGTCACTTACGCGCTGAACCAAGAGGTTGCAAACGCATTGAACTCCAACAATTCCAGTAAATTAGACCGACTTCTGACAAAAGATCCAAACAGCGTGAATTGTGGTGTGGGGCAAAACTGTCCTCTGCTGTATAAAGCAGTGGAGTTATGCCTCTCCAACCAAGTATCTACAGAAATGGTTAAGGTGGTGCTCAAGCACCACCCTAACTATTATTGTCTGTATAACAAAGAATCTCCCTTTTATTGCATCTTGCGGTATCTCGCCACTCACACTATTAGCACCTGCGGAACTGCAGAGTCATTGTTTTATCAATTCTACAACCTTCCGGATTTCAACGTCCTTGAGGTTTTCGATATGACCCCTCCCCCATTGGCATTTCTGCTAAACACCAACCACGAGTATTTGAAGGGCCGATTTGACCACAATTACATCAATTCTGATATCGTCATCGCACTAGTAGAGAGGGGCGCTTCCGTGAACAGCCGCGACAGGAATTCCTCCACGCTGATGGCATACGCCACCGAATGCCGGAACCAGACCCTAATTGACTATTGTCTTGGGAAAAACGTGGATTTAAACGTGAAGAACAAACAGGGAGTGGACCCTTTTTGTGTAGCCGTCCGTGATGACCAATTGTCCACAGTAAAAAAACTTCTCAAAAGCGGTTATTCACTGACCGAAGACAGAATTGCAAACACGGCTCTCAAGACCATTATGCCCAGCGCTTCTCAAGAAGTTGCAGGAGTCTGCTTCGACGTCGTCAAGTCCGGAGTTAAGAATTTATCTGCACTGCAAATCCTCAGACAGGCATTTCCTAAGAATTTCGTTTATTACATAACTGACGGATACAACCGATCCAACCTCAATGTACCCACATCAGAACTGCCTTCCTTAATTCAGCTTTTCGATAATATAAAAGACAACACAATCGCGCAGACAAATCTGACATCTCTTAAAACTGAATACGTCCACTCTGCCTCCAATTTGGACGAATTTGGTAAATTCCTGAAATCATACCCGATTTATTCTTTCGAATACTCAAAAGATTATTACAAAAACGAGAACGATTATAAAAAACTCACCAACAGTTTACGAGCCATACAAAACAAACTCCCATCATCACTATATAACAAACTTATGGCAGAGGCTTCTCAAAAGGTCTCGTCCTTCATCAATGACAACAAAGATGATATTGATGGGTATGTGGGTATAATCAACGGTTACAAATCATATCTCCAAGAAAATCCGGCAAAATATAAGGAGATAGAAGAGAAGGCCTACCAACAATGCATCAAGACCATATGGTTTCCCAACTATACTTATCAAGACTATTATGTAAGTATTCAACGAGCAATACGCCAAGCTGATAGAGACATCAGCACCTGTAACAAATTCATTTCGTATTTTACGAATTCGAATTATATAGAAGATGCCAAAAGCCGACGTGAAAAGTCAAAAGATGTATTGTCAAAATTAAAATCCATTGTGTCAGCCTCCGAAGATTATTACAAAAGACTCCGTTCCAAATACGAAGAGTATAAACAATATATTCTTAATTATGGGAAAACCCCTTCCTATTCGATTGAAGGCAATGGCGATAAACTCATCATCACGGTTAATCATTATTCAAGTTATTCTTTTGTAGGTCGTGGATTTTTATCCGATGATAAGATAGATTATTCTTTAGAATATGAGAACGGACGATATGAAATCAGAAGGATTCTTCTCTTGGGAAAGGGAGACCGGCATCGTAGTGAGCAGTTATCCAAGGCTGTAAGAGAAGCTGTTTTTTATGACTTCTGCGAAGGTGATAATTATATCATGCGCGTTTATGACAACAACGATTCTTATTATTACAGATTTCGCGAAGCTGTCAATTACCTTTCAAAATACTACAAGAGCGAGTGGTGGGTTTGGCCTTTCGGAAATCCCATTTACAAGATGGATTAACATTCCTATTGCCTTAAAACTTTCTTTTTCAAGCAATAAAAAAGGAGTCGCCAAAACAGCGACTCCTTTTTTATTCCATCTCTCTCCTTACAATCCGAGTGAGGATCGGCAACCTGATGCAGTCGGGGACAATGGCGGAGAGGAAACTGGCCAGCGGGTTGACCACGATGAGCCGCTTGCGTCGGAACATACGCCGGACACATTTGCGCGCGATGCGGTCAGTATTCTTGAGGGTGGCCTTGCCCCAGAAGCCCTGTTTCTCAATGCGGGCTGTAACCTCCGCATTGGTGGCCATCGCGCCGGGCGAACAGACACTTACCGAGACGGGAGTGCCCTTAAGCTCCTCGCGCAAACCTAACGAGAAGGAGAGCACGAAGCTCTTGCTGGCGGGATACACCGTCTTGTATCCCGTGGGATTGTGGGCGGCCATACTGCCGATGTTCAGCACATAGCTCCTCTTCTGTTGCATCAAATTGGGCAGCAGGGCGTGCGTCAGCAGCGCCGTGCAGCGCACGTTCAAGTCGATGATGTTCTCCAGATAATCCGTCGGGGCATCCGCAAAAGAGCGCGTACCCCCTACCCCGGCATTGTTGACCAGAATGCTCACCGGGTGCTCGCTGTTGATCTTTTCCGCCAAGGCCAGCACCTCCTCCCGACGGCTGAGGTCGGCCATATAGGCATACGACTGAGTATGATAGCGGGCCTTGATTTCCTCACACACCTGCACCACAGTGGTTTTTGTGCCCACCAGCAGGGTGTTGAAACCCCGCGCCGAGAGTTCCATCGCAATGGACCTGCCCAACCCGCGGCTCGCTCCTGTGACAAGCGCAAAACTATCTGATGCAGCTTCTCCCATCATCAATCTTATTCAATATTTTTCCTATAACAACGACGGCGGAAATAGGGCTCCGAATCGTATTTGGTCCAGATACGGGCAGCCACATTATCCTCTAACTGTTGGGAGGTGAAGGCATATTCAAAACCTTTCTTCAGGAAAGCCTGATGCATCTGCTTGTGATAGATGGCGTGCACGCCGGTGTGCACATATTCAGGCAACACTCCTGTAAGGTACATATCCACATATTTGTTCTTCTTGAGGGCCCGCAAGACGTGATACCAACCCAACGGGAACAACGAGCCGTTGGCTTTCCGAAACGCCTCGCTCAAGGAGGGCAGACAGAACGCAAAACCGACCATCCGGCCATTGTCGTCCTCCAACATCATCGAGAGGTCCACATCGGCCACCTTGAAATTGTCCTCCACCGCCCAATCTATCTCCGCTTCAGTAAGGGGAATGAAATTGAAAATATGCGAATAACTTTTATTAAGCACACTGAAAAACTCCTTGCCGCAATCTTTCAGCTGGCTTTTATGGTCAAAATGGCGCAAGTGCACGTGATAGCGCTCCGACAACGTGTCAGCCAGGCGAATCATTCGCTCCGACACCTCCGTCACCTTTACCTTATATTGTATGTAGTCCACCTCCTTCTCAAAACCCAACTGCTCCACCAGCCGAGGGTAATAGGGGTAGTTGTAATCGGAACAGATAGAGGGGGTATGGTCAAAGCCATCCACCAGCATCGACTGCTTTTCCATATTGGAGAAACGCGATGGACCGCAAATCTCCTCCAACCCCTGTGAGCGGCCCCACTCTTCGACCTTCTGAAACAGGGCACGAGCCACCTCTATGTCGTCCACCACATCGAACCATCCGAAACGGATACGTCGTTGGCCTTTGATTTCATTGCACTTATGGTTGATCAAACCAGCGATGCGGCCCACAATCTCCCCGTCTTTATAGGCCAACCACATCCTGAGTGTGCAGAACTCCAAAGCGGGGTGCTTTTCAATGATGCGCAGCTCCGCTTTGTCCAAAGGAGGAACAAAATAGGCGCATCCTGTGTACAAAGTACGCGGAAAACGAACAAATGCCTTTCTCTGTTTCTTAGTTGTAACTTCTACTATTTCCATAAGTTAGCACAATAGTTCAACATTTTTGAAACTGCCACTTTAGTGCGACTACAAATAAAGCATTTTTTTTTCAAAATACGGACAACTTTTACAAAAAAAGGGTGCCCGCCTTCCGGCAGACACCCTTGCAAGGTCAGGGTTGTTTCCCTGTATTATCGTTTCTGTACGCAGCGCACGCTGTGGCCGTGGCCCTTGGGATACACCGTGTGCATCATCTGCGGGCAGGTCATCGTGATCACGGAGCAGTGGCCCTCCTCGACCGTCGTCACCGGGTCGCCCGTCCAGAAGTAGGTCTCGCCCAGCAGGTTGTAGTAGCGGTCCACGCTGCCGTCGTAGTAACCCGCGCCGCGTGCGTTGAAGCCGCAGTTCGGAGTCGTGCCCGCAAGGCCGGGCAGCCAGTAGCGGACGTCCATGTCCTTGATGCCCTCCGTGCCGTAGCCGTTCAGCCACAGGTCGTCATACTGCGCGCTTGTCGGGACAGCCCAGCCAGCAGGACAGATGCCCTGGATGTAGGACCGGCCGTCAGGACCGGCCTGCGTCGAAGGCTGCGTGGCGTTGTCCCACTCGGGAACCTTCATCGCAGAGTACCAGCTGTACAGCATGCCGAAGTCGGCCTCGTTCTGCGCCGAATGCTCGTAGCTGCTGTAGCTCGGCACGTCCGTGCCGTCAGCGTACTTCGTGTTGCGCAGGTTCTCCTTCAGCCAGCACTCGCAGCCCACCCGCACCGTCTGGTAGGTGTGGCCGTCGTAGGCCACGTCGTGGCCGGGGCCGCACGGCGGGAAGTGCACCACCACGTGCTGCTCGCAGCTCAGGCTGAACCCGCACGTGTCGGTCACCGTCCACGTCACCACGTTGTCGCCCTCCGGGAAACGCCACTCCCCGGCTGCGTCCGTCGCGATGACCTCCCCGTTGTACGTCGCAGTGACGTGCAGGTGGCCAGCCACCGCCGGATCCGTCACCGTCGTGGTGAACGTCGCCACGCCGATGTTCAGCAGAGTGTCGCACGCGCCGTACCACATCGTCATGTCGACGGCGGACGGGCACGTGATGGTCGTGTTGCCGGAGTTGATGGCCGGGCGGATCGCGATGTACTGCATCTTCACCGTGCTGTTGCCGCAGGCGTCCGTGACCGACCACTCGCGCCTGATCACGCGAAGGTCGTTGTCCGTGCCCGTCGTGTCAAGGTCGGCGAAGGAGGTGTTCGACACCAGAGTGGCAGCGTCCGTGCAGTTGTCCGCATGGCCAGTCGGCTCGCCCGTCACCGACGGGTCCGCGGAGATGGCCTGCGACGGGTGCACGCGGCACAGCGTGTCGTCGGCGGGCGCCGTGAACGTCGGCTTCACCGTGTCGAGCACCGTGATGTGCTGGGTCTTCGCGGACGCCGTGTTGCCGCAGCTGTCCTTCACCGTCCACACACGGTCGAAACTGTAGCTGTCGGGGCACGTGCTGGTGAAGTTCTGGTCGACATATGTTATGATCGGCTTTGAGGTGCAGTTGTCCGCGGCCGTCGCCATGCCGGTGCTTGCCGTCGTCGTGTCGGCGTTGCAGCCGGCGTCCTTGTACAGAGTCGTGTCATTGGGCACGAACGTGAACACGGGCTTGGTGGTGTCCTCCACCGAGATGTTCTGCGTCACCGTGGCCGCCGTGTTGCCGCAGCTGTCGCTCACCGTCCACACGCGCTCGAAGCTGTAGCTGCCCGGGCACGTGCTGCTGAAGTTGCCGTCCTTGTAGGTTATAATCGGCTTGCTTGTGCAGTTGTCGCTGGCCGTCGCCATCCCGGTGCCGGCAGTCGTCGTGTCGGCGTTGCAGCCGGCGTCCTTGTACAGGGTCGTGTCGTTCGGCACGAACGTGAACATCGGAAGCTCGGTGTCGTTCAGGCTGAACGTCGCGGAATCCACCGCCGAGCAGCCCTTGCTGTCCGTCACCGTCACCTTCACCGCGTACTCGCGGCCGCAGTCGGGCTTGACGCCCGTCACCGTGGTCGAGGATGCGTTCACGTCGTTGGCGTCCTTGCCCCAGACGTAGCTCATCGCGCCCGCGTTGCCGCCCGTCACTGTCACGCTCACCGCGTAGTCAGGCTGGTTCGGGCAGCCCGCCGCCGGCACTGTCAGCGCCGCCGTCAGCGTGTCGGGCTCACGGATGGTGAACGTCAGCGTCAGCGTCGAGTCGAGGCCGTCGCGCAACGTCAGCGTGTAGGAGCCCGCCTTCAGGCCCGTCAGGGATATCGGGCTGTCGCTGCTCACGTGGGCGGCCGTCACCGGGCCCGCAAGGTCGTAGTTGTAGTGGCTCGGAGCGTCGGGCTTGCCCCCGCTCACCGTGAAGGTCGCCGTGCCGTCCGCAAGGCCGTGGCACGTCACGTCCGTAGAGTCGGCGGACACCAGGGCCATGGAGTCGTAGACGATCAGGACGCCCGGCGCAAGCGTGATGCCCGTGTAGCTGCCAGTCACCTCCACGTAGCCCGGGGGCGTCGGCACCGCGTAGTCGTGCACCGAGGCGCCCGGCTCCGCGGGGATCAGCGACGTCGGGCGGAACACGCCGTACCCCGATATCGTGTTGGGCGTCTGGCCCGGGTCCGTGATCGTGCCCGTCACGTCCGCTATCAGCGTGTCGCCCGCAAGCAGGCCGCCCGCCGCCGGGGCGTCGGCGCCCTGGGACGGGACAACCGCGTAGTGGCGCGCCGTCAGGGGCGTGCCGTCGTAGTTCTTCTCCGCGTCGTCGCTCGACAACGTGATGCCCGCCGCGCGGGCCGTCACCGTCAGAGTGCCGTTCGACACGGACAGCGTGTAGTTGCCCGTCACGTCCGCGTTGTCGGATATGCGGTTGATCGTCACGCCGCCCAGCACGTTGTCCGTCTGGCCGGCCAGCAGGCGCGCGCCCGTGATCACCGCGTGGCCCACCTTGTCCGTGGAGGCCAGGCTGCCGCCCGCCACCATGAACGTGTCGCGCGTCAGCCACTGCCCGTCGTACTCCTTCGTGGAGTCGCAGGCGCGCAGCGACAGGGCGCGCGGCGTCACCTTCAGCTCGCCGACGGTCTTCACCACCAACGAGCCGTAGTTGCCGATGTTCTGTATCGTGAAGTCGTATTCGTTGTACACGCTGCCCACGTCCGTGATGGTCGCTGTCGCGGCAGGCGTGATCGTCAGGCTGTCGCCCGTCGGCAGCCCGAACACCAGGCCGCTCGCGTCGGCGGACACCGCCGTGCTCCCGTACTGCACCGTGTAGCTGTGCTCCGTGTGCGCAAGGCCGTCGTACTCCCACGTGTTGCCCGCAGAGGCCAGGCGTATCCGCGTCGTGTCCTTCTCTATCGTCAGCGTGCCGTTAACGTACGTGATGTCGTAGTTGCCCGACAGGTCCGGGGTTGTCGTGCCCTTCGCGCAGATGACCGCAGAGCCCGGCACGTTCGGCGTGCTGCCCGCGTCCACGCGCCAGCCGCTCACCGCCGCGCCGAGCAGGGTGTCCGTCGGGGCCAGTGTGCCGGAAGTGATGTAGACGCTGTCGCGGCGCAGCGTGTCGCCCGTGTAGTAGGCGCTCGCCGACGCGGCCGTGATCTCTATCGCGCGCTGCGTAATGGTCAGCGTGCCCGTCGTCTTCTGTATCGCGCCGGCCGCGTAGTTGCCGCTGTTCTCCAGGGCGGCGGTGAACGTGTTCGTCACCGTGCCCGCCGCCGTGATGGAGGCCGGGGCCGTGACGGTGACCTTGTCGCCCGTGGACAGCGTCACCTCTGCAGTCTCACCATCATTGATCTCGTAGGTCTGGGTGCCTCGTTTCACCGTGTATTTCGTGTAGCTATGGGCAACGCCATCGTATGTCCATTCCTTGTCGTAGGAAGTAATATAAATCTTAGTCGTGTCAGGCAGGATCACCAATGCGCTGTCAACTGTGGTGAAGGCAAACCAGCCGGTACGGTCGGCCGCCGGGTCGTCGGTTCTCGTCACGGTCGGTGTCCCACTGAAACTGTTGGCATATACACCCACATCGACCTTGCTGTCAGGATCGGAAGTGGTCGCGGTGATAGAATATGACGTGTC
>JAEEGJ010019527.1_pt1 | contig 14912 bp, 6 predicted proteins | sample 8958761 | NCBI WGS metagenome assembly JAEEGJ01 (sample SAMN16246546, study PRJNA631951) | gut metagenome | biome: gut microbiome; feature: rumen; material: RS-attached | host: Bos | place: Iran: Karaj | collected 2018-10 | reverse complement strand
TGTATATCCTCGACGAACCCACCACGTGACTGCATTTCCAGGACATCGCCATCCTGCTCGACGTGTTGAACAAATTAGTGGAAAAGGGGAACACCGTCATCGTCATTGAGCATAACATGGATGTCATCAAGATGGCCGACTGGATCATCGACATGGGGCCCGAAGGCGGGCGCAATGGCGGCGAAATCGTCGCGACCGGCACTCCGGAGGACATTGTCCGTCAAGGAGTCGGGTTCACGGCGGAATTCCTTGCGAAAGAGCTCTGAAACGGTTACGCTTTCACGAACATCGTGCGTGCCACCGATTTTCCTTTGCGGTAGAGCACGATGATGTAATTTCCTGAAGATAAATTGCTTACATTGATAGTCTGCGTCTCTTCGCTGATTTTCAGCGTTTTCACTTTATGCCCTAAAGAGTCGAAGACAACGGCTTTGTCGGCCTTGTCCGCCTCCGTTTTCAGGATGATGGTGTCGTCGGCGGGGTTGGGATAGACGCTCAGTCTGACGCCGGGGCGTTCGACCGTGGAGACGCCTTGTTCCGCCACGGCGAAGCAGTACTGGCCCGCCAGCATGTCCGTGGTGGTGATGGTGGAGTTGTAGGGACTGCCGGTGCGGGTGTATTCCACCGGGGTCCAAGCCGATTGACCGTCGGGACGGTACATCAGTTTCAGGTTCTCGATGGCGAAGCCACCGTCGAGGAGGTTGTAGTCGGGTTGGCCGTTGGTTCTTTTGAGTTGGAACCGCCACACGCCTGTCGGCTCCGTGCCGGCATAGTTCACTGTCCAATAGTGCGTTTGCGAGAAGCGGATGTAGCCCTCGGGCAGGGGAGAGGGCGCCGTGGGGGCCACATAGTGGTGCTCCACGTGAATCAGGGAAGTGTCGCTGAGTTGATTGATTTGTGCGCTGCAGTAAGTGTTTGTGAATGAGATGTTTCCGGGTCCTGCGACCTTCCGGGTGTCGTCAATGGTGGCGTCGTTCAGCTTGCCGTGGTGGTCCAGGATGACGAAAGCGGGATTGAACGACGACAGAACCATCAGTTCCGTGGAATCGCCCGAGACGAGCTGGTGTTCCGTGGTGCTGAATTCCATGTCCCCCGATACCAAGGTGACGTCCACGGGGACGTTGGTGCCGAGGTGGTTGGTGCCGTAGCCCTTCTGTCTGACAACGACGGCGTAGATTCCGCAGGCGTGGTTCACGATTTTATCCACGTCAAAATCCAAGAATCCGGGCTGATGGATCCAGTCTTCGTAGAAATCCATCAGATTCATGCCCGAAACTTGCGACAGGTAGGTGAAAAATTCCTCGGAATTGACGTTCTGGTAGGCGAAATGGTCGAGCAGTTGGCGCAGGCTGCTGAAGAACAGCGAGTCGCCCATGTAGTTGCGCAGGGTGTGGATGACTAAGCCGCCTTTCTGGTAGGAATGCATGCCGTAGGTGTGGTCTTGGGGCACGTTGTCTAACGGGTAGAGACCCTCATCCTGCTTGGCCAAAGTCTGCAGCGTGGTGGCGTGGAGGTCGCGGATGTGTTCGTCGTAGTTGTCGTAGAGCCACTCCTGGACGAGCGCTTCGGAGTAGTCGGCGAAGCCCTCGTTGATCCACATCTCCTCGGGGCGTTCGCAGGTGATGAGGTCGCCGAACCAGTGGTGGAAGAGTTCGTGCATGATGGTGCCCTCGTAGGCGAGGGTGCCGTTGACTGCCGCGTTGGGCAGGGAGATGTTGGTGGCGTGCTCCATGGCGCCGCCGGTCATGGCCACGCAGACGTAACCCACTCGCGGCCACCGGTATGGACCGAAGAACTCCTCATATTTGCGGAGCACTGGCTTGAGGTGGATGAAAGAGGCCGGAATGTTGGGATAGATGTTCGGGGCGGCGTAGATCTCGATGGGGATGACCTTTTCCGCGCCCTGGAATGTGTCAGCGTAGCAGAGGTAGTTGCCCACGGCCAGGTTGACCAGGTAGGTCGGTACGGGTTCGTCCAGCTGCCAGGACCAGATTCTCGTGTTGTCGGCCAGTGTCAGCGAGTCGGTGAGCAGGCCGTTGCATATCGCCCGTTTCCCGTTTTGTGTGCGGATGTGGAAGCTGTAGCTCGATTTGTCGGTGAACTCGTCCATGCAGGGGAACCAGCAGCGGCCGTAGGCGTGCGGGATGTCGCTCAGCGCGACGCCCACGTTGTAGGCATATTCCCCGCTGTAGTAGAAGCCGCCGAAATAGCCGTCGTGCGCGGGGGTGCCGTGGTAGTGGACGCGCACCGACGCTGTGTCGCCCGCCTGCATCGTCGGCAGGGCCACGCGCAAAGATTGTCCCGTGTGCGTGAAGGCCGCCGGCGTCTGGTTGACGAACACCGAGTCGGTGGTCAGCGCCATCAGGTCGAGCCGGAGCTGCGACAGGTTGCCGACCTTCGACACCACGGTGATGTCCGTGTAGCCGTCGATCACGTGATTGGTGAAATCCACTACCGAGAGGTGGAGGTCGTAGTGCGCCACATGCACAGAGTCCGTGCGCTGCTGCGCGAAGCCGCTGAGCATGGCCAGCAGCAGTAACGAAAGAATCGTGGTTGTTCTCTTCATATTATTCATAATTCAAAGTTCATGCCTCATACTTCCGCGTTGTATGGCGAGTCTGGCGAGGATGACTGTAATCGGCGGCAAAAATACGTTTTTTTGTCAGTCATTGCACGGGTATGTCCAATTTGTACTTGTCCTCTCCTTGTGACGGACGACTCGAAAAAGAGCCGACAGGGGTCGTTTTCTGCGAAATCGCGGGCTGTAATTAGTAATAAATTATAAAAATATTAACAATTGTTCAAGCAATGCGCTGATTACCAATATGAAAAAAATATTTCAAAACTCTTGACAAACAGTTGTTCTTGATGTATCTTTGCCAGACGAAAACATTGTATTTTTAAAATTCAAAACGATGAAAATAAAAGAAGATGATCACAAAGAAAAAGAACAAAGAAAACAGAAGGGGCATTCCTTCTACATTGATCTTATGAACGACTACGGATTTAAGCGGATTTTCGGGCGGCCGGAGGGCATGGCTCTGTTGCTCGACATGCTCAGGACTTTCCTGCCCGACGAGTTCAGGCGGATCAGGAAAATCGAGTTGCTGCCCACAGAGCAGCTGGGTGACACCGAGGACAACAAGCGTGTGATTTTCGACCTGCTGTGCACTGACGGGCGCGGCAACAAGACCATCGTGGAGATGCAGCGCGAGACGCAGAAGTTCTACGCCGAGCGTGCGCTCACCTACAACAGCCGCATGATCAGCCGGTCGGTGAAACGCGGCAACAGGAGGTACAAGATCCCCACCGTCATAGGGTTCACCATCCTGGAGCACACGCTGCCGGGCTTTGAACAGAGCGACGAGTTCTTCCACGTGTTCCGCTACCAGGATGCCGGCGGCCGCCTCCTGACCGGCAAATCCGTCATCTGTTTCCTGGAACTCGGAAAGTTCGCCCGCCTCAAGGCCACGCAGATCAGGGACTTGCGTTTTTCGGACAAGAAAGAGAAATGGGCCTTCCTCATCAAACACATGCACCACTTGGAGGAGCAGGACGTGTCGGAGGAGGAACCTGTGTTCAGGGAACTCTTGGACGAGTGCAGATACTCGGGTCTGGACAATAGCGAGAAGGCGGACTATGAACGGAGCGTCTTGGATTACGACGATGTGCAGAACGCCATCGAATACGCAGCCGAGAAGTCAGGGGCAGAGAACTTTGAGAAGGGTAGGCAGGAAGGGATCGAGCAGGGAATCGAACAAGGAATTGAGAAGGGGATTGAGCAGGGAATGCGAAAGGGAATGCAAAAGGGACTTGAACAGGGATTGCAAAAGGGGCTCGCGCATGGTCGAAAGGAACTCATCCGCAGTATGGTCGCCAAGGGACTCGACAATGTCATGATTTCCGAAATCGCCGGCATTACGGAGGAAGAGGTTGCCTCCATCGCCATGGCAACGTGACATGTAAACAACCAAGTAAAAGTTTACCATTTGCTCATCGTTATCATTAGCGCATAACGGCAGGGCGTGGTTCAGCATCGCAAGTCTTTTCCGCGAGACAATGACCTGCAAACCGGAGCCCCTAAACTCTAAACCGAAAAAAAAAGGGACCCATTCCGAGTCCCCCCTTTTGAAAAAATAAAACAAAACTACTTCAGTCTTTCTCCTTGATACACCGTACGGAGTATCCATAGCCGGAGTTGACTTCGATTTCTTTGACAACGTCGCAGTCGTGTACGATCACATGGACGTGAGTCGAGATCTCGCCGGCGACGATCTTGGTGGAGAGGAAATAGCCCTCGGAGGTGAGTCCTTCGAAACGCAGCTGGGCGCCGTTCCACCAGCCGGCGGGCAGCCAGGTGAAGCCGGTGCTGTTGTCACCGCCGCCGTCCGTCCAGTAGAGCGGAGACTTCAGGGCTTCGGCGCCATGGAGGTTGAGGGCTTCGTATTTCTCCGGGGTGGGCAGGTACCAACCCTTGGGACAGATGCCGCGGATGTGGCCGTGACTGTTGACAACGCTGTCCTTCAGACCGGCTTCAGGACAGTAGAGCCGTCCGAAGTCGTCGTTAAGGATGTCGATGCCGTATTGGGCGGCGGAGTTGGCGTCATAGAGGTAGTTGCACGGAATCTCCTCCTCGCAGACACCCGGGTTGCCGTAGTAGTTCGACTGCAGGTTGGTCTGGGTCCAGCAGTCGCAGTCGATGCGGACACCGTGATAGACGTTGCCCTCGCAGTCCACTGCATCTGGACATTGCGGGAAGACGACGATGACCTTCTGTTCGCAGCTTACACTGTAGCCGCAGATGTCGTCGGTGGCCGTCCAGGTGATGATGGTCTCGCCCTCGCTGTAGAGGTTGTCGGCGGGGATGTCGTTGGAGACGGTCATCGGCCAGTCAGCCGGGGCATTGACCGTGGGCGTGCCGATTTCCGCGGGATAGATGTTCATCACACAGTCGCCAAAGGCCAGCGTGTCGCGCACGTCAGGCGGGCAGGAGATGGTCACGGTCGGGGCTTCCACCCAGGTGTAGGTGATGGAGACGTTGTCGGCCTTGTTGCCGCAGAGGTCGGTGAAGTGCGCCGTCCAGGTGCGGGAGAACTTGTACGGTTCGCCGGTCACGGCAACCACTCCGCCGTCGGTCACGCTGTCGGTGGGCAGCGCGAAGTCGCCCTCGCAGTTGTCGCTCACAGAGAACGTGGGCGGCGTGATGGTGGTCGGGTCACAGCCCAAGTTGGCGTCCGTCGCGTCGGTGGCGATGACGGGCTTCTCGGTGTCCTCCTTCCATGAGTAGGTCACAGTCAGCGGCGCTGCAGGATTGCCGCAGCCGTCGGTGTAATGGGCTGTCCAACTCTGGGTCTTCTCGCAGCCCGTACCGGTCTTGCCCGTGGTGGTGACGCTGTCGGCGTTCAGCACGAAGGTGCCCTCGCAGTTGTCGGTCACGGTGAAGGTCGGGGCCACGATGGTCGGGTTGCAGCCCTTGTGGTCGCTGACGGCCTCGGTGTGGAGTATGGGCGCGGTGTTGTCCTCGGTCCAGGTGTAGGTCACGGAGACGTCGGTCGCCTTGTTGCCGCACGGGTCGGTGTAGTGTGCCGTCCAGGTCTGCGAACGGCCGCAGACGCTGGTGTTCACGACACCGCCGTCGATGATGCTGTCGGTCGGCAATGCGAACTCACCGGCGCAGTTGTCGTTGACCTTGAAGGTCGGGGCGGTGATCGTCGGGTTGCAGGCGCCGTCGGGGTTGCTGTTCGTGACCACGGAGATGACGGGCTTGGTCGCGTCCACGGTCCAGGTGTATTCCACGGTGTCGTTGACGGCCTTGTTGCCGCACGGGTCGGTGTAGTGGGCGATCCAGGTGCGCTTGCGTCCGCAGGTGCCGACCGTCTGCTCGCCGCTGTCGCTAATGCTGTCGGCGGGAACCACCGTCGTCGCGTCGCAGTTATCATTCAGAGTGAAGACAGGCGCCGCGAGGTCGGCAGTTGTCGGGTTGCATCCCTTGTCGCCGCTGACCGCCGTGGTGGCGATGACGGGCTTCACGTTGTCCTCGGTCCAGGTGTAGGTCACCTTGACGGTGTCTGCCTTGTTGCCGCAGGCGTCGGTGTAGGTGGCCTTCCAGGTCTGTGACTTCTCGCAGCCGGTGCCCTGGACGCCGTCGGTGGTCACCGTGATGTCAGAGCTGAAGTCGCCCTCGCAGTTGTCAGTGCCGGTGAAGGTCGGGGCGGAGATGGTCGGGTTGCATCCCTTGTCGCCGCTGACCGCGTTGGTGGCGATGATGGGTTTGGTAGGAGTCTTTACTGCAATGGTTACGGTGGCGGTGCCATGACATCCATTGCCGTCAACCACTGTGACCGTCTCGCTGTAGCTCTCCCCACAGGAGACGGGAGCTGCCGGGATTGTTATCATGGACTCTGCACTTAGTGTGGAAACGCTGGTGGAAGTCGGTGTTGCTGTAAGGTCGCCGCTCCAACTATAGGTGTAGTCAGCCTTGGTTGCCGATGTGACAGTTGCCGTAAGCGTGGCCGTTCCGGCGTTGGGGCAGAGATCCGTTAAGGAAGCCATGTTCACAACCGGATCTGGATTCACGACGAGTAGTAAGTACGAGGTGGTGTCGATTTCGTGTCCGTTGATAACTTTCGTGCCAGGGAACTCATAGTAGCCGTGGCTGTCAGTAGTGGCAGGCAGTACTTCGCCGTGCCACGTATAGGTGGCTAATTCCACTTGACAGATGGTATCCTTGTGCAGCTGCTCGACGATGAGCACACGCGTGGTGATGCTGTCGCAGCCGTTGGCGGCGCCGTTCGGGATAGTGTCGGTGAAAGTCATTACTCCGGAGTCTGTGACGTAGAAAGTGTGGTTGGCCACAATCTTATTGTAGTCCTCGCCAACGATGTGGAGGGTGTCGGCATAAATTGTGTCTGTGGAAGGATCGCAGGGCGTCACGACGAGATGACCGAAGACGTACTCGATGCTGTAGTTGGCGGTCACGGTGTCGCCGGTGGTCTGGTTGACCACAATGGCCGTCGGGTAGGCGCGGTTCAGGGAGTCGCCCGGCTCGGTGATGGTGCCATAGACATCCACGAAGACCACGGTGTCGCCGGGTGCCAGGCCCACGGGCGGCGTGTCAAGCCATTCGTGGTCGGTCAAAGGCGTTGCGTCGTACTCTTTCTCGTTGCTGTCGGTGGTGATGACCAGCGGGATCGGGTTCACCTTCACGTTGCCGTAAATGGTGTCGATGTCGCTGTAGTGTTCGGGGTTTTGGATGACCACCTCGAAGCCGTTGACGGTGTCGGTGACATCACGCACGGAGACGGGATCGGTGACGGTCACGGTGTCGCCGGTCGGCAGGATGTACTGGTGCGTGCCCGGAGTCGTGGTGCAGGTGGTGCATTCGGGTATCGTGTCTCCGCCGTAGGTCACGGTGTAGTCCTCGCAGGTGCGGTAGGTGCCGTTGTAGGCCCACTCGCAGTCGTTGGACTTCACCACGACGGGCTGGCTACATTCAATGTAATCTTTTAAGTGTACTGCCACCTCAGACACATAATTGGCATCCACTGGCATGAAAAGAGGATCCCATGCACAGGTGTTGGCATCATAAGTGGATAAATAATATGTTTCAGCTCCTAAGACAGGCGCTGTGACAAACTCTGTACGTGAACCTGCCGACTGAGTGTCAGTCTTCATCAGATTAAGCCCGCTGTCATACCAGCGGTAGTATTGTTCAGTGGTTGCGCCAGGGGTCACTCCCGACAAGGTCGCCACTTCTCCTGGACAAACTGTGTCTCCCATCACGGCAGGTACGGTGCCGAAATTCTTGGCCGTTACAAAAACCGTGTCGGAAGCTTTGCAGTTTCCAAGTTGGTTTTCTACTGATACATAGAATTGATATAATCCTGGCGTAGAGAGTGAGGTGCTGGTAGTGGTGAATGTGTCTGTAGTGTTAGTTGTTTGAGTGGGAGTCAATGTTGCATCTCCTCCCCAAGAATAGTTGTATTCAGGAACAGAAGGTGTTTTCAAAAGAGCAGTAAGGGTGAGTTCCGAACCGACACACAATGCCGCATCCGGTTCTATGATTTCCAGCACGGGGGCAGGTTTCACTAATGCAGTTCCTGGAATTGTAATAGTATCTTTGCCATAAACGACAATGGCATCGTAGGTTGTAGTGGAAATCGGCTTCACCCACATCGTGGGCAGGGTGTCATTATCCACCCATCCTGCTAAAAGCTCATTTCCAAAGTCATGAACTGGACGTATATATCCTTTCGAACTGATATTTTGTTGGGTTTGTGCTCCATTTCTATTTACATATTGCATTTGAGTAATAGATTTTATTGAACTACTCCATGTAGCTTGTATGTCACCGTAGTTAGTTTCTTCATAGAATCGTCCCTTATATGGAGAAAACTGAGGAAGTGACATTAAAGAATAAATAGTCCTCAACTGATGAATGTCAGGGATGTACCAACCGTTATAATAATCAACGGCCAAAGCAGCAGGAACATTGGCGGAGCGTAGGACCTCCGTGTAGTATTTTCCCTTCGGCTCTACAGCAATAGGATTTATTGTCCAAGAACTCTGATTGACTTGAGATGCAATCAAAGCATAGACCGTTCCTGCATTTTCCATTGAATAGGTTCCGGGGAGATCCTGTAGGGCGACTGCCCATCCTCGGGATGGATCGCGAGGATTGACATAACAGACAACACCTTGCGATCCGTCTTTGAAGGTGATGATTTCACCTACTCTTCGGACCACCTTTTCTTCTACTTGTGCCTGCACTTGCATTTTCGGTAGTGCTAAAAAGAACAGGACAATACAAATAAGTCTATATAAAAAAGTATTATTCATATTTCAATTTTCTTTAATTATTATTCTATATCTATTCTTAAAATGAAACTCTTTACTAAAAATCGCAAACCGCACGAGCATACCTATTGAAAATCACAGAATCGTACTTACTATACGAATTAATAGTCCCAATATTATTAATGAACCATGAACTATTAATATTTGCCTCTGTACTTGAGTGTAATGGATTCGGTATTGGGGATGCTATCCCTGCTAGAGTGGCAATTGAAGAATGAATATAAGCCCTGTTCATATATAATAGATTTATTTGTCCGATTGATGGCAAATACCAACCTTTGGCTTCCGTACCTGTTGTGCCAATAAGATGGTCATAGTAATAGCAATAATAAGCGGCGGGAGCATTAAAGGCAAAGCTTCCAGAACCAACCGCCTCTGCCGTGGTTTTGATGCGTAGCGTATTTTCCTTCCCTGCAAAATCTGTTAAAGCATCAGCTTTAATACTAGTCATTGTCTGCGAATGTACAGATTGACGCACACTCTGTGCTGCCCAGATGCATGCTGAGGAGTAAGCGTCGGTTAAAGCCACTGCCCATCCGTGCATATCTGTGGAATCAACATAAAAGACGATACCTTTCGGTGCAGCATGTATGGTATTGTCGTAATTGTCCACTTTGATGATGGTGCCATCATCCAAGAGCAAGTCTCCTGGCACTATTTTGTCTGGGACAAGGTTGTTGTTCCAAGTGATTTCTGGCACTGTTGCCATTATGCCAAGCATAGTACTGTCACCCACGCAAATTTCATTGATAGAGGTATCCACCTCCAAGATGGTCAGGTAGAGCAGTGCAAGGCTGTCGCAACCGTCTGCTTGGCTGTAAAGTTTGCTGTAAAGCCCCGATGTGGTATATGTTTCTCCCGTTTTGTCCCAATAATAAGAACCCATAAGATTGGTGATTGTAACAGAAGTGTCGGAATGAGGAGGTGCACCTACAGTGAGAATGAGAGTAGTGGTCGTGTCGCAACCATGAATGTCACTGTTGGTTTGTGTGTAGGTGTAAGAATAAATGCCGGCTTTCTTCACGTCATTGGTGATTGCAGCACTGGTGGCTGCATTCCAAAGTTTGGCACCATAGGGATCAGCATAATCACCGCTCTGGTTCTGGCATACTTCATCGTGAAGGGTCACGTGGTTGCGGCTCCATACGTCAGCGACGGAAACACCGGGTTCGCGCTCCACAAGGGCACTCCATCCAGAAGCGGGAGGAAAATTACCCGAAATAAACCACAGGGTCATCTTGTTGCCACGAGAGAGTATGATCTCTGGAAGTGTGGTACCTTTATAGATAGAGTATATCACTGAATCTGCCGAAAGTTCATCCCCGCTGATGACATGGAGCACGCTTCCTGACTCAAGGTCAAGATTCTCGAAACGAATGGATACGCGACCGCCATCTTCTGTGGCGAAATAGTATTTTAGACTCTCTCCTGTTCCATAGTTTCCATTTTCCCCTCCGCTGTCATACAGACGATAAACGTCTCCACAATAAAGGGTGACGGTGTCGTTCGCCATATTAACTCTATGAGTGGGCAAACCATGTACGGTAGGACAGAAGCCCTCCTTTTCAATTGCAGTATAAAGCGTGGTGAATGCGGTCAAACCGGTTGTGTCGTAATAAGACCAGTCTGAATCTGTGTTTATATGATCCTCTTTAAGCAGCGTTGTTAGTCCATAGTCGGCATACCATCTCAAAGTATATGGTGCAGACATGGTGGATTTGCTGAACAATCGGGCGTCAGTGCCATAGCAGACGAGAGTGTCAGTAGTCAGCATCGTACAGCCATTGGCGACATCCGTCCGCAAAGTCAAGTAAACGGTGTCATCCGCCAAGGCATAATCGCAAATACCATCATCTATGGAGGCGGAATATATTTTTGTTAAAGACGACACATTAACGGTAAGGGTCTGCGGTACGTCCACAGGCACATCGTTGAAGGTATAATAGCTGACTCCGTCCACATTCTCCACAGCTGCCGTGAAACTTACAGTGGCTGATCCATTAGGTGTCCTCGGTGTCAGAGTAACTGAAACGTCTGAACCTGGACAGACTTCCATATCATGTTCAATGTCGAGTGAAGGAGAGCTATTGACATCTAAATATACACTGTCCATCATTTCTTCACCACACCTGTCACTGGTTAGTATAACTTTATACCATCCGCTGGGACTGTTGCGCGGAATAAAAATCTGAGGATCCGAAGATATGGAGTGGAATCCGCCCGGACCTGTCCATTCGTAGGAGAAAATGGGCACTAGTGAAAAGGCGTGCACTGTAATCACCGAACCTTCACAAGCGGTTTGCGTCTTAAGTCCTCCTGTAAACCATGACTTTTGGGCCGCTTGCAACGAAGAGGGTGTCATATTAATGTAAAAAGAGGCTGCACAAGCGTCTTCGATAAAGCAAGAGGGTTCATCATGGATGGTGAATGGCACATTCTCAAAAACACCCGTGTTGTTTGAGGCAATCACCGAACCTGTCATATCAGGTCCAGAATAAAGGGTGTAGGTGTAGGGGGGGGTGCCTGCCAAAGCTTTCACATAAGCATCACCAGTAGTGGAGAAAGAGTCACACAGAAGAGTTAATTTGTATTCATAATCTAAAACAGCACCGTCGTAAACAATGGTATCATATATCTTGAAGTCATCGCAATAGTCATCAAGTTCGTTGTTTCTCGAGAACTCCACAACAAAAGTGCCAGGCATGGAGATGCGAACTGAATCGCCTATGTTGAAATAGTTTTCTCCAAAACCGCCTGTCGGACCACTGATGATTTTGAATGATGTGGATACTGGCGTATATACGGGGTCTAACTCAAGACCCGTGCTGACACTGGTGTTTCGCCTCACCCAAGATATCTCGCCCGACAAAGGTTTGAGATACATATCGGTACAATGTTGTACGGAACTAAACGAGATATCCTCTGTCAGTTCAAGACTGTAACGGTCGGGGAAGGAATAGTTCGCCTGCAAATAGAATGTGTCGCAACCCGTTAGCACTTCGAAGTGATACGGACCAGAGGGCAAACAGTAATCGTAAATGGTCAGAGCCCGTCCGTTACTTGCACCCACTATAGATGCCATATTCTCCAAATTGCTCTTGGTGACCATCCAAGATTCCGAGGCTTCGTTATATACAGCTTCAAAATTGTATTTGTTGTTGTATGGGCTCCGCACTAGACGAATGATGTTTCCGTCTTGGGAAGCGTGAGATTTGTAATGCTCATATACATTAATCCATCGGTTATAAGTGCAACAGTGATCTTCATCAACAGAGCGTTCAAGTCGCCAATCCACATTCTCCACGCCGAGGTCATACTTATATGTAAATGATCCGTCTTGGGAGTAAAGCACACAACCTTTTGCGTCCACCAACTGTCGTTTCAAGTTCAAATGTCTTGGCTCATTCCGAAAGGAACCATAGACAGCTTCAATGTCTCTGTCCCAGAGATAAGATGTGTTGTGGGGATAACGAATAGTGTCTCTTTTGATGACCATATTTGTGTTGTTGTCAGTATACACCCACGTTAGTGGCGTTGTGAAATATAGTTGATTGTAGTCGTTGTAGTTGTAACTCTGCATACGTATACTGTAGAAATAGCTGTGGAATTCCCGTATGTCCAAACAAGTGTTTCCCTCTTCTTCGATTCTAGAATCAATATAGTCGGAATAATCCGTGTAAAAACGGGTTGGTGTTGTGATATAGAATGATTTCGTCCTTGGAGAGACATTGCACCTGTTCAATTTATACTCTATCGAAAGATTCTTGTTGAACAAGTCGCAATAATTGGCGGCCGAAAAAGCAGTGTCGTTCATTTCGACTCTTCCTGTGTCCGTATAAGGGATGGGGAGCCAATCTGTACTGCCTAAATCTGCATTAACAAATCTATATACCGGATCATATTGGTATAACAGAGTCGTTTTGTCGAATACAACACCCAGTCGTACAATGTTGGAATCGTTGCTGTTAACTTCCAGTATTTCTAGTGTGTCAATGACTGGATTGACGAGAGTCTCCACAATCTGCCCGATGCGAGGTAGGTTATATCCGCAACCGTCGGAGACATAGAAATCCCAATCTCCAGCGGGAAGGCTGTCGAAAGTATAATAGTCTTTATAGTCATAACGGGTTACGTCGCTGTCATTCAAAAAAACGAAAGTGGAAGGGTCTATGTACTGATATGTGTTGAATACCACTGTGTCCACAGGGATAGAAGAGCTGTGGTCCTTCCTTACAACTGTGTAGGGGAATTTGCCGCCTTCAATTTTGAGCTGGATTCGCCCAGTGTTTTCGCAACCTATCGTGGGCCAACGCCCATAACCTTCTTCAGTGTGTGCCACCGTGTACAATGCCGAGACGGTTGGAATCCGGTAAGACGTGTTTAGCATTTGAACAGTCTGAACGTCTAAAAGTTCGTAATTGTTCCCATTCCAAAACATTGCCTCATAGCCAAACGTATAAGTGCCAGCCTCCAACAACAAAGTGTCAATCCCATAGTCAGAATAATGTTTTGTGGTGGAACCTTGTTTGATGTAATAACAGCGGTTGTCTGTCAGCCCTAAAGCTGTTGCCGTTGTCGGATTCCCTGTTCCGTCAACTAACTGAAAGCGAGCTACACCATTGTCTAAGCATGTTGCATCTTGAATAGTAAGATTGACATTAAGTACACCGTTTGAGAGTGTCTGAGCAATCGCAGCAAACGATTGCAAAGTGATAAAAAAAAGTAATAGTTTTCTCATTTCTTTTTATAAATTTTAATAACAAATTTTATTTACTTTGAAAAACAATTGTTTTGTTGGAATCTTGAGGTGAAGCCTTCGTTTTCAATCTTGAACAGGACTGGTTCCGAGCTTAAGCAGTGAACGGTGGGCTTTTGTCGTAGTCGGTGAGCATGTTAGAGGCTGTTGAGGTGCCTCTTTTGGTAATGTGGTGCTTACGCGCCTCGGAGTGTTTTGCAACGGCTGGAAGTTCAACACGCTTCGCTCCCAGAGAGAGACATTCGTGAGTGAGCTACTTTGCCGTTGTAGTAGCAAGAGGCCGGAATAAACTCGAATTTCATCTTGAAGGGGGAGGCGGCCCTGTGCTGTTGCCATGTTCGGGATGATCCTCAAGGCTCCGAAAAGCATAAAAATCTTCTTCATAATATTAATTGTATTTATTTTTATTAAATCCTTAAGAATGATGTTTTGAATTGAAGATATTTGGGATAAATTTATACTGCCTGTAAAATGGAAGAAAATGGTTAATGCGATTGCGTCAAATTAATGTCATTCTCCGAATTGTTTTTTTTGTATTCGTTGGCTATGTCCTGGAAGAAGTTATGCCCTAGAATTCGGGAATAGCGTTCCAAGACGGAACTGTCGAAGCTTTCGCGACGGAGTATACGATACATGTTGCATCGATCGCTGTGGACCATCGCGGCGAATTCCCTGACCGAGATGTCTTTTTCTTTAAGTATTTGCCAGATGTGTTTTCCTATATGCATAATTTATTGTTTTTGTCGTTGAAGTTAATTTGTTTTTTGGAAGAATATTGTTTTCAGTTGGGACAATAACAGAGCAGCCCTGCAAGTCCGAAAATCGTTCTTGAGAGCAAAAAAAAACGGAAAAAGGCATGCCGTTCGCCGATTTGCCTTTTTACCGCTATGTATATTGTAACTTATTGATTTACAATGAGTTCCCCCCCCCCAGGGTGAGGTCGCAGGATTGGCCGTGACAATTCACCACCGCCAAAACACTGTCCGTAACCTTATACACCAAAGAAGTCGTTGCCATTATTTAGGGGATAAAAATATCTTTTTTTTTAGCGCACAAAAATATATTTTTTTTCAACACCAATTGATAGATGTTGATAACTTTTTTGGGTATAACAGTAAGCTATTGATAATTACTACTTTATGATTTGCTCCGCCGTTGCTTGCGACCTCTCTGCGAGGCGATAATGCCAAGCCCCCCCCCCTTAAACTCTAAACCGAAAAAAAAAGGGACCCATTCCGAGTCCCCCCTTTTGAAAAAATAAAACAAAACTACTTCAGTCTTTCTCCTTGATACACCGTAC